>Ga0206129_10001533_pt1 | contig 30918 bp, 24 predicted proteins | sample Helgoland_Spring_8_FD_148616 | JGI IMG/M metagenome (GOLD analysis project Ga0206129, IMG submission 148616) | Pelagic subsurface seawater microbial communities from Kabeltonne, Helgoland, North Sea - Helgoland_Spring_Bloom_20160502_2 | ecosystem: Environmental > Aquatic > Marine > Epipelagic ...
CAGGTCGGAACTTACCCGACAAGGAATTTCGCTACCTTAGGACCGTTATAGTTACGGCCGCCGTTTACCGGGGCTTCATTTTAGAGCTTCTACAAAAGTATAACCCCTCCATTTAACCTTCCGGCACCGGGCAGGTGTCAGACCCTATACATCATCTTTCGATTTAGCAGAGTCCTGTGTTTTTGATAAACAGTCGCCTGGGCCTATTTACTGCGGCTTCTCACAAAGTGAGTAAGCGTCTCTTCTCCCGAAGTTACGAGACTAATTTGCCTAGTTCCTTAGCCATGAATCACTCGAGCACCTTAGTATTTTCTACTTGACTACCTGTGTCGGTTTGAGGTACGAGTAATATATATCTAAGTTTAGAGGTTTTTCTTGGGAGCATGATTACATCTTTATCCACTCATCCGAAGATTTATGGTACTATCTGATTTCAGCACAAAAAACGGATTTACCTATAATTTGTATACCTACATCATTTAACGTACTATTCCGTCAGTACGCAAGATTTTCACTTCTCCGTCACCCCATCACAATATATATTAGTACAGGAATATTAACCTGTTGTCCATCGACTTCCCCGTTTGGGTACGCCTTAGGTCCCGACTAACCCTGATCCGATTAGCGTTGATCAGGAAACCTTAGTCTATTGGTGAGCGGGTTTCTCTCCCGCTTTATCGTTACTTATACCTACATTTTCTTTTCTAATTGTTCCAGCATAGCTTACGCTAAACCTTCAATACAATCAGAATGCTCTCCTACCATCTATAAAATAGATCTATAGCTTCAGTAATATGTTTATGCCCGATTATTATCCACGCACAATCGCTCGACTAGTGAGCTGTTACGCACTCTTTAAATGAATGGCTGCTTCCAAGCCAACATCCTAGCTGTCAATGCAATCGCACAACGTTAGGTCAACTTAACATATATTTAGGGACTTTAGCTGATAGTCTGGGTTGTTTCCCTCTTGGCAATGGACCTTAGCACCCACTGCCTCACTCCCGATCAAATGTCATAGCATTCGGAGTTTGTCTGGAATTGGTAGGCGATGAAGCCCCCGCATCCAATCAGTAGCTCTACCTCTATGACAATAATATCGAGGCTGCACCTAAATGCATTTCGGAGAGTACGAGCTATTTCCAAGTTTGATTAGCCTTTCACCCCTACCCACAACTCATCCAAACACTTTTCAACGTATATTGGTTCGGTCCTCCACTCCAGATTAACGGAGTTTCAACCTGGTCATGGGTAGATCACTTGGTTTCGCGTCTACCCCCTCTAACTAAGCGCCCTATTTAGACTTGCTTTCGCTACGGATTCGAATCAAAAATTCTTATCCTTGCTAGAGAGGAGTAACTCGTAGGTTCATTATGCAAAAGGCACGCAGTCACCATAAAATGGCTCCTACCGCTTGTAAGCGTATGGTTTCAGGATCTATTTCACTCTCCTATTCGGAGTACTTTTCACCTTTCCCTCACGGTACTTGTTCACTATCGGTCTCTCATTAGTATTTAGCCTTACCGGATGGTCCCGGCAAATTCAGACAGGATTTCACGTGTCCCGCCCTACTCAGGATACTACTAGTTAATAAATCTATTTCAAATACGGGACTATCACCCACTATGGTCGTTCTTTCCAAAACGTTCTTTTATAAATTTATATTACATGATGTAGTCCTACAACCCCAAAATTACCGAAATAATCTTGGTTTGGGCTGTTCCCTTTTCGTTCGCCACTACTTAGGGAATCACTATTGTTTTCTCTTCCTCTGGTTACTTAGATGTTTCAGTTCACCAGGTTAGCTTCCTATAAAATAGGATAATTATTCTTCAAATAATTGGGTTTCCCCATTCGGAAATTTTCGACTCAAAGGTTATTTGCACCTTATCGAAACTTATCGCAGCTTGTCACGTCCTTCATAGCCTATGAGAGCCTAGGCATCCGCCATACGCCCTTAATAACTTTTAAAAATTAAGTATATATATTCATTACAATATGTCAAAGAACTTTATCTATCATAAAGATAGATTAAGTGGAGAATATCGGAGTCGAACCGATGACCTCTTGCGTGCAAGGCAAGCGCTCTAGCCAACTGAGCTAATCCCCCTTTTTAATGTAGTCCCGGGCAGACTCGAACTGCCGACCTCTACATTATCAGTGTAGCGCTCTAACCAGCTGAGCTACGAGACTTTAAAAAGGAAAAAAGAAGATAGAATTAAACACAAACAATACTCAAAAAAAGAGATATTCCAGCCACACCTTCCGGTACGGCTACCTTGTTACGACTTAGCCCTAGTTATCTGTCTTACCCTAGGCAGATCCTTTCGGTTACTGACTTCAGGCACTACAAACTTCCATGGCTTGACGGGCGGTGTGTACAAGGCCCGGGAACGTATTCACCGTATCATTGCTGATATACGATTACTAGCGATTCCAACTTCACAGAGTCGAGTTGCAGACTCCGATCCGAACTAAGATTACCTTTATAGATTAGCTCTCTGTCACCAGATGGCATCCTACTGTAGTAACCATTGTAGCACGTGTGTAGCCCAAGACATAAGGGCCGTGATGATTTGACATCATCCCCACCTTCCTCACTGTTTACACAGGCAGTCTTTCTAGAGTCCCCGACATTATTCGCTGGTAACTAAAAATAGGGGTTGCGCTCGTTATGGGACTTAACCCGACACCTCACGGCACGAGCTGACGACAACCATGCAGCACCTTGTAAATTGTCCGAAGAACAATTGATTTCTCAATCTAGCAAAATACATTTAAGTCTTGGTAAGGTTCCTCGCGTATCATCGAATTAAACCACATGCTCCACCGCTTGTGCGGGCCCCCGTCAATTCCTTTGAGTTTCATTCTTGCGAACGTACTCCCCAGGTGGATCACTTAACGATTTCTCTAAAACACTGACAATATATCGCCAACATCTAGTGATCATAGTTTACAGCATGGACTACCAGGGTATCTAATCCTGTTCGCTCCCCATGCTTTCGTTCATGAGCGTCAGTAATAGTTTAGTGAGCTGCCTTCGCAATTGGTGTTCCATGTCATATCTATGCATTTCACCGCTACATGACATATTCCGCCCACTTCATCTATACTCAAGAATATCAGTATCAATGGCAGTTCTATAGTTGAGCTATAGGCTTTCACCACTGACTTAAAATTCCGCCTGCGAACCCTTTAAACCTAATAAATCCGGATAACGCTTGCACCCTCCGTATTACCGCGGCTGCTGGCACGGAGTTAGCCGGTGCTTATTCTTACAATACCGTCAATTTGGTACACGTACCAAGGTTTCTTCTTGTAAAAAAGCAGTTTACAACCCATAGGGCCGTCATCCTGCACGCGGCATGGCTGCATCAGAGTTTCCTCCATTGTGCAATATTCCTCACTGCTGCCTCCCGTAGGAGTCTGGTCCGTGTCTCAGTACCAGTGTGGGGGATCACCCTTTCAGGCCCCCTATCTATCATAGTCTTGGTGAGCTTTTACCTCACCAACAAACTAATAGAACGCATGCTCATCTATAACCACCGGAGTTTTAAATATTCAATGATGCCAAAAAATATTATTATGAGGTATTAATCCAAATTTCTCTGGGCTATCCCTCAGTTATAGGTAGATTGCATACGCGTTACTCACCCGTGCGCCACTCGTCATCAAGAGCAAGCTCTTATGTTACCGTTCGACTTGCATGTGTTAGGCCTGCCGCTAGCGTTCATCCTGAGCCAGGATCAAACTCTTCGTTGTATAAAAAATTTGTAATTGACTGTAATTGGATGTAATTTAATTCTATCTTCAATAATTCAATGAACTGTTTTCAAAATGGTCGGCAAAAGTAATATAAAATATTACTCAGCAAGTTATTTTAAAACTTTTTTGTTCTTACTAATAAGTAAGTTTTTATTCCTTCAAAAAGCGGCTGCGAAAATAATAAAACTTTTAACTCTCACAACGTTTAATTTAAAAAGATTTTAAACTTATATATTTTAAAGAACATATTTTCTCTCAAAAAGCGGTTGCAAATATATACTGATTTATTACTTAAGCAAAAATATAAAAAGAATTTTAAAATTATTTTAAATTTCGCCATAATATAATCTAAAACAGCTGTAAACAAGCATGTTAAGCAATTTATCTATTAGATAAAACCACTCTAATCTTTTGTATTTTAGAAAAAAAAAATGATGAGACACAAGAAAAACAGCTATTTTGAAAATAAAAAAGTGGTATTTGATCCAATAACAACCTAATTAGGTAATGAAAAATAGCCTTTAAACATATATAACAGAAAAACATACTTAAAAAATACATTGAAAAATCATCATTAACTTATAAAATACACTGGCAATCTTCAAAAGCATAAATATAGTATATATATAATGTGTAATTATTATTTTTGCCAAACATTTCTTAAACTTGCAGAAATATAAATTATTAAAATACTATTATTTCTACTTTCTACTTTACAAGCAATATCATTAAGTGCACAAAATGATTGCAAGTTTTATTATGATATTTATCCATCCTAAAAAAGCTTCTAAAAAGCATCTCGAAAACTAAAACATATCTATCTGATAAAACTGAATAATTAAAGAAATATAATCGTCTTACTATATTTTACGGTAAGATGGTACACTTGAAAAGAATCTATTTGTAGAATAAACAATATATTTGCATTTAAATAAAAAAAAAAATGAAAGCAGTAATAAGTATAATAATGGGAAGTACATCTGATATGCCAGTAATGAAAAAGGCTGCAGAATTTCTAAATGATATGGAAATTCCATTTGAAATTAATGCCTTATCAGCACATAGAGTACCTCAATTAGTGGAAAAATTCGCTTCAAATGCCAAAGCAAATGGGATAAAAGTAATTATTGCAGGAGCAGGAGGAGCTGCACATTTACCTGGAGTAGTTGCAGCTTTTACAACAGTTCCTGTAATTGGAGTTCCTTGCAGATCCTCAATTTCAATTGATGGATGGGATTCTATTCTTTCAATCTTACAAATGCCTCCTGGAATACCAGTAGCAACTGTTGGTTTAGATGGTGCCCTAAATGCAGGAATATTGGCGGCACAAATATTAGCAACTGACAATGACGAAATTCACACTAAAGTAAACCAATACAAAGAAAACTTAAAGTTAAAAATTATAAAAGCCAATAAAGATTTGGCAGGTCATGAATACCCTTTCAGAGTACAATAAATTTACTATTTTAGGACCTCCAATGAAAACCTATGGTTTTATCATATTATTTTCAGTTTTAATTGCGACTGCAACTAAAAAAATACAGTACAATACAAGTTTTAATTTTATTCAAGTATTATAAGTTACAATGAAAAAAAAAACTGTTAACGAATTACTAGATGTAAAATACCCAATAATAATGGCCCCTATGTTTTTGGTAACCAATACCAAAATGATGATAGAAGCACTCAATTCTGATATAGCAGCATGCGTACCTGCTTTAAATTATCGAACTGATAAACAGTTTAGAGAAGCAATAAACGATATAAGAACTAACACAACAAGTAAAGGATTAGGTGTTAATTTAATTGTAAATAAATCCAACATAAAAGTGCAGCAACAATTAAATACCTGTGTTGATTTAGGAGTAGATTTTATAATTACATCATTAGGAAGTCCAAAGGAGGTAATTGAACAATGCAAACCCAAAGGAATTAAAGTGTTTTGTGATGTAATAGAAGAAAAATATGCCAAAAAAGTAGAGGAATTAGGAGCTGATGCTGTCATAGCTGTCAACTGCAATGCAGGAGGACATGCAGGAAAATTAAAACCTGAAGAAATTATTCTACTATTAAATAAGCATTGTAATATTCCTGTAATTTCAGCTGGAGGAATAGGTACAAAAGATGGGATTGACACCGTTATGGATTTAGGTGCAGCAGGACTTTCCATTGGCTCACCCTTTATTGCTTGTGAAGAAGCACATATTTCAAAAGAATACAAACAGGCATGTGTAGATTATGGTAAAGAAGACATTGTTTCCACAACCAAAATTTCAGGAACACCTTGTACTGTTATCAATACTCCTTATGTGCAGAAAACAGGAACTACTCAAAATTGGTTGGAAAAACTAATAAGTAAGAATAAAAAGATAAAAAAATGGGTAAAAATGATTACCTATTTTAAAGGGATGAAATCAGTAAAGAATGCTGCTTTTAGTAGTACATACAAAACAGTTTGGTGTGCAGGACCTTCTATTGAACACACAACAGAAATACTTCCAATAAAAGAAATTATAAAACGATTAATTACTTAACAGATTTAATTTTAGAAAAAGAAATTTTCAAATTTCTCTCATATTCTCTAATCGTCCTAACATCATAACCATTAGCTAAAACTAAAGACACGCCCTCTTTACCAGCACGAGCCGTTCTACCACTTCTGTGGGTGTAATATTCATTTTGATCAGGTAATTGAAAATGCACTACAAAAGTTAAATCTACCACATCAATTCCTCTTGCAGCAATATCAGTAGCGACAATAATACTTAGGTTTTTATTCTTAAAAGCACGCATAACTTTATCTCTTTCCTTTTGCAACAAATCACCATGAATAGCATCAGCAGTAACATTTTTAGCTATTAGTAAAGCGGCAACTTTTTTAGCAGTATTTCTGGTTCTACAAAAAACAATCCCTCTTTGTCCTTTTACAGAGTTTAAGAATTGTAATAGAATATGAAACTTTTCAGCATCTTCACAATGCACAAATTTATGTTCAATTTTTGCATTAACTACATTACTGCCACTGACAGTAATTCTGTGTGCAGTATTGCTCATGTGTTCATTTACTATTTGCTTAATTCCCTCTGGAATAGTTGCTGAAAACAACCATTTACTTTGTGCTTCAGTTAAAAAACCCAATATCTCATCCAGTTCTTTTTTGAACCCCATGCTTAGCATTTCATCTGCTTCATCCAAAATAACTGTTTTTACTTTACTTAAATCGACTGCTTTTCTATTCACCAAATCAATCAATCTTCCAGGAGTTGCTACTACTATATGTGTTGTCCTTTTTAAATTTGCTATTTGTCTATCAATTTTTTCACCACCATACACTGACTCAGTGAAAATTTTATCGGAATATTTAGTATAACGAAATAATTGCTTAGCTACTTGCTGTCCCAACTCACGAGTAGGACATAAGATTAAACCTTGTACATACTTTTTTTTAGGATCAATTTTATGCAAAAGTGGTAAACCAAAAGCAGCTGTTTTTCCTGTTCCTGTTTGGGCTTGGCCAACCAAATCAGTATTTCCAGCTAATAATAAAGGGATAACTTGCTTTTGTATATCAGTAGGATTGATGATTCCTAAATCCTTTAGCCCTTTAATAAAATCTGATTTTACTGCTAATGCTTTAAAATTTTCCATGCGGCAAAAGTAAGGATATTGAAATTGTGATTCCTATATAACATCAACTTTAATTCTACTCCATACTTTAGATAATAACAAAGTCGAGATTAAAGCAATAAAAATGAGGATTCCTCCTAATTGTAAGTTTCCGTATATGAAATAACCTGTTGCAAAAAGCAAACAATAAATCATAACCAAAGCTAAAAGCATTGCCAAAATTCCTGAGGGGACTGACCAACCTTCATTTTTAATTTGCTCATTTCCTACTATGGCCTTCCAACCTGGTCCTCCAGGTGCAGTCTTTTTATAAAACCTCAGCAATACTTCCTTATCCTCAGCTGGAGTTGAAAAAGTTACCACAAGCCAAACACCAGTAGTAATCAGCACTACCATTGGGAATTTCATGTATTCTGGCATTAATGCACTCTCGCCAAATAAAACAGATGATATTACTTCCATATTTAATAATACCGAAACAATTCCTGATACAAAAATAGCCGATATTTCACTCCAAGCATTTATTCGCCACCAAAACCACCTGAGAATAAAAATAAGTCCTGTCCCTGCACCAAACATCAGTATAAAATCAAACAATTGCAAAGCATTGGTAAGTAGTAGAGCTAAAGCAGCAGAGGCTAAAAACAAAACAACAGTAGCCAAACGTCCTACTATTACCTTTTTTTTTTCATTAGCAGAAGGGTTAATTTGTTGTGTATAAAAATCATTCACAATATAAGATGCACCCCAATTTAGATGCGTAGAAATTGTTGACATATAAGCAGCAATTAAAGAAGCCAAAACTAAGCCCAATAATCCAGTTGGCAACTTAGTAAGCATAGCCGAATAAGCTAAATCATGTCCTAACTTATCCTCACTCACTGCAGGAAAAGCTTCTTGAATACTTGCAATATCAGGAAAAACAACTAATGATGCCAAAGCCACCAAAATCCAAGGCCAAGGGCGTAAAGCATAATGCATAATATTGAAAAAGAAAGTTGCTCCAATCGCATGGTTTTCATTTTTTGCTGCTAACATTCTTTGCGCAATATAACCTCCCCCACCAGGTTCGGCACCTGGATACCAAGCAGACCACCACTGCACAGCAAGCGGAATAATCAAGAGCATAATTAATTGTTCGGTATTGCTAAAATCAGGCAACATGTAGATTTTATCAGCAACATTAGGGTGGGTAATTAAAGAATGAATCCCTCCTATTTCTGGTAAATTCACCAAATAATAAGCTGAACCAATTGACCCAGCCATAGCTACAAAAAAGAGGAGAAAATCAGTATAAACTACTCCCTTAAAACCACCCAAAGTACTGAAGAATACCGTTATTATTCCTGCAATTCCAATGGTTTCAAAAGCAGTAAGACCCAACATTACTTGTCCAATTTTTATGGCTGCCAAAGAAATTCCTCCCATAGCCAATACATTAAAAATAACACCTAGATACACAGCCCTAAATCCTCGTAGGAATTTTGCAGGTTTTCCTGAATACCTAAGTTCATAAAATTCTATATCTGTATTCACATTGGATTTTCTCCAAAGTTTTGCATAAACAAAAACAGTTAATAGGCCTGTAAGCAAAAACACCCACCATACCCAGTTTCCTGCCACCCCATTATTACGAACAATATCTGTTACCAGGTTTGGCGTATCGGTTGAAAAAGTGGTTGCTACCATAGAAAGCCCTAAAAGCCACCAAGGCATATCTCGTCCAGAAAGGAAAAATTCAGAAGCGTTTTCTCCTGATTTTTTTGAAACAATAAATCCTATCAGTAAAGTTAAAAGTAAAAAAGAAATGATGATAATCCAGTCAAGATTTGCGATATACATAAGCGAAAATAATTTGAACAAATCTAAGGAAATCTTTTAGCTAATAAGCATTACATTTGCCAAATGAAAGATGATAATTTTTATATGCTAGCCAAAACTATGTTTGGCTTAGAAGAAATATTAGCTGAAGAGCTAAGAAAACTAGGTGCTCAAAATGTAAAACCGATGAATAGGGCCGTAAGTTTTAAAGGAGATAAAGGGTTTATGTATAAAGCCAATTTAAACCTTAGAACTGCTTTAAGGGTATTAAAACCTATCGCACACTTTCAGGCTCATGATGAGAAAGAATTATACAAAAAACTTTGTGAAATAGATTGGCCTGAATTTTTTGATCTTGATTCAACTTTTGCTACTCATGCCACTACTCATTCTGAAGTTTTTACACATAGTAAATATGCTTCATTAGTAATGAAAGATGCTATTGTAGATACTTTCAGAAAGAAATTTGACAAACGCCCAAATGTTGATCCAGAAATGCCAGATATGAGTATCAACTTACATATTGCTAAGCATACTTGTACTGTTTCACTTGATAGTTCGGGAGATTCTTTGCATAAAAGAGGGTATAAAACTGATGCAGTTGTTGCTCCTATGAATGAAGTACTAGCTGCAGGACTTATTCTTTTAAGTGATTGGAATAGAATCTCTAATTTTCATGATCCTATGTGTGGAAGTGGAACTTTATTAATTGAAGCTGCACTTATTGCATATAATATACCTGCTAATATTTTCAGAGATAAATTCGGATTTGAAGGCTGGAAGGATTTTGATGAGGAGCTTTGGGAAATGATTAAAGAAGTTTCTCTTGAAAAAGAAACGCATTATTACGGAAAAATCACTGGAAGTGATAGTTTCCAGAAAGCAGTACGCATTAGCCGAGAGAATATTGACAATGCGTTAATGTATGATAATATAAAAGTTACAAAATCTGATTTTTTTGAAACTGAAATAGAACCAGAAACTTTTGTAATTTTTAACCCTCCTTATGGAGAGCGAATAGATTTAGGAGTGAATGATTTCTATGAAAAAGTAGGGACTACATTAAAACATAAATATGAAGGATGCAGTATTTGGATTATCTCTTCAGATATTGAAAATATAAAATTTATTGGCTTACGCCCTTCACGAAAAATAAGAGTAATGAATGGTAAGCTAGATTGTAGCTTCCGAAAATTTGAAGTTTATGTAGGAAGTAAAAAAGCTAAGAAACAAATTGATAGTTAAACAATACCACTTATAAATAGAAAAGCCAGCTTTAAGCTGGCTTTTCTATTTATAATTTAAAACCTTACTTCATTAATTCTTTTGCTCTTTCCATAGTAATTCTTTCACCATCTAACTTAGGAAAAATAAAAGCATCTGCAAACCCAACAAGTTTTGCTTTTTCTAATTGGATATTAGCATCTTCTAATGAGTTATATGTTCCTGCAAAATACCTATACATATCTGTACCCTCAGCTTCTTTATCAATACTAGCTAGTTTACCCATTTTATTAAGATCAACTGCTGACAATGATGATTTCGCAACCATAATTTGAACAACAAATTCAAGATTAATCACTTTATCTTTACCTTCTTGATTCACGACCTTAGATTCTTTCTCAGTTTTAATTGCTACATTCAAACTAATACGCTCTCCATTTTTATAAGTAACAATAAATGCATCTTCAAACCCTCTTGCTTTCATTTGCGCTTGATAATCAATAGCCTTTTTATACTCAACAAATGAACCCGCCATATATCTTACAAGGCCATCTTTTCCTATAAAAGAAATTACATTATTGACTCCAATAAAAACCTCATCAGAAAGTTCTGTATTAAATGCTCCAACTTGAATTCTATAAGTAGTTTCATTAGTCATTTCATCTTCTGTAACAGTTGTAACAACTTCTTCAGATATTTCATCTTCTGGGACTTCAACAAGCACTTCATCTTCATCAATTTCTGGTTCAGGAGTTGGCTCAACATAATCTGAAATCTCTCCATTATTATCTACCATCAAATAAGTATCATCAATTCCTATTTCTTCAAGATCATATTTTCTTCCTACAGCCCCATCTAAAGTTGAGTAAGATCCAACTAAATACATTACTACTCCATCATCAAGGGTAATACTTTCTAAATCATCAATACTTAAAAATTTATTAGCAACCTTTGCAGGGATTCCATCAGAAAATTCTCCAATTTTAACTTTATATATTAAACCATTAATTTTCTCATCATCTTTTAACCCTTCATTGTAAGCTATGTTAAAAGCATTTGCCTTAGCAATTAAATACTCATCAACTGTTTTATAATTTTCTCTTTTAATTTCTGATTCATTATAGAAGTTAGCATATTTTCTTGATGCTACTTCATAGTCAGAATACATGCTATGATACTTATCAGCAGTTAATCTAACACCATGTTCATCAACAATTGACCCTTCTGGTGTATTCTTTTGTGCGTCAAGATAATTAGCAATTCCATCATTATCATCATCTAAAGGGCAACCATTTGCATCAACTTTTACGCCAATAGGAGTCTTAGGACAATAATCATCAACATCTAAAACCAAATCTCCATCTTCATCCTCATTTTCTAATTTAACAAAATCCACATCATCATAATAACTATCATCAAAATACTCACCATCACTATTTGGACCTGGAGTAAATAAATCATAATGCAATGAGATATTAAATGATTTATACCCATCAGAGCCATCATCAACTCCATGATCAATATCACCCATACCTATCGCCAAATTTAATGAAGCATCAAACTCTAATCTATCAGTAACATTAACTCTAATTCCAATTCCAAAAGGAATTTCAAATGAATTATCTCTATCATAACCTTCTGTTTTGTAACTTAAACTTTGTACTCCAAAAGTAAAAAAAGGACTAACTCTTGATTGTTTAAATAATTGATTTACTGAATAACCTATATGCAATCCCATACCATCTACTTCTGATTTAAATTCTTCAATACCATTAATCGATTGGAAAGTTGATTTCATAAATAAAAAAGATAAATCTAAATTATTTGTAATTCCAAACTTCATACCCGCATTATAACCAGCATTAGTTCCTCTTAAAAAACCAGACTCTTCATTCTGTATATCACCTGTTAAAGTATAAAATCCTGTTCCTAGAGTGAATTTAGGATTAAAAGGTTTCTTTTTCTTTAGATCAAAATCAAGATCTTGTGCGTTCACAAAAGTTGATGATATTAAAATTAATAAAGTAAAAAGATATTTCAAAAATTGATTCATTATTCAGATTTTTATATTTCCGTAAAAATACTAAAAAAAACAGAATGCCATCAGTTATCCTAAAAATTAGGTTTTAAAGTAAATTTTCTATAGAATTCTTCGATGATTTCTACTGCCTCCTCAGGAGTTTCCACAAGGTCAAAAAGATCTAAATCTTGAGGGCTAATATTTCTTTCTTCTTCTAGCATAGTGACTTTTATCCAATCCATTAACCCTTCCCAATAGGACTTTCCGACAAGCACAATAGGGAATTTTCCAATCTTACCCGTTTGTATTAATGTAATTGCTTCAAAAAGCTCATCTAAGGTTCCAACACCTCCTGGCAACACAATAAATCCTTGTGCATATTTGACAAACATCACTTTTCTTACAAAGAAATAATCAAAATTTAAAAGTTTGTCATTATCAATAAATTCATTGTGTGTTTGCTCAAAAGGAAGTTCAATATTTAATCCAACTGACTTTCCACCACCTCTCATTGCACCTTTATTTGCAGCCTCCATAATTCCTGGTCCACCACCCGTAATAACACCATATCCTTTTTGAGTTAAAAGGTAGCCTATCTCATCTGCTTGATGGTAATATTGATTGTCTGACTTAGTTCTTGCTGAGCCAAAAACTGATACACAAGGTCCGATTTTTGACATCTTTTCGAAACCCTCAACAAACTCTGACATTATCTTGAAAATTTGCCAAGAATCAGAAGTTTTAATAGCATTCCAATTTTTTTCTTTAAAAGCCCTCCTTATTTTAATCTCATCTGCACTCATCATTCTTAATCTTTTAATTAAACATTCAAATATAGCAAAAATTAACTTAATTCATCTTTTAAGAACTTTGCCGTGTAACTATCCTTACAGCAAACGATTTTTTCAGGCTTCCCATTACAAACAATATAACCACCTTTTTCTCCTCCCTCTTTTCCAATATCAATAATATAATCAGCTACTTTTATGACATCCATATTATGTTCAATTACTAAAACAGAATTACCCTTATCAATTATTGTATTTAATACATCAATTAAAATTTGAACATCCTCAAAATGCAATCCAGTTGTTGGTTCATCTAAAATATAAAAAGTACTTCCTGTACTTCTTTTAGATAACTCTGAAGACAACTTAATTCTTTGTGCTTCACCTCCTGAAAGAGTAGTCGCAGACTGCCCCAAAGTTATATAACCCAAACCAACATCTTGTATTGTTTTAATCTTTCTATATATAGAAGGTACTTTTTCAAAAAACGCAACAGCTTGATTAACTGTCATGCCTAAAACATCAGAAATTGATTTTCCCTTAAAGCGAACTTCAAGGGTCTCTCTGTTATATCTCTTGCCATTACAATCCTCACAATGCACCTCTACATCTGGTAAAAAGTTCATTTCAATATTTTTCATTCCACCACCCTTACATCCTTCACACCTTCCTCCAATTACATTAAATGAAAATCTACCAACTTTATATCCTCTAATTTTGGATTCAGGGAGATTAGAATATAAATTTCTGATATCAGAAAAAACACCTGTATAAGTAGCTGGATTTGACCTTGGAGTACGCCCAATTGGAGTTTGATCAACAGCAATAACTTTGTCAATATTTTCAATTCCTTGAAGAGTTTTGTACGGTAAAGGCTCTTTTTCTCCTCTGAAAAAATGCTTATTTAATATTGGATAAAGCGTTTCATTTATTAATGTAGACTTTCCACTGCCAGAAACACCAGTAACACAAGTGAGTAAACCAAGTGGAATTTCAATATCAATATTTTTCAAGTTATTACCTCTAGCGCCATATATTTTAAGAAATTTTCCATTTCCATTTCTTCTTTTTTTAGGAATCTCAATTTCTTTTGTTCCTTTCAAAAACTCAGATGTAGAGTGATTAGCATCAATTATATTTTGATATTTCCCTTTAGCTACAACTTCTCCTCCATGAACTCCAGCTCCTGGACCTAAATCAACAATAAAATCAGCTTGTTTTATCATATCTTTATCATGCTCAACAACTATTACTGAATTCCCAATATCTCTTAATTTTTTTAGAGAATCAATCAGCTTTAGATTATCCCTTTGATGTAAACCAATACTAGGCTCATCCAGAATATAAAGCACATTTGTTAATTGAGTTCCTATTTGAGTAGCCAAACGAATTCTTTGTGCCTCACCGCCACTTAAAGTTTTAGAACTTCTATTTAATGATAGGTAAGAAAGCCCAACATCAACAATAAACTGTAAGCGTTTACTCAGCTCTTTTATTATTTGATTTGCAATTTTAAGTTCGTTTTTATTTAATGATTTCTCAATAGTTAAAACCCATTCTTCTAAAGAGGAAATATCTATATTGGATACTTCATGAATTCCTTTACCGGCAACTTTAAAATGAGATGACTCTTCATTTAACCTACTTCCTCCACAATTTTTACAATCATGTTCGGACATGTATTTTGATGCCCATTTCTCAATTGATTTTACATAGGAATTCTTAGATTGTTCTTTTATAAAATTAACGATTCCATCAAAATTTAACTTATATGTTTTGGAGATTCCTGCTGTTTTTAATTTTACTTTTAAAGTATCGGTTTCCCCATACATTATAGCCTGAACTGCTTTTTTAGGAATTTCTGAAAAAGGAGTAGACAATGTAAAATCATATTTTTTACCAATTATCTCAATTTGAGAAATTATCCAATCAGATTTTCGATTTGCAATTGGTGCTATTGCCCCCATATTTATGCTCAAATCATGATTTGGAACAATCTTTTCTTCATCAACAATTTTATACTTACCCAAACCATTACAAACCTTACAGGCCCCTTTTGGTGAGTTGAAAGAAAAAGAATTAGGCTCGGGGTTTTTATAAGCAATTCCAGTTTCAGGACACATAAGCGAACGACTAAAATATCTTGCATCTGTTTTATCCTTTTCAATAATCATCATCACTCCATCCCCATCTTTCATAGCAAGTTTTAAAGAAGAAAGCATGCGTTTTGCATTTTTATCAGAAACTTTTAACCGATCAATTACTACTTCAATATCATGTGTTTTATATCTATCCAGTTTCAATGATGGAGTAATTTCAATTATCTCACCATTAACCCTAACTTTAATAAATCCCTTTTTAGCTAATGAATGAAAAAGTTCAGCATAATGGCCTTTACGAGAACGAACAATTGGAGCAAGTACATTTATAGCTTTATTCTTAAAATCTTTTTGCAACAGCTTCAATATTTGATCATCTGTAAACCGAATCATTTTCTTTCCTGATTTATAAGAATAGGCCGTTCCAACCCTTGCATAAAGTAATCTTAAATAATCATAAATCTCTGTAATTGTACCAACTGTTGATCTTGGATTCTTGGAAGTGGTTTTCTGTTCAATTGCAACTACAGGGCTCAGCCCTGAAATTTTATCAACCTCTGGGCGCTCCATGTTACCTAAAAACTGACGTGCATACGCATTGAAAGTCTCAAGATATCTTCTTTGCCCTTCAGCATGGATAGTATCAAATGCTAAAGATGATTTTCCACTACCACTTTTACCTGTAAAAACAACTAATTCATTTCTAGGAATCTCAATATTGATATTTTTAAGATTATGAACTCGAGCTCCATATATCTTTATAAAATCTTTTTGGCTTGACATCTTATTTAACTGAATCTGTATTTACTACAAAATCCTCGAAAACCATTAAGTCAGTATCTGTAGGTATTTTAAAAATATATTTCCTTCTTGATTTATCCGGAAGAGATGTTGACCTCAACCAAGGATTAAATTGTTTTAACAATTTATAATTTATTCCATTTTTTTTTGCAAAATTAGCTAAATCAACAATAGTAGAATCTACCTCAACAGTTGTATAGTTTGGCATAGTATACATATCTTTATCTCTGAACATAAAACCATACTTTCTAGGATTTTCCATAATTTCCTTTACAGCTATAATTCTAAAAACATAACGAGCTGTTTCAGAATTCAAAAACAAATTATAGTAATTATTACTACCTTGTTTATCTATTTTTCTACTCGCTCCATTTTTTCCCATATTATAGGAAGCAGCTGCCATTGTCCAATTACCGAACTTATCATAAGCATCTTGCAAATATTCACAAGCCACTACAGTTGATTTTTCTAAATTATAACGTTCATCTATTGAGGCATTAACTTCCAGTCCATGCTCACGAGCAGTACCTTTTAAAATTTGCCAAAACCCTGAAGCTCCTGCAGGAGAACGTACATTCTCCAAACCACTTTCAATTACAGCAAGATATTTGAAATCATCTGGGATATTATACTTTTCTAAGATGGGCTCAATAATCGGAAAATATTTATGTGCCTTTTTAAAATACAACATTGTATTAGATTGCCAATAAGTATTCTTCAATAACTCCTTATCAATTCGCTCCCAAATTTCAGAAGAATAAATAGGAATTTCTTCACCTGCAAAACTCAAATCCTCAGGCTGAACAATTGCAAAAATTCCATATTTCATATTGAAATGTTGCTGATGCATTTCATCCTCAGTTTTTAAGTCAGCTGAATAAATAAAAAGCTGAGTAGCAGCTAATATAAACACCAAAAAACCTAAAAAGTAAATGTATTTCTTCTTCATATTAAAATTTACTCTCAAAATCCTTAAAACTACCAGCAACCAAATCTTTATCTGAAACAAGTGGGTTCTCTACTCCCCAATGAATAGCAAGATCATCATCATTCCAAATCAATAATCCTTCTGATTCCTTATTGTATACTTCTGTACATTTGTATATAAAGATAGTTTCATCTTCTAGAGTAACAAAACCATGTGCAAAGCCTGCAGGAATCCAAAAATTAGTTTTATTGTCTGCTGAAAGCTCAATAGCAAAATACTCACCATAAGTTGGAGAATTTTTACGAATATCTACAGCAACATCAAGAACTGAACCTTTAATAACTCTTACTAATTTACCTTGTGCAAATGGTGGATTTTGAAAATGCAAACCCCTTAACACTCCCTTTTGAGATAAAGACTGATTGTCTTGCACAAAATCTAAATCTAAACCAATATTTTTAAAGGACTCCTTACTCCAACTTTCAAAAAAATGACCTCTAGCATCTTCAAAAATTCTAGGTTTTATAACTAGTAATCCTTCAATAGGAGTTTTTATTATTTCCATTTTTTTTTTTAGTTTTCCAAAAGCCAAATATAAAAAAATTGCTTACTATTTTTTCAATTTAATAAACAATAATTGTAGTTTTGCAAAAAAAAAATTATATCATGAAAAAAATCAATTTATTAATCGTAAGCATTGCACTAATCTTTAGTTCATGTACTGATACTGCATCTTACAAAACACCAGAAACAGAAATGGAAAAAGTAAGTTACTCATTAGGAGTGAACATGGCATCAAGCGTTAAACAGCAAGGAATGGAAACAATTGAGGCACAAGCAGTAGCAAAAGCATTTACTGATGTATTTGAAGGAAATGACTTAGACATTTCAGAAGAAGAAAGTATGACAATTTTACAAGACTTCTTTGGAAAAATGCAAGCAGAAAAAAGTGCAAAAGCAAATGAAGCTGGAAATGCTTATTTAGCAGAAAATGGAGAAAAAAAAGGAGTAATTACAACTGAAAGCGGATTACAGTATGAAGTTATTACTTCAGGAGATGGAGCAAAACCAACAACTACTGATCAAGTAACAGTACATTACCATGGAATGTTAACTGATGGAACTGTATTTGACAGTTCAGTAGATAGAGGGGAGCCAGCTACATTTGGAGTAACTCAAGTTATTAAAGGTTGGACTGAAGCATTACAATTAATGAGTGTTGGAGATAAATGGAAGCTAACTATCCCTTCAGGATTAGCTTATGGAGACCAAGGCGCTGGAGGAATGATTGGACCTGGGGCAACTTTAGTATTTGAAGTAGAATTGATAGGAATTAACTAATCCCTTTCAACAATATGAAAGAAAAGCCGAGCATTTGCTCGGCTTTTCTTTATAAAAAAAAGAGATATTATTTATCTTCTTTTACATCTTTTTAATTGCGGAATACTGCATGTATAAAACCATCTTTTAACTCTTCCCAGTTCCTTTATTAAACGACTCATGTATTAGGAAACACAACTCTTTCAAAATTTATCAAATCTTATATAGTTCTCTTTTTTGTTAGTCTAATTTTCTAGTCCAAGTAGAAGATCTGCCAATAAATGAAAATCCAATATACCCTCTTAAAGCAAGTGTATTTTCATCAGCAAGTGTAATCATCCCGCTATAATCTTTTCCTTTCTTAGGGTCATATAAATTTCCATCATCCCATACATTACCTTCAATATGAGTAAAGTTCTTCATCATAACCATTCCGAGTCTTGCTCTACTTCTTAATTTTTCATCTGGATTTAAAGGATCAGTTTTAGGGATTCCATTATCATCATTTGGAAATTTCATCCAAGTAATTTTACCTGAAATTGTGGAACCATCTTCATAAAGTGTAATAACGGCATCTTTTTCAGCATTATACCACTCTCCTACTACATCTGCATTTGTTTGTGCAAAAGCAATAACTGAAGTCACAGCTAATGCGATTGATAAAATTGTCTTTTTCATAAAATTTATTTTTTGTTAAAAATAATAAAATTTATTTTATAAGTGTAAGCTTAAAATTATTCTTGCCCTTTGATAACATTTTACTAAGCTGATTTATACGCACATTATCTACTATATACTGTTTTACTTCTTCAGTGCCATAAATTTTTGATTTTACCACTATAACTTTAAACTTATCTTTATTATCTTCTGATATTTTTGAATGCAACACCTCCATTTTCTTATAATTAAATTGTAAAAATTAATAATGATAAAAACAAAAAAAAATATTATGCTAAGCATAATAATTTGTTATTACTAGATGATAATAATCTATTTTTTACGGAAATAAATTTGGATAGGAACTCCTGAAAAATCAAAATGTTCACGCAATTGATTCTCAATATAACGCATATACGGCTCTTTAATATATTGAGGCAAATTAGCGAAAAATACAAACGTTGGTGTTTCAGTTGGTAATTGCATACAATACTTAATTTGTATGTATTTACCTTTTATCGCTGGTGGTGGATGGTGACCAATAAGAGGTAACATCACTTCATTAAGTACAGAAGTAGCAATTTTTTGAGTTTTATTTTTATGTACCTGAATTGCAGCTTCCAATCCCTTAATCAATCTTTGTTTCTCTAATGCAGACACAAATACAATAGGAACATCAGTAAATGGAGCTATTTTCTTTTTAATCTGCTCTTCTGCTTTTTTAGCAGTCTCAGTTGATTTATCAAGTAAATCCCACTTATTTACCAGAATAACAATTCCTTTTTTATTCCTATCAGCAATATGAAATATCCTTTGATCTTGTGCTTCAAATCCTCTTTCAGCATCAATTACATGTATGCAAATATCAGAATGTTCAATAGCACGAACTGAACGCATGACAGAATAAAACTCTAAATCCTCATGTACATTTTTTTTCTTTCTAAGTCCTGCAGTATCTACTAAAGTGAAGTCAAATCCGAATTTATTATAGTTTGTATTTAACGAATCACGAGTTGTACCCGCAATATCAGTAACAATGTTTTGCTCTTTTCCAATCAAAGCATTTATAAATGAAGATTTTCCAACATTTGGTCTTCCGATTACTGCAAATTTTGGTAATTCCGAATCATCAAATACTAAATCATCATCAAAATTCTTAACTAATTCATCAAGTACCTCACCAGTGCCACTCCCACTTATTGATGAAACCGGAATATAATCGCCTAAACCTAAATTATAGAACTCAACTGCTTCTTCTAAGAGTTGAGTATTATCAACTTTATTTACAGCAAGAACTAATTTTTTATTTGATTTTCTGAGTAGCTTCACTACTGCCTGATCCAAATCAGTAATTCCAGATTTTGCATCAACAATAAACAAAATCACATTTGCCTCATCAATAGCTAATTCAACTTGTTTTCTGATTTCTGCCTCAAAAACATCATCACTACCTTGAACATATCCACCAGTATCAATCACTGAAAATTCACGCCCAGACCAGTCTGCTTTACCGTAATGTCTATCACGAGTCACTCCACTTGTTTGATCGGTAATCGCCTGTCTACTTTCAGTAAAACGATTAAACATTGTTGATTTCCCAACATTTGGCCTTCCAACTATTGCTACAATATTACTCATTATTCGTATCCGAATTTTTTTAACTGCTTATTATCGTTTCTCCAATTCTTTTTAACTTTTACTGGAGTTACTAAAAATACTTTCTTATCAAGCATCCTCTCTATATCTCTTCTTGCCTCTGTCCCTATCCTTTTTAAACCCATTCCTTTATGGCCGATTATGATACCTTTTTGGCTTTCACGCATTACAAAAATAATAGCTCTAATTTTGATGATATCATCTTCCTCAAAAAACTCCTCCACTTCAATTTGCACAGAATAAGGAATTTCTTTTTTATAGTGCTTTAAAATTTTCTCACGAATAATCTCTTCAATAAAAAAGCGTTCTGACTTATCGGTAATTGCATCCTTATCATAATAAGGAGGAGAAACTGGCAACATTTCAACTAATTTTTCCTTAATCACATCGAGGTTAAAATTATTCAAAGCAGATATTGGTAAAAGCTTAGCGTTTGGCAACTCAGCTCCCCACCTTTCCATTTCCTGTTCAACAAAATCCTGCTCAGCCAAGTCAATTTTATTCAAAAGCATTAAAATAGGCACTGAGGTTTTCTTTAATCTTTCAAAAAGCTTTTGATCCTTCAAACCTTTTTCACCAACTTCAATCATATAAACAAATACATCAGCATCTTGAAAGGCTGAGTACACAAAATTCATCATGTTTTCTTGCAACTTATAAGCAGGATCGATCACCCCTGGGGTATCGGAAAATACAATTTGATAGTCTTTTTCATTTAAAATTCCTAAAATCCTGTGGCGAGTTGTCTGTGCCTTATGCGTAATGATAGAGAGTTTTTGCCCTATTAAAGCGTTCATTAAGGTAGACTTACCTACATTAGGGTTCCCAATTATATTTACATATCCGGCTTTGTGTTCCATTTTGCAAATAAACGAAAAAAGGGCTAACCAATTGGCTAGCCCATCATTATAATTTTAGTGTTTTATTTCCCTAAATTGAACCCAACCATTACTGAAATTCTAGCTCCAGTTGGATGAGTTACTGAGTAACCTTCATCCTCAAAACCATCCCAGTATTCATCTCCTGAATTTTCAATTCCATCAGGGTCAACAAATTCTTCATAATATTCACCACTATGATTATACGTTTTATCCATACTAGGTACATAAGCAATATTTACTGGAACATTCAATTTTCCAAACTTTAATGTTTTACCAATCCCAATTACCATTGCAATCCCTCCTAAAGATAAATTTGGACCTGCCGCAAATTCAAAACCACTTGCAGTTCTTAAACCAACCATAGATGAAACTGATGGTAAAAATAGTCCTTTTTCCATACCACCAACTAAAGCAATCCACTCAACTAATCCTACTACATCTCCACCATCTAAAAAACGACTTTCCCATTGCCATCCATATTGAGACATAACAGCTCCATATTTGCCTGTTGACCCAGTCCATTCTTTACGAATATCACCAGAGAATAAACTAACATCTTTTCTTAAGATACTAGCCAATGAACCTGCAGAAACCATAGTCATACCAACTCTTGGCCCTGCTAATTTATCTACTTGAGCATCTACTGACAAAATAGAGATACTTAATAAAATTGTTGTAATAATTTTTTTCATAATATTTTATTTTCTAATATGCAAAACTAAAATCTTCAACTGCAAAAATAATAATCGCAATTAAAAAAGGTAAAAGCAAGCCTGCAAGCCAACCCCACGCCAGTGAACCTCTAAAATTCTTCTTATTTATAAATAAAAGCAATAACGGTAACCCAAAAAGAAACATCATCCAAAAAGTAATAATCCCTATCATAAAAGCAATTTTATCGAGTTTAAATTTATCTGGATCTCCTTCTGTTAATAGCATTTGTGATTCAACAGGAAAAGCTGCAAAAGCAGCTAATCCTATAAAACTTAACAACGTTAAAACTCCAATCTTTTTCATAATGCTAAAATATTTTATTTACTCAAGTTAAAGCCAACCATAAGTGAAACTCTAGCGCCTGAATTATAAGAATATTCAGTGTATGATTGATCAACCTCATTATACCAACTACTTTGAACCTCTTTACCTGGCATAAACACTAAATTTACTGGCAAGTTTAAACTTCCTGATTTAAAATTCTTGCCAATTGCAAATACCATACCAACTCCTGATAACGACAAGCTTGGACCCACTCCAAACTCTAATCCACTTGAAGTTCTAGCACCAATAACTGATGTTAAAGATGGGAGAAATTTTCCTTGCTCCATTCCAGCAACTAAAGCAACCCACTCAACTATACCCACTACATCTCCTCCACCATCAGCAAAACGACTTTCCCATTGCCAACCATATTGTGTCGTAAAAGCATCTCCTGTTTCACCAAGTGGTTGCTTTTCCTCATCAACGTAACTAAAGCCCTCATGCAGAAAGTCAGCTGTAGAACCTGAAGAAATAAATGTCATTCCAATTCTTGGGCCTGCTAGTTGTTGAATTTGTGCACTAGCTGTTAGCAATCCTAAACCTAATACTAATGTTAATAATACTTTTTTCATAATTTTTTTATTTTATTGATTAATTCTGGGACAAAATTAAAGTATAAGAAATTAAATATTATGCTTAGCATAGCATCTCGGTTCTCACAAGATATAAACACCTACTTAATAGCCTCTAATTGCTCTGCAGCCTTTTCCCACTCAGATTCCAAATCTTGTAGTGTTTGCTGATTTTTCTCGTATTCTGCAAAAAATCCTTCTTTTTGTGATAATTCAGTAAATTTTTCAGCAATAGCCAAATCAGCATCTAGTTGCTTTTGTGATTTATCCAAAATTTCAATTTCCTTTTCCAACTTGCTCACCCTATTTTGTAATTTCTTTATTTTTTTATTATATGCTTTCTGCTCTGCATAAGTCAATTGAACATCTGATTTATCTTGCTTTGTATTTTTTTGTTCTTTTTGTGAACTTTCTAATTGTTTAAAATTCTCTAAATCCTTTTCCTCCAAAAAAGTATCTATATCACCAATATATTCTTTAATATTTTGATTTTTGAATTCATATACCTTTTCAGTAAGCCCCTGCAAAAACTCTCTATCGTGCGAAACAATAATTAAACTTCCATCATATTTTGCTAATGCTTTTTTCAAAAGTTCCTTTGATGTAATGTCCAAATGGTTTGTTGGCTCATCCATAATCAAAAGATTAAAGGGCTCTAATAATAATTTACAAAGTGCAACTCTAGCTCGCTCTCCACCTGAAAGAACTTTTACTTTCTTTTTCACTTCATCATTACTGAACAAAAAAGAACCTAAAATTGAACGTACTCTACCTGAAGTGTCCTCGGTTGCTGCCTGTTCAATTGTTTCAAGTACTGTTAGATTCTCATCCAAAAATTCCGCTTGATTTTGAGCATAATAACCCATTTTAACTTGATGACCAAGCTCAATATCCCCATCAAATTCAAGCTCTTTTACAATCATCTTTGCTAAGGTAGATTTACCCTCACCATTTTTCCCAACAAAAGCAATTTTATCACCTTTTACTATCTCTAAATTAACTTTATCAAGAACTTTTAAATCATCAAAATTCTTTGAGGCTTCATCAATTTTTAAACTTATTTTACCTGAGTGAGGAGCAGGTGGAAAACGAAACTGCATACGAGCTACATCTTCTTGTTCTACCTTAATAATTTCTAATCTTTCTAGTTTTTTTATTAAAGTTTGAGCAAAAGCTGCTTTGTTTTTTTTTGCCCTAAATTTATTAATCAGAATTTTTGTTTCTTCAATAAACTTATCTTGATTTTTCTTTGCCTGAATTTGCTTTAAAACTCTGTCTTCTCTCAAAATTAAATACTTAGTATATGAAGCTTTGTAATCATTAATTTTTGAGAATGCAACCTCAATAGTTCTGTTCGTGGAAGCATCTAGAAACAACCTGTCATGTGAAACTAAAACCACTGCTCCATTATAGTTTTTTAACCATCTTTCTAGCCACATTATTGATTCAATGTCCAAGTGATTTGTAGGTTCATCCAACAATAATAAATCAGGTTTCATTAACAAGATTTTAGCTAATTCTATCCTCATTCTCCAACCACCACTAAATTCAGTAGTTTGTCTTTCAAAATCATATTGTGTAAAACCTAAGCCTGATAAAACCTGGTTAATTTCTGCAGCCGTATCATTTCCTCCAGCCATTCTGAATCTTTCTTCCAACTCATTAAATTCATTAATAATATCTAAATATGCCGCACTTTCATAATCTGTACGCTCATTCAATTGTTTATTTGCCTCGTTCATTCTTGTTTCAACATCATTCAGAAATTCAAAAGCAGTTTGAGCCTCTTCATGAACAGTTCTTCCATCCTCAAATTCTAAATCCTGCCTTAGGAAACCAACAATTAAACCATTTGGCACAGACACATTACCCTTATTAGGATTTAAGTCTTTAGCCAAAACCTTTAATAAAGTAGATTTTCCTGCACCATTCTTACCTGTTAATCCAATTTTATCTCCTTTATTTACCATAAAAGAGATATCTTTAAAAATGTCCTGCCCTCCGAAATACAGAGATAAATTATTTACTGAAATCATGTTGCAAAAGTAAACTTTTTACACACTAAAAATAATTTTACAAGAATGATTGGAGAATTAATTTATAGCAGTATATTTGCAAACCTAAATCGCGGGGTGGAGCAGTTGGTAGCTCGTTGGGCTCATAACCCAAAGGTCGCAGGTTCGAGTCCTGTCCCCGCTACTCAGATAAAGACCCCTTAATTGGGGTCTTTTTTATTTATCTATATGAAATATTTTTTTAAAAGTATGGATAAATCTTAAAGCTAATTTCAATATTATATTCTCTCGTGTAACTATATGTAGTTCCCACAACAGAATCTAATACATAAATGGTTTCAGATCCACTACCTATTATCGGCGAACCAATATCAACAGTACCCGTAGCATAATCTACGATGCTTGAAGATGTAGGAAGCTGTGTAATATTGATAGGAAAATCAGAATTTCCATAATGGCTATAATTAGTATCTAATGAATAAAAATAGAAAGATTGGTCAGCTGCTAATGCATTTGCAGAGACGCCCGGAAAATCAAATTGATCAACACCAATAAAACTTTCATTTATATCTGCAGATTCCGAAAGACTAAAATAATTATTTCCTAAGCTAAGATTTGATGAAGACAAACCAATATGAAAACTTTCCCCACTAACATATGTGCTTTCTCCCTTATTAGTTAAAATAGCAGTAATAGCACTGGAGTTTCCAAACTGAAAGTAGCCTTTGTTAGGACCACTATAATGACCAAGTGCATCATAATAAGTGTCGTCATTAAATGACCCTTCAATACGATTTGAAAATCCATTAACTTTTATCTCAAAAAACCAATCATATGTATTCAAGATATTACTCCCCGAATTGCTTGGAGCTTGATTACTATCTTCACATGATGATAAAATTAATGATACAGGAAACAATATAAATAATAGTTTTTTCATATAACAAATATATAAAAGTTATAGTAATGCTCTTTAGTTAATAGTATTGATACCACAACTATCCCCTATTTCAGGACCCTTCTTATAATCTTCCATGTAATCATAAAGAGCCCCTATTTCTAGTAAGTCCCTTTTTAAAGAGTTAGATATTTCAGTGCTTCCCGCTATTAAAACAATAAAACGGTTATACTTTTATAAAGTGTAGCCGTTTTTTTATTTATACATTTGAAGACTTAATAATTTAAAATCACCTATTGAATACATCTGAAATTAAAATATTTTTAAAATCTTTATATTCATTTTTAGAGAACGATACTCTTGATGAATTCGTGGAGTTTTGTGATTACGTAAAACTTACTAAAGGAACAGAACTAATACAGGAAGGAAATAGACACCACTATATTTATTTCGTAATCAAAGGGTCAGTCAAGTCATACTATTTAAATGAAGGAAAAGAATCCTGTACCTGGTTTGCTTTTGAAAATGAGATTGTGGCTACAATCAAAACCTTTAGTGGACTTAATTCTAATGAAACGATAAAACTACTTGAAGATTCGGAGTTCATTAGAATCAATTCTAAAGCGTTTAAAAAACTAGCAGAAAATAAAATGTCAATGAGTCGATTAATTAACGAATTATTAATTGAACATGCTGTTTTCTTGGAAACACTTCTTTATTTAAAATCAATTCCTGCAAAGGACCGCTATCATCTATTAGTAAAAGACCAACCTCACTTACTAAAAAGAATATCTCTTACCGATTTAGCATCGTTTATGGGTATAAATAGAGAGACTTTAAGTCGAATAAGGTCTAAGGCATAGCTTTGTGACCTATGTCACATAAATTCTGATCTTAATCAATTATCATTGTGGATTATTAATCATATTAATTAATTCTTAATGAAAAAGTACTTAAAAATCACATCACTAGGTTCTATATTATTACTCTTTTTTGCCACTTCGTTTATGGCTTGTGAAAAGAATGATGAATCTAATCCTCCGGGTAATAACAACAATCAGTTTGAGGGGAATATCATTATTGTAGGTGCGGGAGCTTCTGGATTGGCAGCCGCAAAAAAATTGGAAGAAAATGGGATTAGTTATCAAATATTGGAAGCGACTGATAAATTAGGTGGAAGAATTCAAAAAAATGAAGATTTTGCTGATTTTCCTATCGATTTAGGTGCTGAGTGGATTCATGAAGATAAATCAATATTAAATTACTTAATAAACCAATCAGGGTCTGAACCCAATGTTGAAACAATTTTATATCAACCCATGGATGTTTATGCAGAAGTTGGTGGAAGTATTTGGCAAATCCCAACCCAAGATATGGAGGAATATTATGCAGATTATATAAAAGAGTATAAATTTAAGAGTACAACATGGAACGATTTCATTTATGAAAATTTTGCACAAAGTGCCGAGCAAAATATTGTTTATAATTCTAAAGTAACAACGATAGATTATACTGGTAATAAAGTAGTGCTAACAACCGAAAATGGTACTGAATATCAAGCAGATAAAGTGATTATAACAGTTTCGTTAGGTGTGCTTAAATCCAATGCTATTTCGTTTAACCCTTCCTTGCCTGAAGACAAAATTACAGCCATAAATGACGTAGAGTTTTTACCAGGGTTTAAGTTATTTATGAAATTTTCCGATCAGTTTTATCCGGATGTTATTTCCTATGAAACAAGTAGTGGAGAAAAAACATACTATGATGTTGCTTATGGGAAGGAGTCAGAAGACAATGTTTTTGGGTTACTATCCACGGGTACTTCAGCAGAAGAATATTATGCATTAGGTAGTTCAGATGCAATAGTAGCCTCTGTACTCGAAGAGTTAGATACATACTATAATGGGCTTGCCTCTCAAAATTATCTAAACGCATATGTGTTTAAAGACTGGAGTCAACAAGAATATGCTCAAGGTACATGGACATCTGATACAGAAGTTTCATCCAATTCTTTGAATACTTCTTTAAATGATAAAGTTTATTTTGCAGGAGAAACCTACAACAAGCATGGAGAAACCCCTACAGATAATTTTTATATAATACGTGGTTCTGTTCAAAGCGCTATTTTATCAGGTTATGAAGTTGTAGAAAATATAATGGAATAGAGAATGCTCTGAATAAACTGTATCGACTGGATTGCTAGCTCAAAATTTCTTGGAGAAAAACTGATGTTCGATATTTCAATAGAGTTATCTACTATAACAATAAAAGGGTTATACTTTAATAGTGTAACCCTTTTTATTTAAAAGTCTTCTTGCAAACACTTAATAAATTAACAGAAGATATCTCTGAGATTATTTTGCTTATATTTATACAAAATAATAACTATGAAAAAAACAAAGAAGATATTTAACTGGATTTTTAAAGGGTTAATTTTATCCTATTTTTTATTAATATGTTTCCCTCATTTACTTTTCGCAAATAAATTAGTCTATAAAAACTTTTCAGTGTATTATCATTCTAATGACATTAATACAGAAGAACTAAAATTAGTTCTAGATAAGTCTGAAAATTTACTAAAGAAAACTGAATTATTTAAACAAGGAAAAAGTCAAGACATCTTCATTTGTAATGGGCACAGTGAATTTACTTTTTTTGCCAATTTTTCAAGAAAAGCATTTGCTGTAAACTATCCTATCTCTCAAAATATTTTCATATCCAAGTCTTCAATTTCACAGAACTATACTTTTAGAAATGAAAAAGAAAATAACAAAAGGACATTAAGTGGAGTTATTGCACACGAAACTGTTCATTCTCTGTTGGAAGATAAATTAGGTTTATTAAAATATAAATTTTTTCCTTCTTGGAAAAATGAAGGATACTGCGATTTTATTGCAAACGAAAGCTCTTATAACAAACATAAAGGCGTAAAAGAAATTTGTAATGATACTGAAAACACAGACAATCCATCTTTTAGATATTTTAAATACAGAATGATAACTGAGTATTTACTTGAGGACAGAAAAGTTAAATTTGAAAAATTCTTAGATGAGGATTTTGACTTGGAAAATATAAATAACAATTTGAGGAAAAAATACTGTACACAATAGCATTAAGGGTAACAGTGCAGTTTTTAATATTAGCTTCTATTGCAAAAATTAGAGCTATTAATAATCGTAATAGTGATTAAATAAATCGCTCTTAATTCCAAAATTAACAAATTGTGTTTGCAGCTCTACATCATCACTTTTAAAATCCCGTAAAGTAACACCTAGATTTATTTTAAGATTCGTTTTTGGATTGAGAATATAAGAGATATTGAAAATTTTAATATTAACAGTTGTTAAATTACCTTGATACATATCAATTCCAAAGTTGGTAGGTCTATCATTATAATTAAGATAAACATTACTCCCATAAGACAAAGTGTCGCCCTTAATATCTCCACCATATTTTGAGAAAACAATTTTTCCATCAAATACAAACTTTTTCCATTTGTAATTCATAAGCAATAAGAATTCAGAGAAGTTAGCTCCTAAGGGGTGAGCAAGCGGTTGATTATAATGTGCATAATTCTGCTGAGTATTAAAATGAGAATACGTATATGGCCTAGCCAGATTATATTCAGATTGCAGAGTTAAATTATCTATTCTAAATGCATTAAATATTTTATAGCCTAATTGATAAGCAAACTTATTAGCCCAATAACCACTATTAGATTTCATCTGCTCTAAAGTAAACTCATCTAGTAATAACTGACCATACAAATAAGATGAAAAAGGTAATTTGTACTTTAGATTTACTCCTACTAAAACGTTAGCAGAAGATCCAACAGAAAACTCTACGGGTCTAAGCATTACTATTGGATTCAAAAAATTTACATCAAAACCACTATTTCCTGGCGCATGATTCATTCGCCAGACAACAGCTTCATACAAACTTAAACTGAATCTCTTTGTAGCATTAAGGCTTAAATAATGAGATGACATGTACTTTTTTGGATAACCCATCTGATCATTATTTATAAAATAATTAACATCCATAAACTCAGTATACAAATTAGTATATTGCACTTTACCAAAGTTTGTTTGAATCCTTAAATAAGGATAATTAAAAGTATTATCGGACAGCAAAAGTGAACGATATCCATCACCTATAAAATGTTTTCCGTGCCCAAATTGAACCGCAAACATCTTATTTGCTCTATAAGTTACATGACCAGAGGACATAGCGTAATCAAAACCATTGCCTTTAAAAACTCGTGCAGACCCTTGCCCTGGAACTATTTTATTTTTTCTTATAAAAACATCAATATAATTTGGAAAAATTGCTTGATTTTCAGCAAATGAAGTATAGAAAGAGATGGTTTTTCCTAAATCACCTTGTACAATAATTCCTCTTGTATTCACAAAAGTCTCAAGCCCTTCAATTAATTCTTTGCCTATAGAAAAATTAATAATTGGAGATGCTGAAACTTTATAATCATCACCATTCATAATTATTAAATGCTCTGAAAATATTTTTTTAAAAATCCAATTCTGATAATCATATGAAAAATTAATATCTAATATTGAATCAGTATTAAAGTTTAAATCTGACTTAATAATAGGTTTGAATGAAGTCTGATAATTTGCATCATTACTATAAATTAAATGATTAAAATTAGTAGAATAATCATTTCCTAAAAAAAGATTCTGATGCTGTGCATTAGCTAAATTAAAAACTAAAAAAAATAAACTAAATATTAATCTTTTCATTTTCTCAGAATATAAAATGGAATAAGAAGAATAAAGTAGCTGACAAGAGCC
>Ga0206129_10001539_pt1 | contig 30864 bp, 28 predicted proteins | sample Helgoland_Spring_8_FD_148616 | JGI IMG/M metagenome (GOLD analysis project Ga0206129, IMG submission 148616) | Pelagic subsurface seawater microbial communities from Kabeltonne, Helgoland, North Sea - Helgoland_Spring_Bloom_20160502_2 | ecosystem: Environmental > Aquatic > Marine > Epipelagic ...
ACCAAGCTCTCCTAATTCTAGATCCTGCTCTCTTTTCTCTTTATTTTCTATTCTAATTCTGTCGCAAGCACAAATAAGTGATGCCGCGCGCTCATATTGCTGAGTGGTTAAAAGTCTAAGCGTGTACCTCATTAGCACAGTCGTGCCGCCATAATAATCCCAATTCGATCCTTTTTTGCCTTGTATTCTTCGGTAAAAAATATTGAATGCCGTTAAGCCTAAGTATGCTTCTGTCTTACCACCACCAGTTGGGAACCATATTAAATCAACTATATCGCGCTCTTTCGATTTTGAATCCACAATAGATTCTATGTTCATTAATACAAATGCTAGCTTAGATTTAGGCACTAACTCTATTGGTTGGGCATTAATAGATAAAAGTAAAAATGCAATTCTAGTAAGAAATTTTGGTAGCTGTCAAATTAGCAATCTTGAGTCGGGTGACTATAAATTATTTTCTTTTGGGAGAGTGGCAACTAAATAATGTAAATTAGACTGGTAAAGTATGGTGAGTTTTGTCAAACCTCTTTTACTGCAAATAATTCTAAAAAGCTCTATGGTGGGGAAGATGTGGGGAAACAAAAAAGGCAACTACCTATCGTATAGATAATTGCCTTCTATTATAGTGATCGAGACAGGATTCGAACCTGTGACCGTCTGCTTAGAAGGCAGATGCTCTATCCAGCTGAGCTACTCGACCAATATGTTACAGCTTCCTTTAATTCTCTTCGAATAGCGAAGCTGCCTGTCCCGAGAACAAATGAATCGGGAAGCTACTCGATAGTATCTTAAAAAACAAAGCCCTCCACCAATGAGGAGGAAGGCTTTGCGGTCCGGACGAGACTCGAACTCGCGACCCCCTGCGTGACAGGCAGGTATTCTAACCAACTGAACTACCGGACCAAGATTTTTATGAGCTTTCCTGTTTTTCAACGGGACGGCAAATTTATAATAATTTTTCATTTCAACGTTCTTTTTATCATAAAAAAATATATTTTTTCAGGAGCCTATTTAGCCGCTTCTTTTAGTTGATTAAATATGGTTTGAGACTATGACTTATACATTATAATAGCTACGTTTGTTTCAACAATAATGAGACACATGGAAAATCAATTAACCATTGTAGTTCCAATTTATAACGAGGTTGAGAGCATTGAACAATTCACGTTAGAGATGGACAAATACCTCGAAAAAACAAAGGTTCATTCAACAGTTTTGTTTGTTAATGACGGTTCAAATGATGGAAGTCAGGCTTTGATTGAAACAATAGTTAGTGGAAATGAGAAGTATGAATTCATTGAATTGCAAAAAAACGGAGGTTTAAGTGGTGCGATAAAGGCTGGAATAGATCATTGTACTACAAATTTGGTCGGGTATATAGATTCTGATATTCAAACAACACCAGTTGACTTTTTAAAATATTTTGAATTTTTCCCTGAATTTGACATGGTCAATGGGATTCGACAAAATAGGAAGGATACAGTAGTGAAGAAATTATCCTCAAAAATCGCAAATTCGTTCCGCCGAGCTATGATTAACGATGGAATAGAAGATACAGGATGTCCTTTAAAGATTATGAAAACGGAATATGCTAAACGTGTTCCATTTTTTGACGGAATGCATAGGTTTCTACCAGCCTTAATTCAATTGCAAGGCGGAAAGGTAAAACAAGTTCCTGTGCAGCATTTTCCTCGTTTTGCAGGAACAGCCAAGTACCACCTATTCAATAGAATTAAACGTCCATTTTTTGACACCTTCGCATTCAGGTGGATGAAAAGTAGGTACATCAATTATTCCATTAAAAACAAATCATGACGAATGCTGATGTCCATGCCATAGGGTACATCGCTCAAGGCCTATTTTCATCTCGGTTTTTGATTCAATGGATTAGTTCTGAGAAAGCTGGGAAAGTCTTGGCTCCAACCTTATTTTGGCAAATCAGTTTGATTGCTTCATTTTTATTTATTTTTTATAGTATTTTAATCAAGGATGTGAGTATTCTTTTAGGCCAAGTACTTGGTTATTATATTTATGTAAGAAACTTGAGGTTGAAAAATTCATGGAGAATTCTCCCACTGTATTTTAGGTATTTAGTGGTAGCAGTTCCGGTCATTGCATTGGCAATTTTGCTTTTTGGAGGGGAGTATAGTTTTTCTAGTATGTTAAAATTTAATACAAACGGAGCTATTTTGTTTTGGGGTTTATTGGGTCAAGTAATTTTTTCATGCCGATTCATTTATCAATGGTACTATTCAGAAAAGGTAAAAAAATCAGTCTTGCCACTGGGCTTTTGGATTTTTAGTATTATTGGCTCAATTATCATTTCATCCTATTCGTTTTACTTAGGATTGTATCCAATTCTAATTGGCCATTTATTTGGATTAGTTTTATATAGCAGAAACGTAGTAATTTACAAAAAAGGAAGAACAAGATGAAAGTGTTGCTCACCGGATGTGCAGGGTTTATTGGATCACATACCTGTGAAAAATTATTATCCAAAGGCTTTTCAGTAATTGGGATCGATAATTTTTCGACATTTTATGATAGAAGTATCAAAGAAAAGAATTTAGATGCATTTCGGGATCACCCGAACTTTTCATTTAAGGAGGTAGACATTAGAGACTTCAGTTTACTTAAAGAGCACCTACAAGAAGAGGTAGATATCGTGGTGCATTTGGCTGCGAAGGCAGGTGTTCGACCCTCTATTTTAAGTCCTAGTGATTACATTGACGTAAACATTAAAGGAACTCAAAACTTGTTACAATGGATGCGGGATACCAACTGCAAAAAAATGTTTTTTGCATCCTCTTCTTCCGTTTATGGTAATAATAAGAATGGCGAAGCGGTGAAAGAAGGGAAATTTGATTTGCAACCAATATCACCGTATGCATTTACAAAGCGATCTGGAGAGTTGATGAACTATACCTACCACCATTTATATGATTTTGACATTATAAATGCCCGCTTTTTTACTGTTTATGGTCCTCGTCAACGGCCGGACTTGGCGATTCATAAGTTTGTTGATTTAATCTCTAGAAATCAACCTATTCATATGTACGGAGATGGAAGCTCGGCAAGAGATTATACCTACATTCAAGATACGGTTAATGGAATTGTAGGAGGAGTTGATTATTTATTGAATCACGAAAATGTAATGGAAACCATCAATTTGGGTAACCAAACTCCGGTTCCTTTAATTACACTAATTAAAACAATCTACGCTCAGCTTGGTAAAGAAGAAAATATCATTCAAGAAGGCATGCAAGAGGGCGACGTAAATTTGACGTTTGCGGACATTGAAAAGGCGCAAAAACTGTTAGGTTATCACCCAAGTGTAAAACTCGAAGACGGAATTGCCAGATTTGTGGAATGGTATCAGCAAAAGGATAATACCAAGTAGATATGAAAACATCTATTCAGTTTTTACTTTTATTGCTGGTTTGCATTTGTACTTTCTTTGTTGATATTCAGGAGTTTTATCCTGATATAATGGAGATGCGGAACTTCATTACGGCTCGGGAAATGTTAACTGAAGGAAATTGGTGGAGTACCACGTTAAATCTAGAGCCTAGGTTAGAAAAACCACCTTTTCCTACCTGGTTGACTGCTCTTTCAGTAAAGTACTTAGGAGGTTTTGATAATCTATTTATTCTTCGCCTGCCTTCGGCTATAGTAGCAACACTGATGGTTTTTTTCTTTTATGGTTTTTGCAGGGAATTAACAAAAGAAAAGTATTTACCATTTATTGGCGCTTTGGTAATGGCTACTAGTTTATTGGTTGTGCAGCAAGCAAGAGTAAATAGTTGGGATATCTACACGCATGTATTTATGCTCGGAAGTTTGTGGCAGTTTTTAATTGTAAAAAGAAGTAAGAAGTTAGTCAATGTGATGTGGGCCATTTTCTTTTTTGCATTGAGCATATACTCTAAAGGACCGGTTTCAATTTATGCCCTTTGGCTTCCATTCATCATTGCTTTCGGAATTAGTGAAAACATTGAATTTCTTAAGAAGTATAAACTTCAACTTACGTTAGCTTTAATCGCGGCGCTGATATTAGGCTTTTCATGGAATATTTACATGTTTGTGTTTCAACCTGAAGCAAGTGAGTTCGTTTTAAATAAAGAAACAAACTCTTGGATGAACCGACATACAAGACCCTTTTACTTTTACCTCCATTTCTTCATTTATATTGGAATATGGACGGGTTTCATGATTTCATCCTTCTTTTACAAGTACGCAGCACCAAGAATTAACCGATTTGGAAATTATAAGTTTATGATTTTATGGGTGTTAATTTCTATTTTCTTGCTTTCAGTTGTGCCAACGAAAAAGGAACGATACCTACTACCAGCTTTGGTTCCAATGTGTTTGATCGTGACATTTTTAATGTACAGTATGTGGCAGGCATTTAAGGGTAAATATCATAATAAATGGGATAAAGTGGTCCTTTCCGCTTCCAGTCTACTCATTTACATACCAGCGATACTATTGCCGTTTGTTTTATTTTTTGTTTTTAATCGCACATTGGATGTGAGAACGATACTTTTTGCGTTCTTGGTTGGGATTAGTGGAATTGTGGGTATCGTATTTTGGCGGAAAAAACGCGTTGAATATAGCTTTTCAGTTCCTGTAGTTATTGTTTGTTTGTATTGTGTAGGATTGCTCCCAAAGTCTGCAGAGATATTCTATAATCATCCAGATTATAAAGGCTTAACTGAAATACAAGAAATTAAAAGTGTTGAGGACTTACCATTTTACTTTAATGGGGACGCAATTGATTTAAAGGTGATTTATGCTGCTGGGAAACCTGTATTTAAACTTAGTAGCATTGATGTTTTAGAACCTAATAATTTCCCATTGGTAATTATTTCATATGTTTCAATGGAAAATACTTTTGCTAAAGAACTTCAAACGAATCTTGAAACGGAGTTTATAGGGACTTTTGATATTAATCGAAAAAAATCATCTACCAAGGTATTTGTCAATAAGGTCGATTACAAAAACAATTTGTAAGAAGTCAATAATTAGTGCTACTTAATGCATGTAATTTTAGAAAGCAAGTTTTAGTAGGTGTTGACATGTTCATTAATTGGACTGGTACCGATCCAAATGAGATTGGCAACGCATTAACCGCTATGACGGGGTTAGGATTAAAATTAAAAATGATAACCAATAGAGGTGTGAAGGTATATCCAAATGGATTAGCTGAGACATACTGTACTGATCATTGGAGATGCAGATACATTGCAACTAGCGCTGAAATTATTGAAGGCAAGCCAGTTTATGATGCCATACAACCTGAAGCTATTTTAGAGTTAATGACTGCATTACATAAAGAAGGATTTGAAGTTGTTAAAACAGAAAATTTGTATGAGTTTGACGGGAATAGAGGTTTTTCTCTAGGTCAAGGCGAGTAAGCTTCATTGAAAAAATAGCAGTAAAAAAAGGGTTGGAAGTTATCTTCCAACCTTTTTTTGTTTAGTCAATAACCGTTTATCCCTAAATTATTCATGCTTGAATAAAAAAAATGATTTTTAAATTAGATTAAAGTTAATTTCAAATTTATAAATAATCAAAATGTAATATGAGAGTACAATTAAAAACAGCATTATCAATAGCGGCAGCATTACTACTTTTGTTCGCCCCAACTTCTGCTCAAGCGCAAAAGAAGAAAGGTAAAAAAGGCGGAACGCCAACAGCTGCACCTTCGAAAAAGACAGGACCAAAACCTTACGCGAAAGTTATAACCAAGGATGCCGAATCTGAAAGTGGTTTATTTAGTGTACATCGTGTAGACGAGAAGTATTACTTTGAACTGCCAAATGAATTGTTGGAGAAAGAAATTTTGGTGGTTAGTAGAATTTCAGAGCACGTGAAAGGGTTGAATTTTGGCGGTGCAGGAATGAAATCAAGACCCCAACAAGTGATTCGATTTCAAAAACTGCATAATAAGATTTTGATGCGCTCAGTTTCTTACAATAACATTGCAGAAGAAGGCACACCAATATATACATCAGTTGTAAATAATAATTTTGAGCCTGTTATTGGAAACTTCAGTATTGCTGCCTTTTCAAAAGATACTTCCTCGGTTGTAATTGATGTTACTGACTTGTTTACAACAGATGTTGAGATGATAGGTGCATTGAGTAGCTCTCAACGTAAAAATTTTAAAATAAAAGGGTTAGATAAAGGCCGTTCTTTAATAACAAAGATGGATGCCTTTCCAGAAAATGTTCAAGTAAAACACATTTTAACCTATAAGGGAGATAATTTACCGGCTAACAGAACTACAGGTACCATCTCAATTGGAATGACGCAGTCCTTTATATTACTACCTGAGGTTCCAATGGAGCCAAGATTTGCAGACAATCGAGTAGGGTTTTTCTCGTTACGCCAGGTTGACTATGGCTCAGAAGAGCAGAAGGCTCAAACGAGAAGGCTGATTACTCGATGGAGATTGGAGCCTAAAGATTGGGAAGCATATAATCGAGGAGAATTGGTAGAACCGGTGAAGCCCATCGTTTATTACATCGACGCAGCAACTCCTGACAAGTGGAAACCATTCATCAAACAAGGTGTGGATGACTGGGCTAAGGCATTTGAAAGTGCAGGTTTTAAAAATGCCATTCGAGGAGAATATGCACCAACTGCTGAAGAAGATCCAGATTGGTCACCTGAGGATGTTCGCTACTCGGTAATTCGGTACATTGCTACAGATATTCAAAATGCTCAAGGACCTCATGTCCATGATCCACGAACAGGTGAAATATTAGAAAGTGATATTTTATGGTACCATAACATTATGAACTTATTGCGTAATTGGTATTTCATTCATACCGCTGCAGTAAATCCTGAAGCACAAGGTGTAAAGTTCGACGATGCCGTAATGGGGCAATTAATTCGTTTTGTTTCTGCGCATGAAGTTGGGCACACCTTAGGTTTACCTCATAACATGGGGTCAAGTGTGGCGTATCCGGTCGATTCATTAAGGTCTCCAACGTTCACATCCACCCACGGAACAGCTCCATCTATTATGGATTATGCTCGTTTCAATTACATTGCTCAGCCCGGTGATGGCGTAACCAGTTTCTTCCCGCAAATAGGGGAGTATGACAATTGGTCGATTGAGTTTGGGTATAAACTGTTAGGTGAAAAAGTAACAGCTGCTGAAGAAGAAGCGGAGATAAACAAATGGATTATTGCCAAAGCAGGACAGCCTGAATTTCATTTTGGGAGACAACAAGGTTTGCCAACTGACCCGACAGCCCAAACCGAAGATTTGGGTGACGATGCAATGAATGCAAGCGATTTAGGGATTAAAAACTTAAAGCGAATTAACGATAAGTTGTTGGAATGGGCAACGGTTGATGGAAAAGAGTATGATGATTTAGAGGAATTGTATAATGCAATGGTAGGCCAGTTTAGAAGGTACATGGGCCATGTAACTGCGAATGTTGGCGGTATTGAAGGTGACCAAAAAACTGCTGACCAGGAAGGAGTTATTTATGTACATACTGCCAAAGCTGATCAGAAAAGAGCAGTTGAGTTTTTAAATAAGCAGTTATTTGAAACTCCAGAATGGATGGTGAAACCTGAAATTTTAGCGAGAATTGAAGCTCAAGGAAATGTGAATAGAATTAAGTCAATGCAAGAGCGGGCGCTAAGTAGTCTATTATCAGATAAACGTTTGTTTAGAATGATTGAAAACGAAGCAATCAATGGAAGTTCAGCTTATCTTATTTCGGATTTGTTGAATGATTTGGAAAAAGGCATTTATAGTGAGCTAGCTTCGGGAAAGAAAATTGATTTGTACCGCAGAAACTTGCAGAAGGCATATGTGGCAGAATTAATTGATTTGTTAGAGGATGAAAAATCAAACTATAAAAATTCTGACATTCCTTCTTTGGCTAGGGCTAGTTTAGTAAGCCTGCAATCTAAAGCAAAAAGTGGAGCAGGAAGACAGTCGGGAGTGTCAAGAGCGCACTTACAAGATTTAGCTGCTAGAATTGAAAAAGCATTATCAGCTGATCGGGGATAAATTGTCTACACTTCGACTATTCCCCCTTTCGGCGGACAGGCTGCTCAGCATGACAATTAATGTATAATTGAGGTACTTTTTTGTCACATTGAGCAATGGTTGTGCTCTTTTTTTGTCACATTGATGGAAAGTTGTATTACTATTTTTGTTACATTGAGCGACAGCTGTACTCCTTTTTTGTCACATTGAGCGATAGTCGAAATGCGGCAAAAAGTTTCACCCAGGTAAAGGGGAGTATCAATATTAACACATGCGACAAAATTTTCGTTTCTACGTTTATATTTTAAAATGCTCCGATAACTCCTATTATACGGGAGTTACCAATGATATAGAAGTACGAATTAAACAGCATAATTTAGGCTTAAGTCCAAATTCTTATACTTATTCACGAAGACCAGTAGAATGGGTATTTGTAAACGAATTCAAATACATAGACAAGGCAATTGCTTTTGAAAAGCAGATAAAAGGGTGGAGCAGAAAGAAAAAGGAAGCGATTATCAATGACAATTGGGAGGTATTGAAGAAGCTTTCGATTTGTAAGAATGAAACATCAACAAAGGCAAAGGGGTATAAGAGAGATGAAAACTGGGAAGATTAAATTGTCTGCACTTCGACTATCGCTCAGTGTGACAATTTGGTAATTGTTTGTTGTTCGACTATTCCACCTTTCGGCGGACGAGCTGCTAAGAGTGACAATTTGGTAATTGTCTACGCTTCGACTATTCCACCTTTCGGCGGACAGGCTGCTCAGCAGGACAATTAATGGATAGTTGAGGTGCTTAATTATATTGTAAGGAATAGTATTAGAAATAGATCTTCCAAATTTTATGAAATAGACCTCCGAGGCTTTCAAAATCTTGGAGGTCTGTCCAGGTTATTTGTTCAATTTTAATCCATTAATAAACTCCTGTAGTTCCTCGAGAGAAGATGGATCGATTAATTCTGATTTAATGTGCAATTCTTTATTGCCTGCTTTAAGAATGTAATCACCGGCAAATTTTTTGAAAGAAGTGATTTTTTCAATTTCTAATTTCTTCCCAAAAAGCCCATTCTCTTGAATTATACCATTTTTAACAGTAATGTATTGAAATTTACAATTGAATAAGAAGAACCCAATATAAACTAAACCGAAGGAAAAGAAACCATAATCGGTCCAGTTTGAATCGTCGTTAAAAAGTAACGAAGCAACCCCAATAACAACCCATAATATTCCTATTATTAAATTGGTGTATAGCTTTTTCTTTTTGTAGTTAAATTTCATGTTCTTTTATTTAAGAGTCATGGAAGTTAAGAAAAGAAAGAGGTTAGCGCAAGAAATGAACGCTCAGCATATCACTTGCTTTTTATTGCCTCAATATCTACCACTATTGATTTTAGCAGCTTAAGAATCAAACCTTCGTATAGTTCTTTGTTTTTGTGGTTGGCAACGATTTTTTCATCGCTCACTACCTTTTTTAAGAACAGTTTAATTTTGTCAAGAATGGCTAAATAAGCTTTTAACCCTGGCCGTTTCTCTATGAAGGAAGAATTATTTAGCACTTCTAAAGGAATCATGTCGCGATCCGTTCGGTTAAACGCCATCATGTAGATACCGAATGATAATTTGACCAAACCGTGTGGAATGTAATTAGGGTTTCCATTTGCATAACCATTGCAGATGCTCTGCAACAAATTCGCAGCTTCTTTTTCGTCATCCTTCAAAAAGTCAGAATTTTTTTTCGAGAAGAAATTAGGTAGCTTCATTTATTTTAATTTTAGTAAAACTATATTTTCAACATGATGCGTGTGTGGGAACATGTCCACTGGTTGCACTTTACTGACTTTATACTTCTCATCAAGTAGCTGTAAATCTCGAGCTTGGGTGGCAGGATTGCAACTAACGTAAACAATCCGATTTGCCTCTAACTTCAACATAACGTCAATTACATCGGTGTGCATTCCTGCTCTTGGAGGATCAGTAATGATTACATCTGGCTGACCATTTGCAGTTACGAAGTCGTTTGTAAAGACATCTTTCATATCTCCCGCGTAAAATACTGTATTGTCAATGTTGTTGTTATCGGAATTGAACTTGGCGTCTGTTATGGCGTCTTCAACATATTCCACACCAACTACCTTTTTAGCTTTACTTGCCAGAAAGTTGGCAATGGTTCCGGTTCCGGTGTATAAGTCGTAAACTATCTCGTCTGGCTGAATGTTTGCAAACTCAGCTGTGATCCGATACAATTCTGCAGCTTGCGCTGAGTTGGTTTGATAAAATGATTTAGGTCCAATCTTAAATTTTAAAACTTCATCGCTACCAAAGGCTTTCATTTCTTCAAAAATGTGACTCCTTCCGCTAAAGCATTCAATATCTAAATCTCCAATAGTGTCATTTCTTTTTCCATTGATTACGTAAAGAATGGAGGTGATTTGTGGAAATGCATCTTGAAACGCTGTTAGCATTTTTATTCGATTTTCTTCCTGTGCTTCATAAAGCGAAAAGATGACCATTACTTCGCCATTACTGGAAGTTCTGATCGTTAAGTTTCGTAAAAAACCCTCTTGCTCTCGCAAGTCGAAAAAGGCTAAGTCATTTTCTAATGCATACGCTCTTACCCAATCTCGAATGGAATTAGAAGGTTCCGCTTGTAGCCAACACTTTTCCACGTTTAGCACCTTATCAAATCTTCCAGGTACGTGAAAGCCCAAAGCATTTCTGTCATCAAAACTTTCACCAGATTCCACTTGCTCTTGGGTTAACCATTCTTTATTAGAGAAGGTAAACTCCAGTTTATTTCTGTAAAAAGTAGTTTCCTTAGACGGCAGGATGGTTTGAATCTCTGGCAAATCAACTTTTGCAATTCTAGTTAACGCATCCTTTACTGTTCGTTGTTTATTTGTCAATTGGTCTTCGTAGCTAATAAATTGCCACTTGCAACCACCGCAGACTCCAAAATGCTTGCAAAAAGGTTCTACTCTTTGATCTGAATACGAGTGAAACTTTGTCACCCTTCCTTCCATGTAACTTTTGCGCTTTTTGGTTACTTGGATGTCAACAACATCTCCGGGAACGGTTTGTGGAACAAAGATTACCTTCTCATCAACTTTGGCTAAAGATTTGCCTTCAGCTGCGGTGTATAAAATGGTGACATTCTCTAAAAGTGGCTTACGAGTTCTATTCTTTCTTCCCATGGCGCAAAAATAACATCTTTCCGCTGCTTAACCTTTAGCTTTCGTTCTAATTTAGATAACTTTGTTAAGAGTCGAATTTACATTGAAAAGACACAAATATGATGATAGATACTAAGAAAACGAGCGAAGAATTAATAGCAATTGAAGAAAAGCATGGTGCGCATAACTATCACCCCTTACCAGTAGTTTTAAGTAAAGGGGAAGGAGTGCATGTGTGGGACGTTGAAGGAAAGCACTATTATGATTTCTTGTCGGCTTATTCTGCAGTAAATCAAGGTCACTGTCATCCAAAAATTGTAAATGCTATGAAATCGCAAGCGGAAACGTTGACGTTAACATCTCGTGCCTTTTACAATGATGTGTTAGGAGAATACGAGGAGTACGTGACTAACTTTTTTGATTATGATAAGGTTTTACCAATGAATACTGGTGCTGAGGCAGTTGAAACAGCAATCAAATTGTGTCGGAAATACGCGTATGAGAAAAAAGGAATTGCTGAAGATCAAGCAACAATTATAGTTTGTGAAGGAAACTTTCACGGAAGAACAACAACCATTGTTTCATTTTCTGATGACATGAATGCTAGGGATAATTTTGGTCCATTTACTCCAGGTTTTGTTAGTATTCCTTACAATGACTTGAATGCATTAGAGGAAGCCTTAAAGTTGCCAAACGTAGCAGGTATGTTAGTAGAGCCAATTCAAGGTGAAGCGGGAGTTTTTACACCAGACGAAGATTATATTGAAAGAGCTTGCAACATGGTGCAAGCTGCAGGTGGGTTATTTATTGCCGATGAAGTGCAAACCGGAGTGGCAAGAACCGGTCGTTTATTAGCGGTTTGTAAAGGGTGTAATTGTGAAACACCAAAGTGTGACTCGAAAGCTGGCTTCAAACCAGATGTTTTGATTTTGGGAAAAGCACTTTCAGGTGGAGCATATCCTGTTAGTGCAGTGTTATCGAACGACGATATTATGATGGTAATTAAACCAGGTCAGCACGGTTCTACTTTCGGTGGAAACCCAGTTGCGGCAAAGGTTGCAATTGCTGCATTAGAAGTTGTGCGCGAAGAAAACCTAGCGGAGCGAGCAGAAAAACTTGGAATTATTTTTAGAGCTGAAATTCAAAAGTTAGTTGATGAATCTGACTTACTAGTTAAAGTAAGGGGAAAAGGATTGTTGAACGCAATTGTGATTAACGATACGGAAGACAGCTCTACCGCTTGGGATCTTTGTATTAAATTACGAGATAACGGATTGTTGGCAAAACCAACTCATGGTAACATTATTCGATTTGCTCCGCCGTTGGTCATGACTGAGGAGCAGTTACATGAATGTATAGCGATTATCAGAAAGACGGTAAAGGAATTTAAGAAGTAAATCTTACCACAATACTAGTAAGCCCGATTCAAAATAGTTGAATCGGGCTTTTTACTTTCAATAATCCTTATTACCTTGGTAAAACACTAAACTTAAACCAATGGAAAGCTTTTTTACAGGACTCGGAATTGTAGGTATATTATTGTTGATTGCAGCATTACTATTGCCATTATTTGCGCTCTTTGATTTATATCAAAAAAGGCATCAGACTACCGGAAGTACTGTATTATGGGTACTCATTATATTAATGATACCCTATTTGGGCAGTATTCTTTACTTTTTCTTTGGTAGGAAGTAATGCCTATGCGAACTCTTCCGGTGATTAGAAGAGTGAATAAAATAAAAAACACATAAGTGAAAATAAAAAAAGCCTCCTAATTCAATTTGAGTTAGGAGGCTTTTCTTGTCTGAATATTTGGGTCTACTAATAGTAAATCAATCTTCTAACCTGAGCAAAATACTTTGCTAAGCGAATAACTTGCTTTGTATAGCCGAATTCGTTGTCATACCATACATACAATACAACGTTCTTTTTATCAGGAGAGGTTAAAGTAGCTGGACTATCATATACTGAACAACAAGAGTTGCCTATGATATCACTAGAAACTGTTTCGGCATCCGTTCCAAAATAAATTTGGTTCACTAATTCACCTTCTAAGGCAGCTTTTCTTAAAATGCCGTTTACTTCTTCTATGTTTGTTTCTTTGTCAACGGTTAAATTCATAATGGCCAAAGAACCATTTGGAGTAGGAACTCGCACCGCATTGGCGGTTAGTTTATTCGCTAACGATGGAATTACTTTTGTCACAGCTTTACCTGCGCCTGTTTCAGTAATAACCATGTTAATGGCAGCTGAACGACCTCTACGAGTTTTCTTGTGCATGTTGTCCAACAAGTTTTGATCGTTGGTGTATGCGTGAACCGTTTCAATGTGTCCTTTTTCTATGCCTAAATTATCATTGATTACCTTAAGAACAGGAACGATTGCATTGGTCGTGCAAGATGCCGCTGAAAGGATTTTATGAGATTTTAAATCAACGTCTGTTTTATGGTTTACACCATATACAATGTTTGGAATTCCAGAACCAGGAGCAGTCAAAATTACCTTTGCAACACCTTTTGATTTCAAGTGTCTGCTTAGTGCCTCCTCATTATTAAAAACCCCAGTATTGTCTATAATCAACGCATCATTAATTCCGTAGGCTGTATAGTCAATTTCATCTGGCTGCTGTCCATCAATCATTTGAACTGTTTGACCGTTAATGGTCATGGTTCTTTTTTCAGTATTTACTTCAACTGTACCGTTAAACGCGCCGTGAACAGAATCACTTCTCAGTAAAGAAGCTCTTTTTTCTAAGGCTACAGCATTGTCTCCTCTTGTTACAATTGCTCTTAACCTCAATTGTTGTCCTTTTCCTGCTTGCTTAATTAATTCTCTTGCTGCAATTCTTCCAATTCTTCCAAAACCATAAAGAATCACATCTTTTGGTTCGATTGCATCTTTCTTCTCACCAACAATATGGCTTAATTTGTTTTTAACAAAGTCCGCTTTCGAAGAATAGTTTGAACCTTCGTTTTTCCACTCGGCTGCTAATTTCCCTATATCAATTTTTGAAGGAGCTAAATCAATGTTTAGCAATTCTTTTGCTAAGTCAGCAGTGTCGTAAATATTAACCTCTTTATAGGTAGCGTTTTGAGCATTCTTATGCATTTTAAGCAGCTCTGAGATGCTTCTATCTACTAAGTGGTCTCTGAATAGCACTAATTCAACGGATTGCCCATAAAGCAATTGACCTAAAGTATTGTTGAGGTCTACGGCTTTTTTTTCGCGATCTACGTAACTGTTCAATTCCGATTCAAATTCTACAGCATTTTTCATTTCTGTGATGTGTTTTTACGTGGTTATGAGAGTTTTTTTTTGGTTTGCAAAATTCGAGAAAATAAAGCTTATAAAAAAGTGAATTTATAAACAAAAAAACTCCTCAAATTCCCGTTTAACGGACTTCTGAGGAGTTTTACTAAAGGTTAAAAATACTATAAGCCTACACCGTAATATGCTTTTCTTCCATTGGGATAAACACCTTGTAAAAGAACCCCCTCTTCTTTCTTTTGAGAAAGTATCTCTAACAGCTCTTCAGTATCGGAAATCTCAGATTTATCAACTTTAGTAATGATAAACCCTTCGCCTATGTTTGCGTTTTTTAATTTTCCTTGGAAAAGAGATTCTATCTGGGCACCACCTTCCAGATCTAATTTTTCTTTCAACTCATTGTCTACTTCTTTAAATTTTGCACCCAAGCTTTTCATTAATAGATTATCAGAATTATCAATTATTTCTGTGTTGCCTTCCATGTTTTTTAAGACAACATTTTTCTCTATCAATTTGCTATCTCGAATAATTGAAACGGACACTTCATCACCCGGTCTAAACTCTCCAATTTTTGCTTGTAACTCTGCAGCAGAATTTACTTCTACTCCTTCTACTTCTTTAATTATGTCTCCTTCTTTTATACCCGCATCTTTAGCAGAACCTTTCTCCATTAGTTTTTCAACATATACACCATTTAAGTCTGCTACGCCAATTTCTTCCGCAAGTTTTTCGTCGATGTTCTTAATTTGAACACCAATGTAAGCACGTTGAACTGCCCCAAACTCTTTCAGGTCACTTACCACTTTTCTGACAATGTTAGCAGGAATGGCAAAAGAATAACCAGCAAATGACCCTGTATTTGATTTTATCGCTGCATTAATTCCAATTAGTTCGCCTTTCGTATTTACTAAAGCACCGCCACTGTTTCCCGGATTCACAGCCGCATCTGTTTGAATGAATGACTCAATCGATGAACTACCGGTAAATGGGTCTCCGCTTAAAATATCTATGTCTCTACCTTTGGCAGAAACAATTCCGGCTGTAACGGTTGAGGTTAAATTGAATGGATTTCCTGCTGCTAACACCCATTCCCCAATCTTGATTTTATCCGAGTTTCCAATTGAAATGCTATGTAGGCCCGATTCTTCTATTTTAAGCAATGCCAAGTCGGTGGTTGGGTCAGTACCAATTAATTCTGCATCGTAGGTTTTCTTGTTGTTTAGGGTGATTTTAATTTGATCTGCTTTTTCAATAACGTGATTGTTGGTAACTATATAACCATCGTCAGAAATGATAACTCCCGATCCGGCTCCTTTAATAGGTTGTCTATACTTTTGATTGTAATTACCATCGCCATAAAAGAATTGTCTAAAGGGATCGAAACCTTGCTGATTGTACTCTACAATACCCTCAGTTTTAACATGAACGACACCGTTAATTGTTAGTTCTGCAGCAGTAGTGTAGTCTACACTAGCATAAGGTTCAGAAGCCAGCATATTTACCAAGGTAGGTTTTTCCACCTTATTTTCTGTTGGTTGCTGCACGTATTCAGGTTCTATGCTTTTGTATATTCCTAGGGAAACGGTTCCTCCCAGTAAAGCCATTAAAAAGCCTCCAAGTAATTTTTTCATAAGATTAAATTTTTAGCGTTTAACTTCGCAGTTGCGAACTTCAATTTAAACGCCATTTTTAGGTGAATGATCTATTTGTCATGTTAAAACATGTTAAGCTCGCAGCCACTGTAAATAAAGAGAAGTATGGGATTCGAATTTTATAAATATCAAGGAACAGGAAATGATTTTATCATGATTGATGGCAGAAATAATGCTGTCAAGTTTTCAGCCAATGAAATTTTGTCATTGTGTGATCGTCGTTTTGGGATTGGTGCTGACGGATTGATTATTCTAAAAGAAGAAAAAGGAGTTGATTTTTTGATGGATTACTACAATGCAGATGGTACCCAAAGTTTTTGTGGAAATGGCAGCCGATGCGCACAGGCATTTGCACTAAAATTGGGTATGATTGAAAAAGCTTCCCGCTTTAAAGCCATTGATGGTATTCATGAAGGAAAAATTGAGGGAAGTTCGTTTGCCACTAAAATGGGAAATGTGGATAGGGTTGATAGAGTTGGTTCTGATTATTTCATACATACAGGCTCACCGCACTACATTAAATATGTCAAAAATGTGGATGAAGTAGATGTAGAAAATGAAGGAAGGGCAGTTAGAAATTCAGAGTCTTTTATAAAAGAAGGCACCAACGTAAACTTTGTAAGTGTAGGAGAGGATCATTTGAAAGTAAGAACGTACGAAAGGGGAGTGGAAGGCGAAACGTTATCTTGTGGAACAGGAGTTACAGCCGTTGCGATTAGTTTTTTACATCAAATGAATTCAAAGCAGTCCGCAGTAAATATAGTCACCAAAGGCGGAAATTTAAGGGTAGAATTAACTAGGAAAGACACAAATTTGTTTGAAGATATTTGGTTGGTAGGTCCTGCCAAACACGTCTTTTCAGGTGAGATTTGAGAAAGCTTTTTAACTAGAACGAGCCAAACTTAACACTAAGCTAGCTAAAACAGTTAGTATAATTTCCTCTCTATGTAATACGCTATTTAGTCTATCTAACAATTTAATTATTAATGGAAATGGTCTAAGTATGTTCTTTCCTCTTATATCAACAAGGGGATTTGGACTGACAATATGTTGAACATTAAGTTCGAAGTGATTTCTAAGAGTTTCACCTTCGGCATCAAAAATATATTCGCCATAATCAGGCATTATAAAATTCGTCCTTTTACTTCCAGGATGATACCAACCGAGCATTCTATATATTTCGCTGTAGGACTTATGTTGATTATACAATGAATCTAAACTACGATTTTCTCTTTTGGAACGTTTGATAGCTGGGATTTAATCCCAATTACTTCACCCATTATTGGCGAAACGATAAAAACCAGGTGTATTTTTTCTGCTACGACTATGGTTTTTTAAAACTAGAAGAAAATCATGCAAATGAGATCAAAAAGAAATACCTGATTGTGCAATGGCAATCATACATGAATAGAGAAGTAGCAGCATTTTAACTTTTTTGTACTTTTAAACCATGAACAAGTGCTTAGAATGTAAAACCGAGTTATTTGGAAGAGTAGATAAAAAATTCTGCTCCGATCAATGTAGAAATGCCTTCAACAACAAGCAAAAAAGAACCGACAACAATTACATTCGAAACATAAATAACTTGTTGCGCAAAAACCACCGCATTTTAGCCAGCTTGCTTAAAGGAGACAAGGCTTCGGCAAAAAAGGAGAAACTGCTGTCGTTAGGATTTAATTTTGAATACCACACCAACACCTATCAAACCAAAGACGATCGAATCTACTATTACTGTTACGATTTAGGCTACATTAATACCAATGAAGATTGGTACACCATTATCAAAAAAAAGGAGTGGGATTAAGCTTCTGCCTCTACCTCTACCTTAGCGGGTTTAAAAACTACCTCTGAGTAGTCTTTAGTCACATTGTAAACGCTATCTCGCTCTACCGGCTTACGATTCACTTGCTTCACCAAGTTCACCAATTCCTCTGTGGTCATGTTCGGCGACTGTTCTTCAGCACCTGCCATAGAATAAATTTTGGTCGAATCATCAATCGTTCCATCAATATCGTTCACACCATAATTTAACGTTAGCTGAGCAGTTTGGCGTCCAATCATTGGCCAATAGGCTTTCAAATGTGGAAAGTTGTCCATAAAAATTCGAGCAACAGCATAGGTTCTCAAATCTTCCAAAACGGAGACCTCGCCTATGTGCGACATTTGATTGTTCCCATTTCTATACTTTAATGGAATAAAGGTATTGAATCCACCAGTTTTGTCTTGCAGCGTTCTCAATCGGTTCATGTGGTCAACACGATCTGCATAGCTTTCAATGTGGCCATACAACATAGTCGCATTCGAAGGCATGCCAACTTCATGCGCCGTTTCATGAATTTCTAGCCATTGGTCTGAATTACACTTGTCCTTACAAATTTCCTCACGAACAGCTTCAGCAAATATTTCAGCTCCTCCACCCGGTAGCGAATCTTGACCATGATCTTTCAGCAACTGCAGCCCTTCTCGGTAAGAAACTTTTGCTTTTCTACACATGTACTCCAACTCTACTGCAGTAAAGGCTTTTACGTGCAAGCTTGGGCGAATTTTTTTAATGTTTTTAATTAAATCTGCAAAGTATTGTAAGCCCATTTTTGGGTGAACACCACCAACAATGTGAACTTCCGTAACTTCTTGGTTTTCGTAGGATCGAATTTTATCATAAATCTGCTCCTCGTCCATTTCCCAGGCATCGTCATCTCCTTTTTTGCGTAATAATTTAGAATAGGCGCAAAACTTACAATCAAACACACAAATGTTTGTCGGTTCTATGTGGAAATTCTTGTTGAAATAGGTAGTTGAACCGTGCTTTCTCTCGCGGATATGGTTGGCTAAACTGCCCAAGTAGTTCAAGTCGGCCTTTTCAAAAAGCAAAACTCCTTCCTCTTCCGTGATTCTTTCTTCGTTGTAAACTTTCTTTGCAATTTGCTTAAACTCTTCAGCTATATTGCTATGTAATATATTTTCTACGGTCATAGTGTGCTCAAATAATTCTTCAAAATTAACCGCTTTTAGTGTTTTATAAGCTTTTTTGTTGAACTGAATTCACCATTTCTTACGTTCACAAAATAAACACCTGCTGGGGCGGTATCAATGTTAATGATTAAACCGTTGATGCCTCTTTTTGTTTCGCATTTTACCAATTTACCGGCAAGGTTAATTACCTCAATTTCTACTTTGTCAAGAAGGGTGTTTTTGGGCAGTTCAACGTTAAAAATTTCCACACTGGGGTTGGGGTAAATTAAAACCTTTGGCTCAAGTGGTGTTTCGCTAAGCGATGTAATTTCAAACAATGCCCCAAACTGCAACGAATCTCGTTGTGTGTAAAGTGCAGTGCGCATTCTTGTTTTTTGACCAAGGGTAAAATTCCCCATGCACACATCGTCTACATATTGTAAAAAGTTGCTCATTTGGTCTGTTGAATTACAACTAAATCGAGGGCCACAGCTGTATTCCGGACCGTTTTGATTGGGCGTATCGCTCACTAAATCATCGGTACTGCAACTGGAGTTTAAATCACTTCCCCAAGGGTGTAACAAATCAAAAAAGTGTCCTATTTCATGGGTGGTTGTTCTACCTAAATTCCATGGCGATTGAGCAGTTCCAGTTGTTCCAAAATAGGTGCTTCCAATCACCACGCCGTCCTCTTGTGCTGAAACGCCCGGCGCATTAGGAGGATAAGCAAAACCCAATATGCTGGGCCCAATATCACACACCCAAATGTTTAAATATCGATCTCTATTCCAGGCAGGCACTAAATTATAGTATTGATTGCTTAACCCAATGTTGTCAGTTGCAGTTTGCGTTCTTGTAATTCCGTTCGACAGATTGCCATTGGGATCTTTTGTAGCTAAAATAAATTCAAACTTCACATCTGCTTTGCTCCAACCAATCGCATTTGTCGTGTCAGGATTCAATTTTCTAAAATCTTTATTTAAAACGGCGAGTTGCGAATTAATTTGTGAAGTAGAAATATTCTCTGAGTTTAATCGGTAAATAACATGAACAACCACCGGAATACGAATAACTGTATCAGCTTTACTTTGGGGGAATTTTTTGTAACTTAAGTTTTTATTTGTAAGGTAGTTAGTGTAGTTTGGGTGTTGTGAAATTCGTTCTTGAATTACATCAAATCCGCAAGTTCTTTCAGCCTGCGCAGCGGTCGAAAAAAAGCTAAGAATTACAATACCAAGCAACAATAACTGTTTCATTTTTCAAATATCATCATTATCAGGCAACTATTTCATTTGTTCAAGCGTCTAATAGGTGTAAGACTTTTGTGGTAGATATCTTACATTTATTCCCAAAGAAGAGGAGCTGTAGTTAATGGTTCCTCTTTTTAGTTGCAAAAACTGCAATATTTACTTTCTTCATTGTGTTCCAAATTTGCATCTCCCTCAAGCATTTTATGAGCAACTACTTTCAATACATCTTCGAAAATTTCTTTCCAATCCTGGTTTTCCAACGCCAAGTAACCGCTCGAAATGTTTTTTAACGAAAGAATTCCTGAAGCTACCTCTTGGCCTGTATTTTTCCAATACATGTATTTGTAAAGCATCAACTGCACCGATTTTGGACTGTCATTTTCCAAAAGCTTTTCTAATTTCTTGTTTTTTAAATCGCTTTGTTTCGTCCCACCGGTTTTATAATCAATAATGCGCACCTCGCCATTGAATTCATCTATTCGGTCAATTTTACCAAACAAATTAAAGTTCACCTCTAACGTGTCGTTAATCTTTAAAGGAACGTTGCAACTGTGGTCTTCTTCCAATTCTTTAATTACAATTTTATGCCCCTTTGCCACATCTGCAAGGTCATGCTGCACTTGGTGTTGAATGAATTTTTTGGCTACCTCATACGTTAATTTGTGATTTCCAGTTGCTGCTTCGGTATTTAACTGTTTCTTAAATTCTTGCGCCAGTTTCTCATCTACTTTGGTGTAAACAGATTTTAAATCTTCCTTAATCAAAGTTTTATTCACCAAGGGCAGATACAAATATTTCAAACTCTCATGCACCAAGTTCCCCAATGTGTGATCTTCAATTTTCTCTTGAAAGGAATCCTGTTCTTTTAAACCAATAACATAGCGATAGTAAAAACTAAGTGGACAGGCCAAGTATAAATTTAACGCAGAGGCCGAGAGTTTATGCTCCAACTTATGCCTCATTTTTTCTCGAATGTCATCCGTTAATGGAATGGAAATGGGCTGCTTAGGATTGGCCAACGGTTTTGGCGAAACGTTAACTTCTTGAATGCTAGAATGTGGATTTTTGCGCGTAAATTCATGCAGCAGTTGCTCAATAAATCGGCTTCGCTCTCCGCCCTCTAATTGATCTACTTTGCTGTTGTACAAGATTGAAATGTTGCTAGCCCGTTGCAGTAAACGGTAAAAGTGATAGGCAAAAATGGCATCTTTTTCTTGGTAAGAAGGCAAGCCGAACTTGTGCTTAATATCAAATGGAATAAACGAGTTTTGAGATTTTCCTGAGGGCAACGTTCCTTCATTTACACTGCTGATGATTACATTCTCAAAATCCAAGGTTCTACTTTCTAATACACCCATAATTTGCAAACCTCCTAGCGGTTCACCTACAAACGAAATGCTCTGCTTACTTACAATTTGCTTAAAAATTTCGATTAAATTTTCAATTGCTGTTAACTCTTTTTCTTCCAGGCAAAGGCGTTCCAATCGGTTAAAGCTTTTCTCTAATTCTGCTAAACACTCCAAATTCAAGGCATCTAAACTATCTTTTCCCGCCAGGCGAAGTGCTTGAATTAACTTCAACACCGTCTGAGCTAATTGCAAGGCAGTATTCTTTTCAAGACCAAAAGCAGTAAACCCAAGCGCTTGATTTAGCGCATCAAACTGAGTGAACGGCACAAAAATGCTTTGGTCTTGTTTCATTCGCTGCGTTAGCTGTTCTGCTTCTTTTTTTACCGCTTGGTTAAAGTGCTGTTGCACATTGTGCTGTAAAAATGCCGTAACATCTTTGTGGTAAAAGGCATCTTTTTTAGTTGTTTGATTGAACTTTAGGTACAAGTCTAAAAAACACGCTAGCCAACTGTAAACTGTTGCACTTGTAATGGGATAACCCATGGTTACGTTAGTTGCAGAAATACCTTGCGGTAAACCTTCTAAGCAAGGTATTAGCAAACTTTCGTCAGAAAGCACCATCGCCGTTTCCCGTTCTTTGTTGGCATCAATCAAGTTTCCAATTAACTTGGCTTGTCCAATGTTGCCCATTACTCCGTAAACGGTAATGTTCTTAGGTTCCGTTAACAAATCATTACTGATCCAATTAAATGTTCCCTTAGCCTTTGCTTTATAATCTCTCAAAAATGTTCCAGCTTCTTGAAATTTATCGTTTAAATAATACTCATCCGCATCCCAAATGGTCTCGGCAGCATGCTCTTGAACGTAATACTCAATTATTCCTTTTTCAGCCTCGGTTAGCGCGTTAAAGCCCGCAAAAATTACGTTTTCAAACTTGTTTTTGGGTGCCTCGTTTTTGGCCAAGCTTTCAGCAACCGATCGAAAGCCCAATCCTTGGTAGGCAGCTCCTTCAGCTTTTAATTGCTTGCTAAAAAGGTTATAATACTCGCCTAACTTATTCCAAAAACGCAAATATTTATGCTGAAATTCGGTGAGTTCGTTGTTCTCAACGTTCCAAGTTTCCAATGCTTTTGCTTCCGTTAAAAAACCGTACAATTCGTAGGCATCAACTAAATACCGATCTATTTCATTAAAATCTTGCAACAACGTAGTACCCCAGCCCATAAATTCTTCAAAGGTTTCAGCGGCTGAACCTTCAAGTTCCTGATGAACTTTATAGAGTTTAAAAATTAAATCGGTTGGGTCGAGTAGGTTGTAATTGCCAAGTTGCTGAATGAAGTCTTCTAAACTAAAAAATTGTGGCAACCAACTTGCCTTTTTTAATTCTTTTTTAAACTCTTCTTTTAAGAAAACAATCGCCCTTCTATTGGGTAAAACTAAGGTGAGGTCACCTAACTTATCTCCATGCTTTTCAATGGAATACTTTGCTATTCGAGTAAGAAATGATTGCATTTCGTAAAAGTAATCGATTCTGCTGAATAAGCGTTAAAATGAGTGGTACAATTCTTGACCTTAAGGGGCGTTACATCTTTTAATGAATGTTTAACTTTGCCACATGAAAATTCGTTTTTATCCTATCCTTTTATTCTTCGCCCTGCTTTTTGCCCAACCATTGTCGGCGCAAGAACAAACCGAGCTAAACCAAACCAATGCCAAAGGGCAGAAAATTGGCAAGTGGAAAGGTTATTACAATGACGGTTCAGTTCGCTACGTAGGACAGTTTAAAGACGATGTACCCTACGGTATTTTTTATCACTACTACGGAGATGGTAAACTCCAAACCAAAATGGTGTACCGCACTCCAACAGAAGTTTTTACAAGCATGTTTTATTCTACCGGAGAGAAGTTAGCAGAAGGGAAATATATCAACAAGTTGAAGGATTCTACTTGGTCCACTTTTGGAGCGGAGAGCAAGGTAGTTGAAAAGGGCGACTACGACATGGATAAAAAAGTGGGAGTTTGGCGAACGTTTTACTTAAGTAGTAACATTTCTGGAGAAATGAATTATTACTACAACCAGAAAGATGGGCCTTACAGAATGTTTTATGAAAATGGAATTGTGAAGGACTCTTCAAACTTTGTAGCCGGTAAATTACACGGGTTTGCAGTGATCCGCGATATGGAAGGTAACAAGGTAATTCAAGGCAATTATAATTATGGCAAGAAGGTGGGTGACTGGATTTATTATGGCGAAAACGAAACGGTGGATAAAGTGTTAAAGTATGATGAATATGGGGAATTGCAAAACCCCGAAGAGTTAAAAATGATTTTAGAAAATTTAGACCAATATAGCGGTAATCGCAAAGAAGTATTGGAATTTGAAGATTTAAGAGGGACGATTAATTATGAGTAAAGGAAAAGTATTGGTGGCCATGAGTGGCGGAATTGATAGCTCTGTTTGTGCCATGTTGTTGCACGAAGAAGGCTATGAAGTAATTGGCGTGACCATGAAAACATGGGACTATGCCTCATCAGGCGGAAACAATAAAAAAACAACCGGTTGTTGTAGTTTAGATGACATTAATGATGCTCGAATTTTAGCCGTAAATTATGGCTTTCATCACATGATTATTGACATTCGGGAAGAATTTGGAGATTACATCATCGACAATTTTGTAAGTGAATACACTGCAGGTCGTACACCAAACCCTTGTGTTTTGTGCAACACGCACATCAAGTGGGATGCATTACTGCGAAGAGCGGATCAGTTGGGCTGTGAATTCATTGCAACGGGGCATTATGCCAATGTGCGAGAAGAAAATGGCCGTTATGTTATTTCAAAAGGAAAAGACGAGAACAAGGATCAGTCTTACGTATTGTGGGGACTTTCTCAGAAAGCACTAGCACGAACTAAATTCCCGTTGGGAAAATTCACCAAGCCAGAGATTCGAAAAATGGCCTTAGATAGAGGGCATGAGGATTTGGCGAAGAAAAGCGAAAGCTATGAGATTTGTTTCGTGCCAGACAATGATTACCGAGGATTCTTAAAACGAAAAGTTCCGGGTTTGGAAGAGCAAGTAAAAGGCGGTGATTTAATTGACATGCAAGGAAATGTTTTAGGGCAGCATGAAGGATATCCGTTTTACACCATTGGCCAACGAAAAGGCTTAGGAATTGCCACAGGAGAACCTTTGTATGTCATTCGAATTAATCCGGAAGATAATACAGTGGTTTTGGGTCAAAAAGAGGACTTGAACAGAAAAACCATGACCGTTCGAAGACCGAACTTTATAAAATACGATAAGCTGCCAGAGCAAGAAGAGATTCTTACCAAAGTGCGCTACAAAGATGCTGGCATGATGAGCCGAGCAGTAGTTAATGAAGTAGGGGAGATTGAGGTAGATTTTTATGAAGATGTAAAAGGAATTGCTCCCGGTCAGTCAGCTGTTTTTTACGAAGGCAAGGATTTACTTGGTGGTGGTTTTATAACTCGATAAAATGAATAGGCTCACGCTAATTTTTGCAGTTGCTGTGTTTTTATCATCCTGTAATCAGGATGATGGAGATTCAGTAATACTCCCTTTTATTGGCAAAGAATACGTTAGCCTAAGAGTGGGTCAAGAAGCAATTTATCAAATAGATAGCACCATTTACGATGATTTTTCTGGCACAACAAACCGCTTAAGTTTGCAGCAAAAAGAAGTTGTTGCTAGCATGGAAATCGATGGTGGAAATCGAGAAACGTTTATTGTTGAAATTTATACCAGAGCAGCAGATACCTTGCCTTGGCGCATCAACAGAATAACCAAACGCACCTTGACGAATTATAGACTTGAGGTATTGGATAACAACCTAGTAACGGTTCCATTGGTGTTTCCAATTGCCCTGCGTAAGCGGTTTAACTCAAATGTCCTTAACACAAGAGCGGAGAAGGATTATGTATATACCTCAGTAAACGAGCCATTTTCTAACGGTAATTTACAATACGACTGAACCATTAGCATTTTACAATTTGAAGAGGAAAACTTGATTGAGCAAATCTTGGAAGTAGAGACACATGCTGCAGGTGTTGGACTAATTTTAAGACAACACAAAGACGTGGAGACAGAATTTAACGGTGATATTCGATCTGGTTTTGAAAGCGAAATGAGATTGATTTCTTTTAACTAAAAAAGAAAAAGTCTTCACCTTCTTTAAGGTTTAGCTTTTCTAAAAATTCAATGATTTCTGATTTTGCATTTTTCAATGCTACCGTAATTATTATTTGAGGACTATCCTTAGTCGCTATGCTTTCAAACGACTCCATGAGTTGGTCGTAAATTTCTTTGCCATGCTTTTTGGGGTTATTACTCACCCAAGTAAAAGGAACATCTAGCGCTTGTAGTTTTTTTGCCAAATCCTTTCCTTTTTTTCCCGCTCCCCAAATCATTAACGGTCTTTTTGGATTGTATTTGAGTCGTAAAAAGTAGCGCAATTTAATTTCGAAGAAGGTATATGCAGCATAGTTTTCATCGTTTCTGCTGCTTCGTTCTTCATGATCGCGCCAAAGGTGTGTAACAGCATCTACTGCAATAACCTTCAAGCCTGCTTCATGCATTCTAAACACTAAATCATAATCTTCCGGGTAAATGTCGGAGTTGAACGCACCGCATTTTTCAAAATCAACACGGTGTAACAGCCAATTAGGCGAAGCAATAACACACTCTTTAAATAACTCCTTCCAATGGGTATCGGTTTCGCAAAGCTTGTTCAGCCAATTCTGATAATTGATGTAACCTTCATTCACACCTTCTGCTGCAAAATATTCTACTTTACCTGTAGCTACCGTTAATTCACCTTGCTGTTGTAATTTCCCTTTTAGCAAAGCCAACTTTTCTGGAACCATTAGGTCGTCAGCGTCCATTCTGTGAATAAAGTTTCCGTGACTCAACTCGTAACCAGTTTTTAAAGCATCAATGATTCCGCTACCTTTATTCTTCGTGTATTGAATACGCTCATCAACAGCGCTAAACCAGTTTAAAATATCTGCGCTATTATCCGTAGAACCGTCGTTAACGGCTATAAGTTCCCAATTTTGCTCTGTTTGACTTTGAATGCTAATAATACAATCTTCGAGGTACAGTCCGGCATTTTTGACCGGCATTATGATTGATATTAGCTCATTTTTCATAGTTAAGGTAACATGTGCAATTGATGGGTGCTCCAAGCTTCCGCCTTCTTGGCAAAGAGCGGTTTAGTTTTGGCCCATGTGTTTTTAAACAACTCAGAATGTCGATAATTTTCCAAAGCCTGAGCGTTTTCCCAATGACTGTAGGTGAAAAATATACACGGATCATTGGCAGATTGTAACATTTGTAAATGCAACACTCCGGGAAAAGCTCGAATGTTTTCTTTTGACTCCTCCAATACTTGTTTGAATGTCTCTATTTCCTCTTCCCGAAAGGTTAACTTCACTATTCTAACGATCATAAAATTCTATTCTAACAATATCAGACTCTTTCATTCCTAACAGTTTACTTGCATTTCCCTTGTTCATAGCGATTTCTAACATTCCAATGGAACTAAACAGGGCTAACTTTTCACCTTCCGGAACATCGCTATACACTTTGCTAATGGTGGTAATGTCGTAATCTCCTCTGCGGAACTCAATTTTAAACTCTCTACCCTGACCAAAGGCCTTAAAGAACGTATAGTCAATATTGGTGATAATGTTGCCATAATGGTCAATGTGTATGGCCAAACCTCTGATAGTGTTATCAACAGAAACAGCTCTAAATAATCCTTTCTCGTTCCATTCTGTAGTCACCTTCCCAATCATTTCCAAGGTACCACCTTTTATAATGTGGCAAGCTGCTTTTGTAAAAATATCCTTGGTAGGAAAGGTTAGTGCATCGGGATTTACCATAATGCCTATTTCAACCATTTTTTCAGGTTTCTCCTCAAAAATCAAGGAAAAAATTCCATTATCGGCACCAATAAAATACTGCCCTTTGTGCACCACAACCAAACTCACTGCCTTTTCGCTTATTTCAGGATTCACACCAATGATGTGAATTGTTCCTTCCGGAAAGTCAGAAAAAGCGTTTTTTAAAGTATACGCTGCTTTTAGAATATCGTAAGTAGGTATTTCGTGTGAAATATCAACGATGGTAGCTTCCGGACATTCTCTTAAAATGCTCCCTTTCAAAACCCCAACATAATGGTCTTTTGTGCCTAAATCTGTGGTGAGCGTAATGATGGCCATTGTATGGTTTGAGGAATTTGAGAATTAGGTTTGTATCCACCAAAATTAGTAATAATTTCGTACCTTCAATTCCCATTTATTTTAAGAAATACAAAGTCATTTGACAGAAAAAACCATTGAAATTTCAGAAGTTGAACCGTTGGATCTTTTTGGAATTAACGACGCTAAGCTAAAAACAATTCGGCTTCATTTTCCGGAGTTAAAAATTGTTTCTAGAGGCCGCAAAATTAAATTGATTGGAGAAGACAATGAAATTGAACGCTTCGAAAAAAAGTTGCAGCTTTTATTTAAACACCTTTTGAAATTCAACGAGCTGAGTGAGACGAACATTGATATGTTGTTGGCCGATGAATCGAAAGAATTGGAAAAGCAGCTACTTGGAAAAGATGAGATTTTAGTTTTCGGAAACCACGGCAACTTAATTAAGGCGAGAACGGTTAATCAACGAAAGTTGGTAAAGGAGATTGAAAAGAACGACATGGTTTTTGCCTTAGGGCCCGCAGGTACTGGAAAAACATACACGGCAGTTGCAATGGCTGCAAGAGCGTTAAAGAATAAAGAGGTAAGAAGAATTGTTCTCACTAGACCTGCTGTTGAAGCGGGCGAAAACCTTGGGTTTTTGCCAGGAGACTTAAAGGAAAAACTAGATCCATTTTTACAGCCGTTGTACGATGCCTTAAACGATATGTTTCCAGCTGAAAAGCTAAGAGATTACATGGAAAATGGAATTGTGCAAATTGCACCCTTAGCCTACATGAGAGGTAGAACCTTAGACCACGCCTTCGTTATTTTAGATGAGGCACAAAATGCCACACGAAGTCAGTTTAAGATGTTTTTAACCCGAATGGGAAAAAACGCTAAGTTTTGCATCACAGGTGACGCTACCCAAGTAGATTTACCACGGAACCAACCTTCAGGGTTAATACAAGCAACAAATATATTACAGGGCACCAAGGGAATTGGATTTGTTCAATTTGATGGCAAAGACGTTGTACGCCACGTATTGGTAAAACGAATTATCGAAGCCTATGACACCATGGATAAGAACCAACAATTAAGTGATAGCAAATGAGCCAAGCAGTAGAAGCAACTGATTTTCAGTTTGAGAATCAAACGAACGTGTATCACGGAAAAGTAAGAGATGTGTACAGCATTGGAACAGACCATTTAGTAATGGTCGCGAGCGATAGAATTTCAGCTTTTGACCACATTCTTCCCAAACCAATCCCTTTCAAAGGGCAGGTGTTAAATCAAATTGCTAGCTTGTTTTTAAAAGCTACGGAAGACCTTGTTCCAAATTGGGTGCTATCAGTTCCTGATGAGAATGTAACGGTAGGCAGAAGGTGCGAAACCTTTCCGGTGGAAATGGTGATCCGTGGGTATTTGAGTGGCCACGCATGGAGAGAATACAAAGCAGGCCGAAGATTGATTTGCGGTGTAACGATGCCTGAAGGAATGAAGGAAAATGATCAGTTTCCTAAACCAATCATTACACCGGCTACTAAAGCAGAAGAGGGACACGACGAAGACATTTCAAGAGAAGAAATTATTCGACAAGGTATTGTAAGCGAAGCAGATTACTTGAAATTGGAAGAGTATACTAGAAAGCTTTTTCAACGTGGAACTGAAATGGCTGCAGAAAGAAATTTGATTTTGGTAGATACGAAATATGAATTCGGTAAAGTGGGAGATACCATTTACTTAATTGATGAAATTCACACACCTGACTCTTCGCGTTATTTTTATGCTGAAGGGTATGCTGAACGACAAGCAAAAGGCGAAAAACAAAAGCAATTGAGTAAGGAGTTTGTCCGTGAGTGGCTCATTGAAAATGGTTTTCAAGGGCTAGATGGTCAAAAAATGCCGGAAATGCCTGACGCTTTTGTGCGATTGGTTTCTGATCGATACATTGAATTATACGAGCAAATTACAGGTAAAACCTTCAAGAAAGGAGACACGAGCAACCTTAAAGAAAGAATAAACAAAAATACGAGTGCTGCGTTAAAGCAGCTTAACTAAGAAAAACAGACTATGGCATCACACTTTCACAGCCTTCGCATACAAGAACTTAAAAAAGAAACTGCTAAAACGGTTTCTATTGTTTTCGAAATTCCAACCAATTTAGTTGCTGATTTTTTGTACCAAGCAGGACAGTACTTAACCTTAAAAGCAACCATCAATGGTGAGGAGGTAAGACGATCTTACTCCATTTCTTCTTATGGAACTGAAGCATTGCAAGTTTCTTGTAAAGTAGTGGATGGTGGAAAAATGTCGACGCATTTGGTAAATAATATTGGAGTGGACGATCGCATAGAAGTGATGCCGCCAATGGGAAATTTTACGTTGAGGTCAGTTGATCAACCGTTGGTATTGTTTGCTGCCGGTAGTGGTATTACGCCCATTTTTTCAATTCTTAAAAAAGCGTTAAATGAAGGAACCAATTCCATTAAATTACTTTACGGGAATAGGAGCGAAGATGAGGTGATTTTTAAGTCGCAATTGGAAGCTTTGAGGTCAGCGCATTCAGACCGATTCATGGTGCAACATTTTTTAAGTGATGACGGTGAGCGTTTAGATTCAGAACGTGTACAAAGTTTAGTAGCTGGAATAAGTGAAGCGAACTACTTTATTTGCGGCCCAGAAGGTATGATCGCAGCAGTAAAAGATGGATTAGAAAAATCAAATGTTGCGGCGAATAACATTAACATCGAATATTTTGCAAGCCCAAAAACGGAGAAGGAAGCAACAGTTGAAACGGTTGTTTCTGGAGAGGTGAATGAAATTATTGCAGAATTGGATGGTGAACGTCATAACATTACCCTCGAGCCAGGCGAAAGCATTTTAGACGCAGCTAACCGCATTGGCATCGATCCTCCATTTTCTTGTCAGTCAGGAGTTTGCACCACTTGTAAATGCAAGGTGTTGAATGGAGAGGTTGAAATGGAAAACAACTTTGGGT
>Ga0206129_10001540_pt1 | contig 30857 bp, 35 predicted proteins | sample Helgoland_Spring_8_FD_148616 | JGI IMG/M metagenome (GOLD analysis project Ga0206129, IMG submission 148616) | Pelagic subsurface seawater microbial communities from Kabeltonne, Helgoland, North Sea - Helgoland_Spring_Bloom_20160502_2 | ecosystem: Environmental > Aquatic > Marine > Epipelagic ...
CAAGCGGCTCAAAATGACCTATATTACGCGTCGTTCGGAGGGGTGGCAGAGCGGTTGAATGCACTGGTCTTGAAAACCAGCAAGGGGTAAAACCCTTCCAGGGTTCGAATCCCTGCCCCTCCGCCATACATAACACATAAGCCCCTGACAATAGGGGCTTTTTTTGTGTTCTAGATTTTTTGACTATCAAATTGACTATCAAATAATGTGATGATTGGCTGGCCGCCCAGAACACCCATTGTCGGCCGTTGTCGACGATCGCTCACACTTTTGTTACTCGTTTCGTCCAGGCTAAAGCGACACACACCCGTATCGTTAGAGCGCGCCAACGCCCGTGGCACCCTGGAAAAAGCTACCAGGGGTACAGGCAAAAACTGCGGCACCCACAATCGGGAAATTCATTGACTAGACGAACACTGCGCTGGCGCGACACCCCTCTCCAGAAGCCCTCAGAGCACCTTGGAGAGGCGCAGAGACTTTCGACATACCCCCACAGCCTTTGCGTGAATCGGACGCTATGGCGAATTCTAGCGCCCATGTAGCCTGATGTGCATAACTGCTCCGTCTGTGGCCACAAAGCTGTCTTTCTTGAAGCGGCCAATCCCAAGGCTCCCCCAACCGAAACACTTTAATTGGTCGACCCGAGCTTGCCCGGACACCTCCATTCCTGACACTGAGATAGGCAGGGTCGAAACATAAGGTACTGTGACGGCGTCCAGACAGGGGCTCAAGGGGTTCCCTGAAGCGGATTAACCAGTCCGTGACCGAGGAGGAGGCCCTGCTGGCCCTGGACGAATTTGCCGGCCGCTGGGACCCATAGTACCCGACGATCAGCCTGACACCCGGCAAGGGTGGCGCTTGGCTGGCGGATTGGTTTGAGGGAGGAACTGGGCAGGAATACGGCGAATCTCGCAGATTGGTCGACAGAATCGGATCTAATACTTCTTTACACTTCCCCTTTGCGCTGACCCCACAACTTGCCAAAGGCCCAGCTTTTTATCGAGGATATGTCGGATGGAATCATAAACGCTGCAGGTACTACTAAAAGTGTTAGCAAGGTAGAAGAGCTCAGGCCACCAATGAGTAGAGCGCCTAAACCGTTTCTCCATTCAGCACCATCAGATGTTGCAATTGCCACGGGTATCATGCCAAAAATTGCGGACAGTGCTGTCATGAGAACCGGGCGCAGCCTCTCAGGACATGCTGTTGTAATGGCCTCTTGAATTGGCATGCCTTCTTCCATTAACTGATTGGCTCTATCAACCAGGAGAATTCCATTTTTCATCACTATCCCCATCATCCCGACCAAACCGATTTGGGTGAACAGCGATACTTCCATTCCACCGACATAGAGTGCTGCAAAGGCTCCGGAGAAACTCAGCGGGGCAGTGAGCATGATGATTGCAGGCTGAGAGAAGGAGTTAAACTGACTTGCGAGCACCATATACAAGGCAATTATTGCAAGCATTATGGCGAAACCTATTGCCACCGCTGATTCAGCCATGCTTTTTGTGTAGCCTTCAAAGCTGTTCGTTATCGAAGCTGGGGGGGGCGAAACCATTAATATCCCGCTCAACTTTGTTGCTGCTTCACCAAGCGAGATGCCAGAAGCTGCATTTGCCAGGATCGAAATTTTACGAGAACGATCCACTCGGTCTATTTGCGCTGGGCCCGATACAAACTGAATATCTGAAATCGAACTAAGCTCAACTGGACGGCCATCCGTACCTCTTACTTGAAGTCTTCCCAAATCTTCGGTTTTTTGGCGTTGATCTTCCGCAAGCCTGATCCTCACATTGTATCGTTTACCTTGATCCTCAAAGGTGACGGCATCTACACCACCCAAAGCAATCCGCACTGTGGACGCTAAATTTCTTGCACTGACACCTTGATCTCCAGCGGCAAGGCGGTTGATAACGACTTGAATTTCAGGTCTGCCTGATTGATAAGAAGATTGAACATCGGCAAAGAGACCACTGGATAGCATTTCTTGCATGACCACATCTGCATAAGATTCAATTTCACCAAGATCAGCCCCCTTAAGGTTCAAATCAATATCAAAGCTCGATGTTCCCGACCCACTCACCCAAGGGACTTCTACTATGGCTGATTTAGTCGCATCAGGGAGTACCCGAGCAATAGCTTGACGGGCGGCATCCATCACAGGGAACTGATTTACATCTCGGGATTTTTTAGGTGTCATGGTGGCGTACAGCTCTAACAAGTTAGGCCGTCCATTTACCCCGGCGCCCACGGTAATGAAAACAGATTCGATATGTTCAATACCGCGCAGCGCCTCATTCAGGCGGACTGCCTGGGCTGCCGACTCGGTTATCCCTGTGCCAAGTGGCAACTCAACTGTTCCCATGAACTCGCTACGGTCGGCCTTGGCTGTAAACCCCGATGGTACCTGGGAGGCGAAAAAACCACCAAGGTAAACAGAGCCCACGGCCAGTAACAAAACGAGGTAACGAAATCGGACTGCATAGATAACCAGCGAAGAATATTTCTTGTCTACGGCGTCCCAGAATCTTCTGATGGGCATCAACCAAACAGGTGTCGCATCTTTTTTTAGCATCTTGGATGCCAACATTGGAGTCAACGTGATGGCCACAAGTAAAGAAACCGTGACCGAAAATACAATTGCCAGACCATACTGAAAGAAAAATCGGCCAACAATACCATCCATAAATGCTATTGGAAGAAACACGGCCAAGGTTGCCACTGTTCCAGAAAGCACAGCCAAACCAACTTTTTTTGTTCCTTCACGGGCAGCCTCCATTGGCGAGGCGCCTTCCTCCAACTCCCTTGATATCGCCTCAACCACGACAATTGCATCATCAACCAGCAACCCTATGGCAACCGTGAGGGCTAAAAGCGTGAGCATATTGATCGTAAAATCGAATAGATAAAAAGCAAAGAATGTCGCGATAAGAGAAGTAGGGATCGCCAACGCAACAATGAGTGTTGAGCCAAAATTCAGCAGAAATACAAAAGTCACCAAAACAACAAGAGCCATAGCAATCATAAGATCAACACTGACATCCCTAACGGAACTTTCAATAAACCGGGCAATATCACGCGCAACAATTATATTTACACCAGCAGGCCTTTCTGCGCTCAATCTTTCCACTGCATCTCTTATCACCCGCGAAACTTCCACGGTATTTCTACCCGACTGCTTTCGGACCTCAAGTGACACACCCCGCAATCCATTTAATAATGCAACAGAGTGCTCTTCCTCCATTCCGTCTTTCACCTGCGCAACGTCACTTACCCTAATGGCAACTCCATTTTCGTGGTATGCAATTGCAATGTTGGCAAATTCCTCTGGCGTCGTGGCCTCCGCCATTGTTCTGATACCAAATACCTGCGAGTTGCCACTGACTTCCAAACGCCCGCCGGGCATTTCTACATGTTCGCTTTGAATTGCCCTCAATACGTCCTCTACCGTCACACCAAATTTCTGTAATTTATTGGTATCGAGATCTATTCGAATTGCTCTCTCTCTCCCTCCAACAATAGATACAGATCCAACGCCAGGTAGTCTTTGAATGGCCTCCTTTACAACATCATCTGCATACCGGGTTAAATCGCGAATAGGAATATCCCCTGCAATCATCACTGAAATGATCGGTGCCGCATCCGGGTCAACCTTTTCAACAACCGGAGGATCTACACCTTCAGGCAAATCAGGCAAGGCTATTTGAACACGATCTCTCACATCTTGCGCCTTAACATCACCGTCTTCAGATAGTTCAAACTGTATGAATACCTGACTAATCCCCTCAGAGCTGACAGAGCGCAATAGTTCAATGCCAGATATGGTGTTGACGTTCTCTTCGATAATATCGGTTACTTCCGTCTCAATAGTTTCGGGTGAGGCCCCCTCTAGCCTTGTCGTGACAACAACAAAAGGAAATTCAACATCTGGAAATAAATCGACACCTAGCCGACCAGTAGAGATGACACCCAGCCCAACCAATGCGCTAATCATCATCACAGCAAAAACCGGCTTTTTGAGTGACAGGTTTACCAACCACATCATGACTTTCTGATCTCGACTTTCATACCTTCCCTTAGATCTGCTTTAGGATTGACGATGACTTTCGCTCCGATAGAAATCTCGGACAGGACTTCCACCTCAAGCACATCAAGATCTGCAATCTCTACGGGTTTCTTCTTGGCCTTACCATCTTCTACGACAAAGATATAATGACCTTCTTGTGAACTTTTAACCGATGTGCGGGATAAGCTAATAACTTCACGATCAGGCAAATTCACTTCACCCCTGACAAATTGACCGGCCTTTACCCTGCAGTCAGGATTTAGAAAAGCCATACGAAATTCAACAGTTCTGGCGACAGGGTCAACTCGATCATTAATAATTAGTATTTTCGATTCAATTGGCACGTCATTCGCAGCAACAAAGAGTTGCCCCGAATATCCTAGATGAAGTTTCGACAGGTTGGCTTCGGGCGTAAACAGAATCGCGGCGGCAATTTCACATTCCTGGATTTGCACAACGGAAGAGCTTCCCATCCCAGAGAACCGATTACTCATGTACGTGCCCTCATCTACATATCTCGCTGTGATAGCACCGTCAAAGGGAGCATGGACAATAGTGTCAATAAGGGATTGTTCTGCCACAATCAGGGTTGTTCCAATTTGCGCTGATTTAGCAAGGGCAATATTCAGGTTTGTTTTGGCATCCTGCTCTAAAGCAGTTGCAACCAATCCTTTACTCGCAAGTTCAGAGATCCGATCCAGATCGCGTTTGGCTTTTGCTGTTTCTGCTTCAGCAACCCTTATTCCCGCTTTTATTTCGTCAATTTTCCTAACATAGTCGATAGATCGAGTTTGGAAAAGCGCCTGCCCCTCCCTAACTCGATCGCCTACTCTGACAAGAATTTTCTCAACAACACCCTCAACAAGCGGTCCGATTGCACTGGTTTGTTTGGCAGATATAGTTCCCGTCGCTACCAGTTTAGCTCTAACCATTTTTTGCTGGGGGTATTCTACCGCCACACTAACCACCTCAACTACTGCAGTTTGTTTCACAAGCGCGGGAGATACAGAATCCTGGCTACAGGCAACCGTTGTAGAAGCAACAACTAAAATGGGCAAGAGGTTTGCCCCTCGAAAACAAAGGTTCACTCTATTCTTGAAACTCATGCGATCTTGTTCTCCAATATTCTAAGTGACGCCATTGCTTGAGCCACCAAAATCAATTCTTCACCATCTCTTTTCTGCCAAACTTTTGCGGAGACGGATACTACTCTTCTCCCCATGCGGTTGACTTTGGCAGATGAGATTAGATCGCTTTCTATTTTGGCTGACCTTAAATATGTCGTAGTGATGCTAACCAGCTCTGGAGGGGATTCCAGGTTTTGGGCATGCATGGTCGTCAGACGCATGGAGCATCCTAGCAATCCATTAATAACGCCCCCGTGGAATGCTCTGATCGTTGGATTGCCGATAAAGCGCTCATCTGCTTTCAGGGTAAATTGGATGCCATAGCCTTCATCCCGGCAAACAATACCGCAAGATTGAGCGTAGGGAATTTTCTTGACCAGCGATCGATAGTCCGTCATAAGCTCTCTCGCTTATCTGGAAACTCCTGCTCTTTTGCTGCATCCATGATGACTTTTGACAGATTGCCCTCGCCCCTGGTTAACATGAACCTTGCCGCACCCCTGCAAAATGGCGCTTCAGAACCTTCTTGCCATGCCTCTGCTTGAACAAAAACCAGGTCTTCCATCACATTATCAACTTTGGTTCTGACGCTGATTTCACAGTTAGCCTTTGGATTGTCGATCCAGTCCGTACGAAGTTCGAGAGTGGCAATGGAGGAGAACTCCTCAAGGCTTAGCATTACACTCATACCCATAGCTGAGTCCATCACCGTTGCGACAGGCCCGAGATCACAGCTATTTGTCCCATCCGAGCCAGCCATGGAGGCTGTCGGAGAAAAGCTCATAGTTACCCCATCTTCACCTACATCGATAATTTTGATGCCGAGATCACTATGAACCCCCGAAAGACCAACATAGCTATCCCAAAATTCTGGTCGTGAAAGATACTCACGAAATTCAATTATGTTTGGTTTCATCAATGTCATATTCGGCAGACCTACCTTGGCGCTTCCATAGTGAGCCTTACAGATAATATACTTTAGTATAATAACTACAGTTATGGCATTCTTTTTCAAGGTAATTGTCGAAGCTGGCCAAAACACAAGATTGAGATAGGAGGGATGCGGGTGAACACACCAAAGAAGATAAAGCTCAGCGAGACCCAGTTAGCAGTGCAAATCCATGAACTAAGCCTTGCTTTTTCAAAACTATTTAACAGGCGTGTGAAACATCTTGGATTAACACGTGCTCAATGGCAGGTACTTAAAGCACTGTATTCAGATGATGGTAGGACACAAACCCAGTTAGCCGATGAACTGGCGATGGCGACACCTCCTTTGGGCAAGATAATTGACAAGCTGGAAGTAGGCAAATGGGTTGCTCGAAAGACAGACCCCAAAGATCGACGAGTGAAGCGCATATTTTTGACATCAAAAGTTGACCCTCTCATCGGACCTTTAAGAGACAATGTAGTAGAAGACCTTAGAAAGATTGCTACACGCGGCATGACCAAGAGCGATGAAAAGCAGCTAAATACCCTATTGAACCAACTCCAAGAAAACTTGGATGTTGAATTGAATTAGAGCCTCTCTGACGCGTCTAATTGCCACCAAAGACTGCTGCTTTTTAGTGGCCTCGTGGACCATTTTATTTGTGAAACCCAATATAGCTCCGGCAATCGAGCAGGTATCCCCAGAGATGGACCCCATTGACTGGACACTGACTGGACGGCGGTAAGTGCTTCCCTCAGTATGAGCGAGATGCTCAGGAGAGAAGCGATGAGACGAAAGAGAAGAACCCATTCACCCGATTTCAAAGCCAAAGTAGCGCTGGCTGCCTGCCAAGGGGATCTCACCATGGCGGAGTTGATCAAGAAGTTTGATGTACATGCCAATCAAATCACCGATTGGAAGAAGCAACTGCTGAGCGGCGCCGTTGACGTCTTCGGTAAAGGTGCCCAGAAGGCAGAAGACTCAGAAGCAGTTATCGCGCAACTCCATGCCAAAATCGGGAGGCTCACGATGGAAAACGATTTTTTAGCACAAGGGCTCGAGCGGATTCACGGGCCCAGCGGAAAGAAATGGTAGACCGCGAGCATCCGCTGCCCGTGGTTCGTCAATGCGAGTTACTGGATCTGCCACGATCAACGTACTATCACGTGCCTGAACTCGTTACTGATGAGGAACTGGCGCTGATGGCCTTGATCGACCGTTGTCATCTGAAGTACCCGTTCTATGGCAGCCGTCGCATCCGGGAGTGGCTGGCTGACGAGGGCTACCAGGTCAACCGCAAGCGGGTACAGCGGCTGATGCGAACCATGGGTATTGTTGCCTTGTACCCAAAGCGCAACTTGAGTCTTGCTAACCAGGCGCACAAGATCTATCCATACCTGCTTCGCAACCTGGTGATTGACCGACCCAATCAGGTCTGGGCCACGGATATCACGTACATTCCCATGGCACGCGGCTTTGTATACCTGGCAGCTGTTATTGACTGGCACTCACGCAAGGTCCTGTCATGGCGCTTGTCCAATACGCTTGATGCGAGCTTTTGCGTGGATGCATTGGAAGAGGCGATCGACACGTATGGTAAACCAGAAATCTTCAATACAGATCAGGGCAGCCAGTTCACTGGCACAGATTTCATCGATGTTCTGAAGCGTGAAGACATCCAGATCAGGATGGATGGCAAAGGACGCTGGGTCGACAACGTATTTATTGAACGCTTATGGCGCAGCGTAAAGTACGAAGAAGTTTACCTGAAGGCGTACGAGGATATCCGTGCGGCACGTACTTCGCTGGCGCGGTATTTTGAGTTCTACAACACTGACAGACGGCATCAATCACTTGACCGGCAGACGCCGGATAACGTGTACTATCAACACGTCGCCAAAATGGCGGCATAACCCCGAGGGGCACTTATCGCACTGTCCAATTTATGGGGTCCATTTCTCCCTCCAGCCCAGAATTCGTAGGTAACTGTTTCGGTTTCGATCAATGATATGGTTGTGGGTTTAGCCTACTCGGGCAATATCAGGAGGATCATGTCAAGGTAGATATGATCGTAGTAGTTACTCAGAGACCAACAAGTTATCCTTGCTTTTATCCGCCCCTGCTTTATCATGCCGGATCTTCTAATTATAATAAGCATCCTTACGTTGTTTTCCCATATGCAAGAGACCGAAGATGAAGGACTGCGGAGTCCGCACGGAGAAGCCATTAAGCTTGAAAAGCTGGCGCAGGGCGACAACCGTGCCAAAGTGGCTATTCCTTACAACAATCACCTGATTGGCGACCCGGAAACCGGCGTGGTTCATGGCGGCGTTATAACTACCCTGCTCGATACCGCCTGCGGCATGTCCGTTCGCTCAGATATGGAACCTGGCGGGGGAACTGCCATCGCAACCTTGGACCTTAGAGTCGACTATATGCGGCCAGCAACCCCGGGTGAGAAAATCTACGCCGAAGCCGAATGTTGCAGGCGAACCCGCAATATTGCCTTTGTCAGGGGAACCGCTTATCACCAGGACGTGAGCAAACCGATCGCAATTTGCACTGCGACTTTTATGCTCGGGACACCAAATACCAGGCGCCTATGAATTTGATCAGAAGTATCTACGACGGAGGTGAACCTGACACGCTGGCCCGAATACTGGAAGCCATCCCCTACGCCAGATTCCTCGGTCTACGGGCAACCGAATCCGACGGCATCATCTATACCCTGATGCCCTTCAAAACTGACATTATTGGCAACCCCAATCTGCCAGCTATTCACGGCGGGGTATTGGGTGCGATGCTGGAAATAACCTGCGTCGCCCAATTGTTACATGACTCCGAGTTTCAGCATCTGCCGAAAACCATTGACATATCCTTCAACTACTTGCGTTCCGCTGGTCCCAAAGACGTCACTGCCAGAGCCTACATCATCAGGAGAGGTCGACGCGCGGCCAATGTCAGAGCGGAGTTGTGGCAAGATGACCCTGATCGGCTACTCTGCGCCGGTCATGGCCACTTCCTGCTGGTGCCCTGAATTCACTTGCTACCCGCACACGTAGACTCAATTCGCGTGGCCAACTAAAGAACTGCAAAAGGATGAACCATTGAGATTAAGCAGTCCCAGAATTGAACCCTTAGCCGAAGAAACCATGATCGATGAGTTGCTACGTGACACCATGATCAGTGATCAAACCTGGTCAAACTTAAAAAAATGCTTTTCAGACCAGCAGATACTCGATGCCATATCTACCGTGGGTCAGTACAACATGCTGGCAATGGCGTTGAACAGCCTCGGTGTGCAACGTGAGCAAGGCGTACCCGTTTTTCCATAACTCCAATTCCAGAAGGAGATTTCAATGCAGTTTGATCTGATGGTAGGAAACATGACATGGCAGGAGAGTGCCGATCTGGCGTTGCGCCTGCAAAAGGCCGGTATGTCTGGCATGCTTTTTACCGAAGCCGGCCAGGTACCCTGGATGATGATTGCAGCTGCCGCTACTGCGGCGCCTGAGCTGACGTTCAGCACCGGTATCGCAGTCGCTTTCCCCCGAAGCCCCATGATATCCGCACAAATCGCCTGGGAACTCGCGCATAACACTGCAGGCAGATTTCGCCTTGGATTGGGCAGCCAGGTAAAAGGGCATGTTGTCCGCAGATACTCAGCGCGCTTTGACAAACCTGCGCCACAGATGCGTGACTATCTGGGCGCCGTTCGAGCCTGCCTTGCGGCCTTCCGGGAAGAAGAGCCTCTGGCTTATGAAGGCCCGTACTACCAGCTAAGTTATCTCCCCCGGCAATGGGCGCCATCACGCCACAATTACGAAGACATCAAGGTGGACATGTCAGCCGTAGGACCAATCATGTGCCAGGTCGCAGGTGAACTCGCAGACGGTGTTCACGTACATCCCATGCACTCTGTACCTTACATCCAGAATCGATTGCTACCAAATGTACAAAAGGGTGCGGAAAAAACCGGCAGAAGACTGGACGATATCGATCTGATTGTCCCAGTATTCGCTATACCAGGCGATACGCCTGAAGAGCGCGAACCGTTGCTGAACAGAACAAGGACACAGCTCGCTTTCTATGGTTCAACGCCCAACTACGCATTCCAGTTTGACGATCTCGGCTTTGAGGGCACAACTGCACGGCTGGGCACACTGATGAAAGCCGGAGACTTCAAGGGGCTTGCAGAAACAATTACCGATGAAATGCTGGACAGCTTCGCGGTGATCGGGTCATGGGATGATATGGCGGACAAACTGAAAGCGCGGTATGAAGGAATCGCCTCCCGCGTCGTTATGTACCTGGCCAGTGAATCGATCCATCGAGACCCTGCAGCCTTGGATAAATGGGGGGAGATTGCCCGGGCGGTTACGGGCAGCCGGTAGACCGAGATGGATCAGTTCCGCCCGCCTGAGTGATTTTCATTGTACATAAACTTGCAATAATCTCAGGAACCTGTCGGATCTAAGTCAGACAGGCTCCTCGAAGATTCTAAGGACGGCTAATAAGCCACGTTCAAACCTCGTCAACAAAATCATACGTGACGCACGATCCAGCTTTGATGTAGTAAAAGTATCGCTGGATAACCCGAACCAGGCACCATTCCTATGGCCATGCAGATTCACAAAGTAAAAGGCAGGCACGTCAACAGCTATATCATTGAGGAGACACATGGTCTTGCGGTGGTGGACGTCTCATCTCGCGGAGAAAAGTATGTGCTCGGTTACATCCGAGACGTGCTTCATCGAAATCCGGAAGCTGTCACCCTGGTGTTATGTACACATGGCGATCCTGACCACAGTGGTGGTGTCATGAAACTGGCTGCTGCCTGCAAGGCACACGTAGCAATTCCTTACGCCACCTGGTCGCCCTGGCGCAAGCTGCTCAATGATCCCGCTGGAATAGTCTTCCGGGTGCTCACCACTATCCGCGAGGCGTTCCGCCCCCGAGCCTGGGCGATGTATGCTAGCCCGCGGCGCGATGCGCAGGCCCGACTGCTCCCTGCTTTTCACCCGGAATTAATCCCAGAACACGAAGATTTTGACGCTAATCCCGACTTCCGGCTGCAGCATGGATGTTACCTGCCCGGCTTTCCCGACTGGCGCGTTGTCCATACGCCCGGACATTCCTGGGACAGTTGTTGTTTCCTGCATGAAACGAGCCGCGCATTGATCAGCGGAGATACGCTGCTTGGCAGCGCGAAGATGGGCCGATTGGTGACACCGTCGATCCTTTCGAATCACGGGCAGATGAAAAGCACTATCAAGCACCTGAAATCACTCAACCCCTTAGCGGTCTACCCGGGCCACGGCAGTGTAATAAAAGGCGAAAACCTGCTGGAGCACTTGTAAAAGGCCATTCAGGCGACCGGTTTGTGGCCCCATATGCTCGGCGCCTAGTAATACCCTTCCGGCCAATCCGCAGATACCACCCTTGCACCAAACCCGTACTCCATGCCAAAGCCTGAAGCGGTCTTCGCATAAAAGAAGATCATCCGGTCGTTAGTGTGGCAGACCACCCATATTGATCGTATCTGACACGCAAAAGCCGAGCAGTCCATAAAACTCCAGTTTCTTGTCAATGTCTGGCGTATACAGACCGATGTGACCGAGACCTTGATCACCCGTCAAGAAACCCGATCTTACCGGTGGCGATCTTTTCAAGGGGAATCCTGGTAGAGATCAACGGATCGAGCTTCAGTTTACCGGAAAGGTAAAAGTCCACGTACCGGGGCATCATGCCTATTACTGTCGCAACACCGCCAGTCCTGAGCATGCCCCAGGCCTGCTCACAGGTCACCTTCAGCCCAATGGCTTCGAACGAATAATCGACACCACCGCGGTCTATCGCAATGATGCGCCCGGTCCCCGCGATATTCGCACCGGTACCGGTGGTCACTCCGCAGCCAATCAGGGCCGCTCTATACAATGGCATGTCTTCCCTGATCTTTACGATCGCGTTTTCATGAACGAGCATAGCTTCTGCAAAAGCGGACAGGTGCGCAAACTGCGCCACCGGTTCACCATTCAAGCGCAGTCTTGACCCTTCCCCGAAATTTCTGGCTGTACTTTTCCCGCCACATCCGTTGTGGAATCCCGCCAGGTAGTGATCACATGATCCCCCATGTTTATCTCCTATTTCTGTTGGAAATCCTGATTCTCACATTCAAGAGCTTATTGAAAGTATGCTTACATATTTGGTATCGTAATCCGATCAATTTTACTGGTAGATCAAACGAATCAGTTTTGTGAACAAGGCTTGTCGATTTCTCCGCAATTGAAGCAATTGTTCAAGCATGCACCTTCCCGTCATCTGAATTGAAACCCTTCATAGCCTGCTGCCGCGCATTTGTTGCAGGCTTCCAGATATATTCGTACCCCGGGGTGAAACAAGAGTTCCCGACGCTTACCAGGAACGTTCGCCCCCATGTACCAGGAATCGGCCTCGGAAAGTACCGTCATGTCTTCCATAAATTTCATGTGTTCAATCCAGTCATCTGCCGCTTGCTCAGTCGCTTCTATACGCTTGTAGCTGTTTTCGCGCAGGTAGTTCAGGCAGTCGATAACCCATTCACCCTGCACCTCGGCACACGTCGGCCCATTACAGAAAGCGGTCGGGCTCTGCGGGCCGTAAAGCACTAATAAATTGGGAAATCCGGGTATACCGTACCCAAGATGAGTGCGCACTCCATTTGACCAATAGTTTTTCAAGCGCCTGCCATCCGCACCCTGAATATGAATCCGGTCAAACCCACCGGTGCCTGCGTCAAATCCGGTGCCAAGAACGAGGACATCGAGTTCATGGAATCCATCTTTGGTCTGAACACCTTCGCGGGTCACTTGCAGAATCGGATTCTCTCTCACGTCAATCAGCGAAACATTTTCCTGATTGAAGACATCGTAGTAGGTCTGTTCAAGAGATGGCCTCTTTGCGCCGAAGGGATGAGGTGGCTCCATCGGCGCCAACTTTTCCGCCAGAAGTGGATCTTTCAGGCGAGACCTTGTTTTGTCCCGCCAGAAATTATAGGCCAGGCGGTTCGATTCCGCGTTGTACAGAACATCGGAAAAGGCACCGGCCCAGAAGTGAAAACCACCTTTTTGCCAGGCAGCTTCAAAGATCTTCAGCCGTTCTTCTTCTGGTACCTCCATCGCAGATCGCTCATCCGGCTCCAGATCATAAAACGAGGAGCGACCCGTATTCCGTTTTCGAAATATGGCCGGATACTCGCGTTTCATCTGATCCTGTTCAGCTTTCGTGAAGCTGCGCTGTTGCATCGGCAGGGCAAGGTTCGGCGTTCGCTGGAATACTGTTGTGTGGCCTGCGACTTTCGCCGACTCCTGCGTCACCTGCACACCACTGGCACCAGTGCCTATTATGCCGACACGTTTACCGTCAAAATCAACGCCATCAGCGGGCCACCTGGCAGTGTGATGACATGGCCCGGCAAACTTGTCCAGTCCGGGAATATCGGGAATGTATGCCTGGGCTGCAAACCCCAGACATGGCAGAAGAAACTTGGCACGCACCCGAAAGCCATCCTCAGCTCGTAGATGCCAGAGCTCATCAGACTCCTCGAATTGCGCCGAAGCGATCCGCGTTTCAAACCGGACGTCACGACTGATATCCAGTGTCTTATCCACATGATGAAAATACGCTTTCAAATCAACCTGGGACGGAAATCGTTCGGGCCAGTACCAGTCCCGCCAGACCTCGGGCATCGAGAACTCATAGTTGGGAATATGGGAGTCCACGCGCGCTCCGGGATAGCTGTTCCAGTACCAGATACCACCCAGATCTTTACCCGCATCCACTAACAGCACGGAATACCCTTCCTGCCGCAACCGGTAGAGCTGATAAACGCCATTGAAGCCGGCGCCGATTACGACGACATCGAACAATTCGGATTGCTGTGTGTTCTGATTTTTTTCCATCGCTCCTGCTCAATTCAAGCCAAGGGTTTCTTTGGTTGCCTGGGTTGCCTGCTGGTAGTCCGGAACCCCACCACAAGCGCATCGTTAATACTCTCATGCAGTTTCGACAGGCGTCTCAAACACGATAGACAGGCGTCTGGAATTCGTCAGTAATGACTTTGAACTCGACTTCGACCGGCATGCCGAGTCGCAACTGATCCGGGTCGACGTTCACGAGCTGACTCATCATCCTGACGCCTTCCGGGAATTCCACCACTGCGGCGATAAAGGGTACGTCGAAACGGGGATGGAAAACCTGGTGAGTTACTGTCCATGAATACAATTCCCCTTTGCCGACGGAGGGCGCCCACTCGTATTCTGTAGAACCGCATTCAGAACACATGTAACGGGGCAGGTGCCGGAAACGACCGCATTCTGTGCATCGCTGGAAACGCAGCACACCGTCTTGTTGAACATGCCAGAACTCGGCATTAATTGGATCAATCGGATTAGGGATTGGCCAGTCAGCCATGTTATCTCCTCAATATCGCTATGCTGCCATCGCCGAGATCACCCCAGCCGGTAACCAGGCCGATCTCGGCATTTTCAACCTGTCGTTCTCCGGCTTCATGACGAAGTTGACGGGTTGCTTCAATGACATGATTCAGTCCCCAAACATGGGCTTCGCTAAGTAAACCGCCGTGAGTGTTGAGCGGGTATCGGCCGCCCAGCTGAACCTGACCGTTTTTGACAAAATCGTAGACTCCCCCTCTCTCTGCGAAACCCATGGCCTCCAGCTGCAACAAAACAACATAGGTAAAACAATCGTACACCTGCAGAAAATCAACATCCGTTGGTTGGATGCCCGCCATTTCGAACGCACGTGGTGCCGCGTAACTGAGTCCAATCCGGAAAGGGTCTTGACGGGACGGAATGTCGTCTGCCGGATAAGGGTGTCCTTCAGCCGCACCCATCACATACACGGGGTCGTGAGGCAGATCTGCCGCCTGGGCAGCACTGCTTAGGACGACCGCACAGGCGCCATCAGTCTCAAGGCAACAATCATTCAACCGAAACGGGTCAGACACCATACGGCTTTCCAGGTACTGTTCCATGGTGAGTGGGCGATCTGCCATGAACGCCTTTGGATTAAGTTGGGCATGTGTTCGGCAGGCAACCGCTATCTCGCCCGTTGCTTCGTCCGGCACGTTGTAGAGTTGCTTGTGCCGGGTTGCCAGCCAGGCATACATCTGCACCGGCAGCATTACGCCAAACGGCACATAGAAATCCTTCATGGTCGCGGCCATGGCCGATATGCCCACTGGCCGACTCTTGGGCTGCCCCGGCTTGGGTCGTAGTGCAGAATAGCCATTCCAGCCCAGGACGATTAAGACGTTGCTCGCAATACCTGCTGCAATGGCGATCGCGGCATTCTGGATCGCTGCCGTTGGGCTGGCACCTCCCATATGCACCGTCGATGCATAACGCAGAATGGGAATCCCAAGGTTAGCGGCCAGCTCCTCCGAGGTTGTTATGACCGGAGGTGGTACCATGCCATCGATATCATGCGGCGAAAGGCCGGCATCCGCGATGGCCTTGCGCGCCGCTTCCAGCATCATGTCTACAGCAGTTCGCTGAGTCCCCTTGGTGTACTCAGTCTCGCCAATACCAACAATCGCTGCCTCGTTACTCCAGTTCACTTAAATGCCTTGTAGTTAGTTAGCCTGATATTCTGCTGCTGCCTGGGAAAGGACAACCCTGCCTTCCTGATCCTCAGCCTGAACAATGGCCTTGCCATCGCTCTCGTCCCAGATTTTGATCACAATCTCGTCTTTGAATTCCACCCGATCAGCAAACCTGCCCGTCATGCCTTTGAATCGTTCCGGCTTTGAATCACACAATGTGTGCAAAATTGCCCGGCCAACAAAGCCATAGGTGCAAAGCCCATGCATAAATGGCTTCTCGTAGCCTGCAGCCCGGGCAAATTCCGGATCAATGTGCAGCGCCACCCGGTCACCGCTCAGCCGGTAAATTGCACCCTGTTCTTCCGTGGTCATGTACCTGACGAGATGGTCGGGATCACGATCCGGTGGCACGTTCAGATTTCGTGTCGAGGGCCCCTTGTCACCGCCAAAGCCACCCCCGCCAATCCAGAACAGTGTTGATCGGGTGGAAAAAACCGGCCCGTCGTCATCTTCGAAATCCGCTGTTACACCGAGCACACCAGCTTTTCCCTTGTCCCAGACTTCGGATATTCGACTCTTCATGGTGAATCTGCCGTTTGCTGGTATTGGCCGGTGTAGCTGAATCCCCTGTTCACCGTGCAGCATTCTTGATATAGGTAACTTGACGACCTTGTTAATCGAACCCATGGCGCGCATACCCGGAATGACGGCGAAAGTCGGCAAAACCTTCGGACCTCTACCTTCGTACAGGTAATCCAGTTCGGTTGACGGCCTGCATCCCACACCCAGCGCATACAACATCACGTCTTTTTCGTCCCAGCTTACTTCTGCAGGTTCGAATTCAACCCCGACCATATCCGGGGACAGTACCTCTGCAACCATCAACTGCGCCTCTCTTTCGTGTTTCTTCGACTTTTGTTTTTTTGGCGTTAACTGCTCTTCTTGTTGAGAGACCAGCCATCGTTTGTCATGGCGACCAGTGGTTCCCGGGGCATACCAAGGCCTCTCTCACTGATAATGTTTTTCTGGATATTGGCTGAGCCACCACCGATAATTCCCGTGAACGAACCGAGGAAACTCTTCTGCCAGTCTTTCTCGGCACGATACGGCGAGTCACCCATCAGCGTACCGAGTTCCTCCTGAGCATCAACACCAAGGCAGAAAATATCGTGAGCGAGTTCTGTTGCCGAGTACTTCACAATCAGATCTTCTACACCCGGCGGCTCTTTGTTGATAGTCTTTGAAAGCAGCCGCATGCTGTGATATTTGTTGGCCAGGCCTCTGGCCTGCAGTTCGACAAATCTGTCTCGAATGACCGCATTATCCATTGGCCTGCGGCCGTCATGGCCTTCCGAGAGCAGCAGGTCTTCCAAATTCTTGATAGCCGACGCGCCCTGACCGGCGTTACCGAGCATGCCGCGCTCATATTTCAGCGTGACGTTCGCTACCTGCCAGCCCTGGCCGCGAGCGCCGACCATGTTGGTAACAGGTACACGGACATCATCCAGGAATACCTCATTGAAAGTCGCATCGCCGGTTATGGTCACCAGGGGTCGTACCTCAATACCCGCGGCATTCATCGGCACCAGGAGGTAACTGATCCCCCTGTGCTTTGGTGCTTCTGGCTCGGTTCTGACGAGAATAAAGCACATGTCGGCTACATGGGCAGAGCTGGTCCAGATCTTCTGGCCGTTGATGACAAAGTCATCAACATCCACGACAGCACTGGTTCTCAAACTCGCCAGGTCACTTCCGGAACCGGGCTCCGAATACCCTTGACACCAGATCATCTCTCCCTTGATGGTCGGCTCAATGTAGCGTTTTTTCTGCTCTTCAGTACCGACTTCCAGCAGTGTCGGTACCAGCATCGAGATACCCTGGTTCGCCATACCAGGCGAAAGACCAGCCCGGATGAATTCTTCCTGGATTATGCGGCTGTTGATGATGTCCGGATCAGCGCCGTAGCCGCCGTATTCCTTCGGTATTGTCCGTGCGGCGTAACCATGTTCGATCAATTTCACCTGCCACGAGAGCCTTTCCTTGCTGGGTCTTTCCGTGACACCCGGCATACCTGTACTGGGATCGACGAATTTATTGTTCTGGCAGAACTGTCTGACTTCATTGCGGAAATCGTCGTATTTCACACCATAGGAAAGATCCAATTTAGCTGACCTCCTCGATAACAAATTGCTGGATTTCGGCTGCCCTCGAACGGGTAGCTTCGGGTCCGCCGAGCAACTGACGGTTAGTTTCTATTCGTTTAAACCACAGATGTAACCCGAGCAACTCCGTATACCCCATACCCCCGTGAATCTCGAGAGAGGTCTTGGCAACACGCTTGGCAACATCCGAAACCAACGACTTGGCAAGGCAACTGTGTAGCTCGAATTCTTCGGGTTCAGCATCATAGGTATATGCCGCATACCACAGCAGCGAACGGCAAGGTTCAAGATCGCTGATCATGTCGGACAATTGGTGCTTGATACTCTGGAAGGAGCCAATCGGTCGATCAAATTGATACCGTTCAAGAGAATAACCGCGCGCATCTTCGAACATCTTTTCAGCCGCCCCAAAGGTTTCAGCCGCGATTGATAGGCGACCTACAGCAATCGAGTGGTTAACCACTTCCGAATACCCGGGGGCGATGACATCGCAGTCGGTGTTGTCAAAGCTGGCTATGGCAAATGATCGCGTCCTGTCGACGTTTTTAAGGTTCTCGACCCGTATACCGGGCGCGCTGCAATCCACAACAAGCAGCTTATCACCGGCGTTCAAAAGATAATGTGAGGCGCCATCAACGTCTGCAATGACTGCTGATCTCCCTGTGACCAGGTTACCCTCACTGTGCAGCGCGGCATGATTACGTTTTATGCCGTACGCAACTCTGATTGAACCGTTGGCGATCCCATGCAGATAGCGTTCTTTCTGGTTGTCGTCGCCGTGCTTGCTTATCGCTGCTACTGCCATCAACGCACCGGTCAGTGGAACTGGTACGACAAACTCGCCCAACGCTTCAGCGACGATGGTTGCATCCAGCAACGACAGATTGCTACCACCGTATTCCTCAGGCACAACGACGCCCATCAACCCCATGTCAGTGACACTCTGCCAAAGATCGTTCGGGCAGGAACCACCCAACATCTCCTTGATTCGCTCTATATCCAACCGGTCAGAAAAGTATCGCCTGACCGTGTCACGCAGCAGAGACTGCTCTTCACTCAATCCAAAATGCATCGTGTCGTAACCCTTAACCAGTGCAGCAACTGTACTTTAACTTCGAGAAGCTTTGAGCCCCTCGAAAAATGTGTATTGGCAATCTATGATCTTGATAAGGTAATGTATTGAACTTGCAATGTATACATACGTACTTAATTATTGGTATTGGCCAGTGCAGCAACTGTACTTTAACTTCGGGAAGCTTTGAGCCCCTCGAAAAATGTGTATTGGCAATCTATGATCTTGATAAGGTAATGTATTGCACTTACAATGTAAACATGCGTACTTAATTATTTGATTCCTGATAGCAGGAATAGCCGGAGACATGCACATGCTACCTAAAAAATCCTTTGCGATGGTACAGACAGGCGTCAGATGCCTGGAAGCACGGGATATCGCCATTCCTGACATTGATGAGGACAGCGCGATTTTGAAACTCGAGGCCTGCGGGATCTGCGGCAGTGACTATGAACAGTTTGACGGCGCTCTGAATGTTGAGATGAATGTCATTCCTGGCCATGAACCGCTGGGGATCATCGTGAAAATCGGTGATCGAGCGGCAGCACGCTGGGGAGTCGATCAGGGTGATCGTGTTGCTGTTGAAACCATGTTGTCCTGCCGTCACTGTCCAACCTGCTTTGATGGCCACTACCATCTTTGCGACAACAGGAAAATCTACTCCTACATTCCAGTCACCGAAGCGCCAGGACTATGGGGTGGCTACGCTCAGTATATGTTCCTGCACCCGAACTCGGTTGTGCACAAGGTCTCCAAGGAACTGCCGGCGAATCTCGCCGTCATATTCAACCCGCTGGGTGCGGGGTTTCGCTGGGCGACAGAAATACCGAAAACCCGCCCGGGGGATACTGTGGTCATAATGGGACCAGGGCAACGGGGTCTCGCAAGTGTCATTGCCTGCCGTTACGTCGGGGCAGGCACAATCATCGTGACCGGCCTCGAAGCCGACGCGAAGAAACTCGAGCTGGCAAAGTTGTACGGAGCCGACCACACAATTGACGTGACCAACGAGAACGCCGTACGAAGAGTCAAGGAAATCACAAACGGCCGGGGCGCGGATGTCGTTGTCGACGTGAGCGCATACGCCACGCAACCAGTGGTCGATGCGCTTCACATGGTCCGCGCCGGCGGCACCATTGTGCTCGCCGGGGTAAAGGGTTTCAAGCAGGTCGACAATTTTGTCTCCGACATGATTGTCATGAAGGAAATCAACATAAGGGGTGCCATTGGCGTCACATCATCGGGATACAGAAGTGCTATCAGGCTTCTGGAAAGCGGCACGGTACCTTTTGACAAGATGCATACGCATGATTTTCCCCTGGCAGAAGCAGAGCTTGCGATCAAAACGCTGGCAAGGGAAATCAAGGGTGATGAATCCATTCACTCCTGCCTGATTCCACCGCAGTGAATCAATCATTTAACAAAACAGGTGAATTATGAGTTCGAACATACCTTTTGATCAGAAAATCGCGGATGGATTTATTAACAGCAAAGGCGGTGCCGGAGGACTGCACGATTTCCTCGGTATCAGTATCATTAGCGCCGAACCGGGTGTCATGATTGGGCGACTGGAGGTCAGGCAAGAACTCCTGACGCCATTCGGCAATATGCATGGCGGCGTGTTGTCGGCCTTCTGCGACCATATGCTCGGATGCGTCTGCTACCCTGCGATGAAGAAAGGTCAGTGGGCTGCCACCACGGAATTCAAGATCAACCTGACGGCACCTGTATCCAAGGGTACTGTCGACGCGAGAGCAGAAATCGTCAACCTCAGCCGCACCCAGGCGGTCGTCAGAATTGACATCTTCAATGAAGATCGCACGGCAGCAGTTGCCCAGGGCACAGTGACAATTCGCGATCCCAGATAACACGAGGACTCGTTCCATGAACGTAGAAGTCAATAAAACATCACTGAAGATTCACGAGACAAGGCAGGTTAATCAATGAACCAGGAAGAAAAACTCAAACTGGCGCGTGCCATCACCGGACAACTCGCCACACCGGAAGAAATTCGGGACGATTGGGGTAAATTTATTATCGAAACCGTTCTGCCCGAAGGCGTATGGTCGCGCCCCGGATTACCTGTACGGGACCGCAGCCTGATCACTGTGGCGGCACTCTGCGCACTGCACAGACCTAATGAGCTCAGAATCCATATTGGGCGAGCCCTGGACAATGGTCTTTCCCGTGAGGAAATCTGCGAGATCATCATGCACATGGCCATTTATGGTGGATTCCCCGTCGCCGTCGAGGGCATGGCCGTCGCCAAGGAAGTTTTCGACGCAAGGAATCAATAATGCAAACCGAGCTCGCGAAAAAACTCGGCATCGATCCCGATTTTTGCCTTTAGTCACTGCCGGGATGTCGTCGTCGCGGTCAGCAGTGCCGGCGGCATAGGTGTACTCGGTGCGGTTGGATTTTCACCAGAACAACTTGAGATCGAACTTAGCTGGATCGACGAACATATCGGTGACAAACCTTACGGTGTTGATGTCATTATTCCCAACAAATACGTTGGTCAGGAAGAAAAAAGCCAGGAGAAGCTGCAAGCGATGATCAGGGCCACCATTCCCCAGAGTCACCGTGATTTTGCGGACCAACTGCTGGTTGCCCATGGCGTACCGCGACTTCCTGAAGGCAAGATAATCCAGGATCGGTTACTGATGACAGAAGCGACCTCGACGCCATTGGTCGATGTTGCGCTGAGACACGAGAAGGTCAGACTGATCGCCAATGCCCTCGGCACACCACCAGCGGGGGTTATCAAACAAATACAGGATTCAGGTCGCATGGTCGGCGCACTCTGTGGTTCGCCAAGTCTCGCTCGGCGACATGTTGAAGCCGGCCTGGACTTTATCGTCGCCCAGGGCCGTGAAGGTGGTGGTCATACCGGTGAAATTGGCAGCATGTTGCTCTGGCCCGAAGTCGTTGATGTCGCGGGAGACGTTCCGGTGATTGCCGCCGGCGGGATTGGCTCCGGGCGCCAGATGTTTGCCGCCCTAGCAACTGGTGCTCAGGGGGTCTGGTGCGGCTCGCTCTGGTTGACGGTTGCCGAGGCAGCAATCGGCGAAGTAGAAAGGGATCTGCTGCTGGAAGCGAAATCCAATGACACTGCGCTCGGCGAGCGTCACCGGAAAACCGGTCAGGATGCTCAAAAACGCATGGACGGAGGCCTGGGGCGCTGGTAACAATCCAAAATCTCTGGACGCGCCCATGCAGATGATGGCAGTAGGCCGAGCCATGGCCAGGATGAGACGGTATCCGGAACAATCGCGAGAACTCCTCTTTATACCGGTCGGTCAAATTGTCGGCCGCTTGAATGCGGTTGCGAGCGCAAAAGACGTTGTCAGTCGGTTGGTGAATGAGTACCTGGAAACTCAGGAACGTATGAACCGGCTGCTGCCAGACCTGCATTCGGTGTGATTTAACGGGGTGAACCGGGAGGGGCAGGTGTATAGTGCAGGCACACTGACACACTGACACACTGAGACACACTGGCACAGGAAGCAGGACTTATGAGCGAGCGAGATATCGTACCCATTTCAGAAAATCTTGACAGCGAAACGATGGGATTTCTCATCTATGAGGTTGCACGTGCATTCACCAATGCCTACGCAACGCTTATGGCCCCCCTTGGCCTGACGCGCCCCCAGGCAAGGGTGATCGCCTGCGTCTTCCGCTACCCGGGTATCACGCAGGTAGACCTCGCTGAATATATCGGGATCGGTCGCATGGCTATGAGCGGACTTATCGACCGCATGGAAGCCAAAGACCTCCTTTCCCGCGCGGATGACCCGACCGACAAGCGAATCAAGCGCATTTTCCTCACAAAAAACGCGAAGAAAAGTTTACCCCAAATGCGCGAAATTGCAGAGACGCTGTACGGCGGGAGCCTCTCATCTATTAACAAAAGCGATCTCAATACCACCCGCGAGGTTCTCGGTATCATCCGGGGAAATCTGCAAAATCTACTCGCCAGCCAGCGCGATTGAACCCCCGGCACGCAATCTGTCTTTTTGTAAGGTTACTTATCAAAACGCCGATCTGTATGGACGTGTAAAGTGGATCCCATGGTCTAGACAGTTTTCAATTGAGTTTAAGCTGTCTGTGCCACCTCATCTGCAGCTGAACAGCGCTGCCCTGTTTCTTCGTTAGAGACCGAATCTGACTTTCTGGGGTACTTATCCATAATCATCGCGCCACCACCCCTCCGCACTTTTATACGCACGGTCTGGCGTCAGGTAGCCCAGCGACTGATGCGGAGTGCTGTACGCCGTCTCGCCGACACTGATTTTGTGCATTTTACGAAACAGATTCACCGGTCGTCGAGCAGATCATCGTGACCCACCCCCAACCTCCCGAACTTGCGCATCATTCCTGCCAGCGACGCATTGACGAAATCGTTGTGCTCGGCCTGTAGCCGACTGAAGGTGCGCCAGTGCATTCCTTTGGGCTTGTCGCCATCGCCGTTCAGGATGCCCGCCTCCCAGCCAAGGCGATCCCTGATTCGATCTGCTCGCCGTGCTGCACGATCATCGACTGTCTCTCGCTGGCTGGCATAGGCCAGCTTGTAGCAGTGACGACATGCGAAGATGCCAAAGCCACCGAGATACAGCAGAGCCACCCGCCGGCCGCAGCCTCGTGCCGGACATAACATCCAGACTCGCCGACCGCCGATTGTGCAGTTCGTCCAGTCCAGACGCACCGAGTAGTCCATCGGTTGCCAGTCGCTACCGCGACTCTTGTGCCGGTAGTTCACAATAATCCTGCCGGCCTCCGTCCGCACCTGGATTGAGGCCACCGTTTCACCACCGAGTGTCCAGTTCCAACCGAATGCCTGCCCCGGTGTCAGTAGTCCATCACGCTGTAGCCGCCGTACATCAAGCGCGCGGTAATCACTGGTGGTGTCTTTGCCGCTCTGCCCGCGCCCGCTTCCCCATCCGCCCATTTCTTTTCTCCTCGGGATTTGCCGAAATCATCAGGCAAGTATGCAATGGTTTTTTCATTGAGACTCGCCGCAAGCCACAGCCAGAATGGCCCAGCGCCCGATTTGGTGACATTGAATTTCACCCACCGCGAAGCGATTTCAGCTTCAAAAGCATGGCCAACGTGCGTTCAAACTTGCGATCGAGATGCGTTTCATAGCGGTTCAGCTTCTCCAGTCGGTGCGCTTGAAGTCCTTCACCCACGGTTTGTGCCTTAATCGCTGTGGTAAATCGCGCCTCTTGAACCATGCGATAGCAGATCGGCTCAAGCGATACGCAAATGAACTCGGCCAGTCCTTCGGCGGTGGCCGGGTGTTCCTCGTCGGCGACATGCTCATCCCACCAGTCGCGGGACTCTGGAATCAGTGCCCGTCGGGCTTTCCCATAGGCATTCGCACCACCCTTGCGCAGAATCGCTGCCGCCTTCTGAACCGCCGCAAGATCAAGCTCGGCGCTCTTCAATCTCTCGGCATTGTCAGCCGGTGTTGAATCGAACAGATCGCGCAGGTCGGTGTTCTCGCCCGACAGGCCACGCTGAAATGGCGCTGCCGCCGGCATCACGGACTTGGGACTGCCCAATGTGTTTTTAAGTCCCTCGTTGATCTTGGCTCCCTCGGCCAGCAACACCCGCCGCTTGCGCCAGATTATTGTGGCAAGCTCTTCGATCAGATGCCGCTCGGTCATGCCGGCAGGTTGATGTTCGTCCAGCAGCGCGGCCAACATGTCACTGAACTCTGCCTGATCTTCATGGGCCAATACCGCCAGGCGGGAGAGGATGCCGTGCTTCATGGCGTTGAAACGGACGGCTTCGTAATTGGCCACTGGTGTATCCGTGCCGGCGATGGGACTGGTCGTCACGACGGACCTTGTCGCTACTTCGGCCTCGATGGTTTGCATAGCTATCCCCTGGGTAAGTCCAAAATTGAAATAGTCGGACGCTGTCCTGGCTTGCGCTCAACCTTAATGAGTCCAGCCTGTTCGAGCCGAACCAATCCCTGCCTCTCTGCATCGCGCTCCACGTTCATGGTCTTCAGGGCAGTTTGCGTGAGTTTGAATGGTTTGCCCTTTGCCATCCCGTGACGCCACCACAATGCGATGGCAACATTAAGGGTCTTTCCAGGCAGATGTGCTGCGACGTTTAGCCAGTCAAGCGGAATCGGCCCACGAAGGAATGGCATCTTCTTGGGAGCTGCCACCAACGTGCCGGTTGCACCGCAAAGATGCAATCGTCTTACGGGCAGATGGAGGTCATTGGTATACATATAAGACTCTTTAAGTAGACTGTACGGGTGCGGTGGCACACGGCAGGTAGGTGCGGTGCACCACGACAGGTCCCGCCAGTGCCGACCCCCCAATCAGATTCATGACCTTGTCCCACATCACTACACCGCGCTTGTCCATGTAGCGATCTGGGTAACGAACTTCCTTCACGTCGCTGCCCAGTTCAAACCCGTCGAGCACGATCCGGCTGGCCTCCTGCATCAGCGATTTCGTCGAGGCGATGGCCTGATCCAGTTCATCCAGTGGAGCTTCGATCAGCAGCGCGTCATGCACCGGCGCACAGACCCGGATGCCTGCCTCTGTTAGCAGGATGCTGGCGATCCGCAACATCTCGGCCCCGTTGGCCTGCATCGGAAAATTGCGCAGGCTGCGGTCGTTGAGTTCGTCACGGGTATGAATCTGCCAACCGAACCCGGTCCACAGTCGCCCACCGAGCACCGCCTCATCCACCGCGCAGTCCGACCACATCCAGAACCTGCGATAGGTGCGCCGATGAAGTTCAAGAAGCTGGCGGGCACGCGCCACCGGTTGATTGATACGTGCCGCCAAACTGGTCTCGCCCATGCCGTACTGCACTGCCAGCACGCACGCCTTGAACTGTTCGCGCTCGGCTTCATGCGTCTTCTTGGTCGCCGTCTTCGGCACCGCCCCGGCCTGAATGGCAAACGCCAAGTAAGGATCACCGCTGCGGTAGGCTTCCATCATTGCCGGATCGCCGGACAGGGCGGCGGCAATACCGAACTCCTGCTGGCTCCAATCCACATACGCCAGCCCCCAGCCCGGTTCCGGGCGTATCAGGCCACGCAGCCACACCGAAGGGCCGAAGATGAACTTCGAGTTGGAGGGCTGATTGCGCCCGGTGCGTGCCCGGAATGGTGACAACAAGCAGCGGTTACGCCCATCATCACCGACATGCAGATTGGCCAGGCGCATTTCCGACAACGCGGATCGGAGCTCGCGGATCGGTGCCACTTCCTCGTAGGTGCGCGCCATTTCGCGAAACGTGGCGTTGCACATGTCGAGCCGTCCGCTTTCCACTCGCGGCCAGGGAATGCCGTTGGCCACCAGATACGACTCCCACCGGCTGCTCTTGAAGCTGCGTCCGTCATAGACGCCATAGTCACTGTCGATATCCGCAATCAAGTGATCCTGAATGGCAAGCCAATGGGTCTGGAGTTTTTCCAACGATTCAGTGTCGATTGGGACGCCATTCATCTGGATGCACGACACCGCCTGCATGTAGCGGCCACGAAGCAGCGCACGCGGCCAGTCGATTTGGCCTTGCATGACCGTGAGCAGGTTGTCGAGTGCCACTACGTCGGTCTCGCAGTAGTCCATAATCGCCAATTCGTCTGCTGAACTCCACGGGCCGCCGGTCAGGATCAGATCGCGCATGACGTCCTTTTGTTCACCTCCAATGCTTGGCAGGCCATAGTGCATCAGCGCACCGAGCAACCCGCTGCCGTGTGCCAGACGCAGCCCATTCGTCAAGCAGCGGAACTCGGTGAAGAGGTCCAGCACATTGACCGGCGGCGCCCAGCCCAGCACATGAAAGCAATCCAACTCGGCGGAGGCGTAATACGCGACGCACAGCGCGTTTTCACCCGTCGGGAAGGGTGCGACAGCCATCCGCCGGAGATCGTCCTGCCAGTGGCGCGTGGTGCGGCCTGAAGGCCACTCCCGCACCACCATGCAGACCGGAACAGGTGGATTGCCTTCACGGCCACGCGCCGGATGGAACTCGAAGTCCACCAGATAAATGCCATCGGCGAAGTTAAGCGCCGACATCAAATTTTCCCCAGCAGCGATTGCACGACGGGGTGATCGAGGTTGGTGATAATTTTGCCGCGAAAAGCCACCTGAACCAGTGCATCAATATCGTGTGCCGGCCACTCCGGTTCAGGCAACTCGCCTTCGGCTTCATACACGTCGTAACCGCCCGCGTGCATGTTGGCGCTGATACGAACCCATTTCAGCTTGGCGTGCTCGACCGCCTGCGCCAGCGACTCATGCCACGGGTTGCGGGTGCCATCCTCGCCCGGCAGAGGAACAGGTATCAGCGAGACGTTGTTCTGGCGATCAATGGCGGAGTGCAGCATGACTGGACGCACCAACTCGCTGATCTCCTGCGCGACATCTGGAACCACCACGTATGATTCGCGAGCCTCCTTGTTCTCCAGAATCATCGCGGGGAAGGTCATCTCGTCGGAACTATGGGTGCGGAAGAACTGCGGCTTCTTTGGTCTACCGACCAGTACATTGGTCAACAGTTTTTTTACACCGAGAGTTGCACCGTAATTGGCGGGTAGGCGCAGTGACTTGAGATCGGTATTGGTGGCAAGGGCAACGGGAGCGGCGGATTGAGTCGGTGGGGTCTGGGCTTGCATGGTGATATTCCTTGTTGAATTGAAGTCGATGGCGGATCGGTCACTAACGGGGAGATCAGAATTCGCCTTGCTGGGGGTGCTCTCGGATTCTGTTTGGTGCGGGGGCGTTCTCATTTAAGCCCCCCCTTCAGCAGCGGTTGCTGGTCGGCTGTCTTGCGAGCCGATTCGAGCCTCAGTACCAGTTCGCGGATTTCTTCGTCGGACTTGCCGGCGATGCGCGCCGCGTTCACAGCCACCACTTCACAGGAAGGCCAACCCACCGCCCGCGCGCCAAGGCTGATGGGTTTTGTCCATAGCCCTTGCGAAATGCGAAGATAGACCGTCGAACGGGAAAGACCAGATTCAGATTTAACGGCGGGAAGCCGCATGATGGTGTGAGTCATGATTGGAACTCCTTAGCGCGTAACGGCGCTTGTTGATTGGAGTTCGCATTTTCCCGACTTGCGTCAAATCAGGAAAATGGGGAAATTGGCGAAGTTCTTGACTTTACGGCTACTGCAGTGCTTCAGCCGTTTTGGCTTCCCCTATTTGAAGTACTCAGGAAACAGTTGCATGTAGTATTTACTAGGTCTCCCTCCACGCTTAAATTTACAGAGACCTTCGATGTAGCTATCGAAAGTGCTCAGCGGATGCTCAAGGCCGTCGAACTTTATCGCCACAGCGAGTAGGTCGGCTTTAATTCCGGGCATTTCATCAATGTTGATGTCCGGATCACGTTTCGCAATCTCAACAAGAAGCCGCGCAAAAGCTCCGACAAACGCATCGGGTGCCTTTCGCTTTACTCTAAGGTCCTTCTTTGGCACATCCTCAACCTGAGTCTGGCATATGTTCTTGAAGTCCGGCTCCACTTCTGCCGCCCACCCAAAACGTTCGAAAGGGTTGGTCCAATCACCCTCGCATTGATCCATCGGTGAACGCGGATCTTCACGACGATCAGCCTCCGGATCACTCGCCCATTTGTATTGGGCTTCAAGCAAATCAAGAGCAAGCGCCTTATCTTCGTCAGATGCCTTGCCAAACCGACCAAACCTGTCCCACGTGTAGACACCATCTTTCTCTATGGCCGTCGCAAGGGTAGCGATCGAAGTGCCACACCCCACCAACTGACTAATTGTCTTGAACGGATTGCCGTCTTCGTCATCCGGAATTTCTCGCCCGCCTGTTTTCAAGATTTAACTCCCTTCGAACTCTTGTTCAGCTCTTCCTGCACCGATGGGAATTCGGGGCCCGCGAGCAAGGCGTTCGGCATCTGCCGGAAGAAATCCTTGATGGAATAGTGCTGGGCCATGCGCTCACTCCTCGGGTTAAGTGGCGATATGTGTTTGGATCGCATCAAACTCTACAGTACAGTACCGGACTTTCACAGTACACGCGCTACCCAAAGGGGGCATAGCATCAGCCAAAACTGCCACTTTGACATTTCGTATCCAACCCGAACTTTAGGAAGCCGTGCGCATCGCTTCTGTCAATGAGCACCGCTCCATCACCAACATGATTGCGGTGATGATTTGCGACTGTTGTCGCCGAGTGGGGGGGGTGAAATTGCCGAGCCAGCGACGCTAACTGTGCAGCCACAAGAGTACTTCCTGCGGGGTGCCAACCAAAGTTCCGCAAGTCATAGCCATCGAACACGCACTGCTGTTAATCCCAGTGAGAGCCCGCCATGAGCCTCCAAACCCTCCGCCTCCGGGCGGCTTCCCAAAGGCAAAGCCATCACTCTCACCAGCGCCGACTTTTACGGCTTCACCCCGCGCCACGAATCGGTTTGACCACTGCATCGGTCGGTACTGTCGCGCAGTACACGGCCCAATCTGCCATTAATGCTGCACGTTTGGCGAACTGCGAACCCCTCTGGTAGGCGCGCTCGACCGCATCCGGCAACTGGTGCGCCAGCGCGTGTTCGGCAACCTCTCGCGGATAACTCGTCGCCTCTGCCGCCCACATGCGAAATGTGCTGCGGAAACCGTGGACGGTGATGCTGTTGCCGTTGGCATCTACCCAGATCGGCTCCTCGTCGCCGTTCATGCGCCGAATGACGGCGGTCAGTGACATATCCGACAAGGGCTGGCCTTTCGTGCCGGCAAACACCACATCATCGTTATTTTCCTTCGGCATTGATCCCAGTAGGGCCAGCGCCGCATTGCTCAAGGGCACCTGATGTTCACGTTTGGCCTTCATGCGCTCGGCGGGTATCGTCCAGAGCTTGCCATCTGTATCGAACTCGGACCATCGAGCACCACGTACCTCCCCCGACCGGCAAGCGGTCAGGATCGCAAACTCGACTGCTCGGGCAGATATGCCTTCACGCAAGCGCAGGGCAGCCGTGAACGCGCCAATTCGCTGCCACGGTAGCGATGGATGGTTCTTTGTCCGACTAGATTTACTGATGATGGCCAGTAAGTTTTCGAGGTGGCCTTTCCAGCGGGCAGGGTTCTCGCCGGTGCGGTAGCCGCTGGTGGTTGCCCAGCCCAACACTGACTCGATACGACCCCGCACGCGGGTGGCGGTTTCAGTCTTGCTCTCCCAGATCGGCGCAAGGCACTTCACAACCAGGCCGGTGTCGATCTCGGCCACGGGCAAATGGCCAAACACCGGACTGGCGTAGGCCTTGAGCGTATTGGTCCATTGGTTGCCATGCTTGGCGTTCTTCCATCCTGCCTTGTGCGCACGAATGTAAGCCTCGGCACACTGGTCAAAAGTCATCATCTTGGCGTCGGCCAGGGCTGCAGCGATCTGGCTCTGCTTCTTGGCCACGAGAGGATTGATGCCATCGAGCAGCTGCTTCCGCGCCTCCAGCGCCTTCTGCCGCGCCTCGGCCAGGCTCACGGTATGCGTCGGCCCCAGCCCCATCCCGAACGCCTTGCCAGCAACCATGTAGCGCAACAGCCAGGACTTCGCGCCCGTGGCGGTGATCTGGAGCGTTAAACCACCGCCGTCGCCATACAGCCCTGGCTTGGTGAGCTTGGTGACTTGCAGTGCTGAAAGTCGCTGCTGTTGGCGAGCCATGTTATCCGATCCACTATCAAAATGACTATCAAACTATAGTCGGATTTAACAGGACCGTAAAGAACTGTCTTGGACGCTTAGATTACGTATCTTGTTGTTATGTATGCTACTTTTGGACTATACGGAACTCTGTCGGACTACTATCAGGCGGACTGCCCCTCCGCCATTAACGTGTTTTGCGCAAAGCGCAAAACACGCCCGACAGGTTTTTCCCGTAGCGAAACACCGAGAGG
>Ga0206129_10001551_pt1 | contig 30730 bp, 31 predicted proteins | sample Helgoland_Spring_8_FD_148616 | JGI IMG/M metagenome (GOLD analysis project Ga0206129, IMG submission 148616) | Pelagic subsurface seawater microbial communities from Kabeltonne, Helgoland, North Sea - Helgoland_Spring_Bloom_20160502_2 | ecosystem: Environmental > Aquatic > Marine > Epipelagic ...
GGCTGTGAGGGGCCTCCAGGAACGCCATCTCTATTCACGCATCAATTTCAAGCTAAACCGTGCCGCTGCTCTGGCTGAGTGGCGTCAATTATTGAGCGCATAAATTTCGATTGCCCCATCAATCTGATGCTTGCAATCATTAGTCTGACAGCACCCATTAAACGGTTGATTGGCTTTGGAACTCGACGAGTTTGGTGCAAGATGCGTCATCTTTTCCAGTTTTAAGCAAAGAGTACTTTGGTGTTGGATTCTCGGCAAAAATCGGCACAGGCATCCGGCAAACCTTTGTCAGTTACGAATATATCTACATCCGATATTGATGCGATCCGGGCTGGCGCTTTGCGTTCGAATTTTGAACTGTCGGACGCTAATAATACAGTGTCACTTTGGCGAATGATAGTTTTGCTGACCCCTACTTCTTGAACGTCAAAGTCTAAGATGTCGCCATCTTCACGCAAAGCTGAACAACCTATAACTGCGAAGTCAAAGCGCAACTGTTGGATCGTTGCTTTGGCAAAATCTCCAACGAGGCCGCCATCCGATTGGCGAAGGTTACCTCCGGTGACGATGACCTTCACCTCTGTGCTAGTAGACAGAATATTGGCAATGTTCATATTATTGGTAACAACCAAGAGTCCTTGGTGTTGTAGCAATTCGACTGCGACAGCTTCTGTAGTCGTTCCAATATTCAGAAAGACCGAACAATCGTTAGGAATTTGCATTGCGCAAAGACGAGCGATGTCAACTTTCCTGGCTTGGTTAAACTTACGGCGTTCATTGTAGTCAATGTTTACCGTGGTTGACGGGAGGATTGCGCCTCCGTGCACACGTTCGAGCTGACCAGAATCTGACAACTCAGTGAGGTCTCTTCTTATGGTTTGCGGGGTAACACCAAAGTGCTCCACAAGGTGGTCAACCGTAACCAATCTTTCGCGCCGGGCGATGTTGATAATCTCTGGCTTACGAAGTGTTTGTACCACGTCGAAATCTCCTCAAATTCTCGATTGTAAGAATTAGTGCGAATCTTAGAAAAGTCACTGAATTTGTTGACGGTCAATTCAGTGAAGTCTCTTATGTAACAGAATTAGAGCCGTGAGCACAGAAATGTTTTCAATTTTATATGAACAAAAACAGAGCTTTATAAAAAAACGATCATAAACGAACATTAAGAGCTTCCTATTGGGTTCGTTTATTGTCAGCATAAATCTATGCAGGAGGGAGCCTGTGGGGGGAATACATGAAAACTGATTGTGATCTGTTGATCATTGGCGGCGGCATCAATGGCTGTGGCATTGCTCGTGACGCAAGTGGTCGCGGGTTATCGGTTTGCCTTGCTGAAATGAATGACATTGGTTCAGCAACATCTGCTTCGTCCACCAAGTTGTTTCATGGTGGTCTTCGGTATCTAGAATACTTTGAGTTTCGATTGGTTCGTGAAGCGTTGATCGAACGAGAAACTCTTTTAAAAGCAATGCCGCATATCGCTTGGCCTATGCGTTTTGTATTGCCTTATCACGCAGACATGCGCTTTGATCTTTCAACCCCGACTTCAAAGTTACTTGGCATATTTATGCCTTGGATGAAGGGGCGTCGACCTGCTTGGCTGATACGGCTTGGTCTATTTATGTATGATAATCTTGGCGGTCGAGAAATCCTGCCGGGGACCACAAGCATAGATTTGAACACTGCGCCAGAAGGTAAACCGCTAAACGACAAGTTTGCGAAGGCTTATGAATACTCTGATTGCTGGGTTGAGGACTCGCGTCTGGTTGTACTGAACGCGCGAGATGCAGAAGCACGCGGTGCCACCATTTTACCGCGCACCAAAGTTGTCAGCGCGGATTGTGAGAACGAGATTTGGACTGTGCAATTGCACAATAGCCAAACTGACGAAAATTCCACCGTTACTGCAAAAATGGTTGTTAACGCAGCTGGACCTTGGGTGGGTGACGTTCTGCGTGGAACACTAAAGAGCAACCAGCAAGGTGGTGTTCGACTTGTGCGTGGCAGCCATATAGTGACGAAGCGCCTATTTGATCACGACAAGTGCTACTTCTTTCAAGGGACTGATGGCCGTATTTCGTTCGCAATCCCATATGAAAATGACTTTACGCTCATTGGAACAACGGACGCAGAACATTCTGATGCGAGCAAAAAGCCTGAGTGTACGCCAGAAGAGCAGACGTACCTGTTAGATTTCATAAACCAGTATTTAAAGAAGCCGATTTCTGACGCGGATGTTGTTTGGACTTATTCTGGTGTTCGCCCGCTTTACGATGATGGTGCAAGTAGCGCTTCTGCGGCAACGCGCGATTACGTCCTTAAAGTAGACGAAAGCCGTGGCGCACCTGCTCTTAATATTTTTGGTGGTAAGATCACGACGTATCGATGTCTTGCGGAAAGCGCGATGGAAGACATCGCAAAATTCTTTCCACAAGCGAGGTCTCCTTGGACTGCAGGCGTAGCAATGCCGGGCGGTGATTTTCCAGTTGATGGAGTCCGCACTCTGACTGTGAAATTGACTAAAGAATACCCTTTTTTAGATCAAGCATGGGCTAAGCGATTGATCCGTGGGTACGGAACTGAAGCCCGGATCGTTCTTGCTGAAGCAAAATCAAAAGAAGATCTCGGTCAACGGTTTGGATCAAACCTGACTGAACGCGAGGTCGAGTGGTTGATGAAAAAAGAATACGCAATTGAGGCTGAGGACATTGTTTGGAGGCGAACTAAACTCGGTCTGGTTATGACAAAAGATGAGATTGGCGTTTTGGACGTCTGGATGAAAAACAAAAATAGAGCGGCAGTTTCTGCCGCAGCTGAGTAGGGGGGCAATATGACGCTTGAATTTAAAAACGTGTCAAAGGTAGTGGAGGGGAAAACCCATATCCACGCTACGAACCTAACACTTGAGCGTGGGACAATGAATGTTCTGCTAGGTCCAACACAGTCTGGCAAAACGTCACTTATGCGCTTGATGGCAGGGCTTGATGTACCAACCGAAGGTAAGGTCTTTTGGGAGGGCAAAGATGTTACTGGGCAGCGTGTACAGGACCGTAAGGTCGCAATGGTCTATCAGCAGTTCATCAACTACCCCTCAATGACAGTCTACGACAATATCGCATCACCTTTGCGTCTAATGAAGAAAAGCAATGCCGAAATCGATACAGCTGTGAAGCAGGCTGCTGAATTGATGCAGCTAACGCCCATGTTGAAGCGCAAGCCGCTTGAATTGTCGGGTGGCCAGCAGCAACGTTGTGCGCTTGCACGTGCGTTGGTGAAGAATGCAGGTCTTGTTCTGCTCGACGAACCTCTTGCTAATCTCGACTATAAGCTGCGTGAAGAAATGCGCGTCGAAATTCCCAAGATTTTCGAAGAATCTGGGGCAGTATTCGTTTATGCGACAACTGAGCCAGAGGAAGCCCTTTTGCTCGGTGGTAACACAGCCGCTTTGTGGGAAGGCCGTATTACCCAATTCGATCTGACACCGACAGTATACCGCCAACCAGTTGATGCAACAACGGCGCGGGTGTTTAGCGATCCGCCTATGAATTTCTTGCAGGTGAGTAAAACGGGTTCCAAGCTGATGTTTGGAGAGGGCCAAAGTGCTGAAGCGAGCGGGAAATGGGCCTCACTTGCTGATGGTCGCTACACCGCAGGTTTCCGTTCGAACCATGTTGAAATCAGCAAGGGCAGCGACGAAGATTTGATGTTTTATACAAATCTCATCGTGACCGAGCTAACTGGTTCTGAAACATTCATTCACTTAGATCACCACGGCGACAAGTGGGTTGGGCTGATCCACGGTGTCCAATCTCTTGAGTTGGGCTCTGCGTTACCCGTCCATATCAACCCCGCCCACATCTACATTTTCAGTGAAACAGGCGCATTGGTGGCTCCGGCCTCCTATGCCGCCGCGGCATAAAGGAGACGGAACATGGCAAAAATTACGCTCGATAACTTGGCTCATTCTTACCTTGCAAAACCGAACTCTGAAGATGACTTTGCACTGAAAGAACTCAACCACGTTTGGGCAGACGGCGAGGCCTATGCGCTGCTTGGATCATCTGGGTGCGGTAAGTCGACTTTGTTGAATATCATCTCAGGACTTGTGCATCCGAGACAAGGTCGGATCTTGTTTGACGACGTCGACGTGACCCAGGCTTCAACGGCGGATCGCAATATCGCTCAGGTATTCCAGTTCCCTGTTGTCTACGACACGATGACCGTGCGTGATAACCTTGCATTTCCTTTGAAGAACAGAGGCGCAAGCCCTGAGTATATCGCTAAACGTGTTCAGGAAATCGGTGCCATGATCGGCATGGAAGCGGAATTGAACAACCGTGCGCGTGGTTTAACTGCGGACGCGAAGCAAAAGATTTCACTGGGTCGCGGCATGGTCCGTGAAGACGTGAACGCGTTGCTCTTTGATGAACCGCTTACTGTGATCGACCCTCATATGAAGTGGGAACTTCGCACACAGCTCAAATCACTTCACCATGAATTTGGGCATACGATGATCTATGTGACCCATGACCAAACTGAGGCACTAACATTCGCCGACAAAGTTGTTGTGATGTATGATGGCCGCGTGGTTCAAATTGGAACTCCGCAGGAGTTGTTTGAGCGTCCAGAGCACACGTTTGTTGGCTACTTCATCGGATCGCCAGGGATGAATGTTATTCCGGCGACAATCGATGGTAGCAACGCACAAGTGCATGGCACAGCGATGAAATTGGCAAAGCATTACGAAAAACTGGAAGGCAAAGTCGAGATCGGCATTCGACCCGAATTCATTACTTTAACCGAAGGCGAAGGTCTGCCGGTGAAAGTTAGGCGTATTGAAGATGTAGGTCGCCACAAGATTGTTCGGGCTGAACTCTTTGGAAATGAGATCAACGTCTTAGCCCCCGAAGGGCAGAACATCTCATTTGACATGAACCACATAACTTTCGATCAAAGCCAAGTGAATGTGTACGTGAACGATTGGCGTACTGAAGGGAAGGTCGCGTAATGGAAAAGACACTCAATCATAAAGCGTGGTTCCTGGTCCTTCCAGTCATCTTGCTTGTTGCCTTCTCTGCAGTGATCCCGTTGATGACCGTCGTTAACTATTCGGTACAAGATACGTTTGGACAAAATAAGTTCTTCTGGGTTGGTCTTGAATGGTTCGAAGAAATGCTACATTCGGAACGTATGTGGGATGCCTTGGGACGTCAGTTGATGTTCTCGGCGATTATCCTGTCAATTCAAATACCTCTGGGTGTTTTTGTGGCATTGAACATGCCCAAGAGCGGTTTCTGGTCGAGCTTTTGTTTAGTGATGATGTCGCTGCCCTTGCTAATTCCTTGGAACGTTGTAGGCACGATTTGGCAGATTTTTGGTCGAGTTGATATTGGCCTGTTGGGCTACACGCTTGATGCGATGGGTATCTCTTATAATTATACGCAAGACACTTTTGCGGCTTGGGTCACAATCATCATAATGGATGTCTGGCATTGGACGTCGCTCGTAGCACTGCTTGCCTTTGCGGGTCTCAAATCGATCCCAGATGCATTTTATCAAGCGGCTAAGATCGATCAAGCGTCACGCTGGGCTATCTTCCGCTATATTGAGCTGCCCAAGATGATGGGCGTTCTGATGATCGCCATTCTGCTGCGCTTTATGGACAGCTTCATGATCTACACAGAGCCTTTTGTTGTGACAGGTGGTGGACCCGGCAATGCGACTACGCTGCTGTCAATCGACCTTGTGAAGATGGCTTTAGGTCAGTTCGACCTTGGACCAGCAGCAGCATTCTCGATCATGTATTATCTCGTCATTCTCATCATTTCCTGGGTGTTCTACACAGTGATGACAAATCTTGAAAAGAAGGGGGGGCTAAGCGATGACTGACGCTACTGCAAACGTAATGCTGGGCAACGTGATTGCCGCCACGCCTAAGAAGCGTATTAAAATCAAAGGGTCCGTTGTAGTTATGACAGTGTACCTGCTGTTCTTACTGCTGCCGATTTACTGGCTGCTGACCATGAGCTTGAAGACGAACACGGAGATCCTCAACGAATTTACATTGTGGCCGCGTGATCTGACTTTTGCCAACTACGCCAAGATCTTAACCGATCCCTCTTGGTATACGGGCTACATCAACTCGATGATCTATGTGACGCTGAATACGGTGATCAGCTTGTCAGTTGCACTGCCCGCAGCTTACGCTTTTAGTCGGTATCGGTTCATGGGCGACAACCAACTATTCTTCTGGTTGCTCACAAACCGGATGGCACCACCAGCTGTATTCGCGCTACCGTTCTTCCAGCTTTACTCATCTATCGGCCTGTTTGACACGCATATAGCGGTCGCCTTGGCCCACTGTCTGTTCAACGTGCCGTTGGCTGTTTGGATCTTGGAAGGGTTCATGCGCGGCGTGCCGAAAGAGATCGATGAGACTGCCTATATCGACGGCTATAGCTTTGGACGGTTCTTCGTGAAAATCTTCACGCCGCTTATCGCCTCCGGCATCGGCGTCGCTGCTTTCTTCTGCTTTATGTTCTCATGGGTTGAGCTTCTGCTGAGCCGGACGCTGACAACTGTAGATGCGAAGCCAATTTCGGCGATCATGACCCGTACGCAAGGTGCTGCTGGTATCGACTGGGGTGTGTTGGCTGCGGCCGGTGTCCTAACAATCATTCCGGGCGCGTTGGTAATCTATTTTGTTCGCAACTACATCGCCAAGGGCTTTGCTCTGGGCCGCGTGTAAGCGCGTATTTAGGAAGGAATACAACATGGAATGGATGGCATGGACGTGGCCCACTGCTACATTTTTTATCATTATTGCGAGCATTTTGACTGTGTTCACAATCTTAGGAATCAAATTTCCCGAGGCCCCACGAATGGGGGTCTTGAGAATTGAGACGACACGAGGTGATCGTCTCTTCATCACACTTCTAGGTTCGGCCTTTATCAATTTGGCTTGGCTTGGAGTGATAGGTGCGAACCAACCGTTCGCACTCATAGTCTGCCTGCTTTATGCAACAGCGGTTTTCCGTTGGGTATGAAGTGGGGAGTTAGTGGCAACCTTTGAACGCAACGGATTCTCCGGTTGCCTAATGAAAACTAAATTTCCATAGGGAGGAAATAATGACTTATTCGTTAAAATCAAGTACGGCCGTCGTGCTGGCGCTTGGACTGACTGGGGGGCCGGCACTTGCCGATATGAATGCCGCTCAGGCATTTCTCGATAGTGAGATTGGAGAAGTCTCAACACTATCGCGCGCGGATCAAGAAGCAGAGATGCAGTTTTTCGTTGATGCAGCCGCCCCTTATGTTGGGATGGAAATCAAGGTTGTTTCTGAAACAATCGCGACGCATGAGTACGAATCTAACGTTCTTGCTCCTGCGTTCGAAGCCATCACTGGTATCAAAGTTACGCACGATCTTATCGGCGAAGGCGATGTTGTCGAAAAACTTCAGACACAAATGCAGTCTGGCGAAAACATCTATGATGCCTACGTAAATGACAGTGACCTGATCGGGACACACTGGCGTTATAAGCAGGTTCGTAATCTTACGGATTGGATGACGGGTGAAGGTGCAGCAGTTACGCTACCGACACTCGACGTCGAAGACTTTATTGGTACTGAATTCACGACTGGTCCTGATGGCAAACTCTATCAATTGCCAACACAGCAGTTCGCGAACTTGTACTGGTTCCGGTATGATTGGTTCAACGATCCTCAAAACAAGGCGGATTTCGAAGCGAAATACGGCTATGAGCTCGGTGTTCCTGTTAACTGGTCTGCCTACGAAGACATTGCTGAGTTCTTCACAGGCCGCGATCTGACCCGCATGGGTGTTGATGGCGACGTCTTTGGTAACATGGACTACGGTAAGAAAGATCCATCTTTGGGCTGGCGTTACACTGACGCGTGGATGTCCATGGCTGGAATGGGCGACGTTGGCGAACCAAATGGTCTGCCAGTTGACGAGTGGGGCATTCGTGTGAACGAAAACTCCCAGCCTACTGGTTCTTGCGTATCCCGTGGTGGTGCTACAAACGCACCGGCAGCTGTTTACGCTGTAACCAAGGCGATCGAATGGCTCGACAAGTACTCTCCACCAGCAGCTGCCGGTATGACCTTCGGTGAAGCAGGCCCGATTCCTGCTCAAGGTAATATTGCTCAGCAAATGTTCTGGTATACTGCCTTTACAGCAGCGACGGTTGAACCTGATCTGCCTGTGATGAACGAAGATGGCACGCCAAAATGGCGTATGGCACCTTCGCCGCATGGGGCTTACTGGAAAGATGGCCAAAAAGTTGGTTATCAAGACGCTGGTTCTTGGACACTGATGGAATCCACACCTGTGGATCGTGCTCAGGCGGCTTGGCTCTACGCCCAGTTTGTTGTGTCTAAGACAGTTGACCTCAAGAAGTCTGATGTTGGTCTTACCTTCATCCGTGAGTCTACTATCGATTCTGAGCACTTCACTGAGCGTGCACCACGCTTGGGTGGCCTGGTAGAATTCTACCGTTCACCTGCACGTGTGCAATGGTCACCAACAGGTACCAACGTTCCTGACTATCCTAAGCTGGCTCAGCTGTGGTGGCAGAACATCGGCGACGCAATGTCGGGTTCTAAAACACCACAAGAAGCACTTGATGCACTTTGTGCAGATCAAGAAAAAGTGCTTGCTCGTCTAGAGCGCGCTGGCGTTCAGGGTGATCTTGGTCCGGTTCTCAATGACGAAATGAGCGCAGAGCACTGGTTCTCTCAGCCAGGTGCACCTTACGCTAAGCTTGAGAACGAAAACGAAGAGCCTCAGACCATCGCATACGATGAGCTGATCAAGTCCTGGAACTAATCCGGGTCACCTTCCAGGTGCGGGATGCCTTAGGGCACCCGCACCACCTAACAACTTCTTCCTGAAGCTCCTAAGATGGGGCAAAACTTAGGGCGGTAGAGATACCGCCCTTTTTTCCTCCGGCTACCAACAAGTTAGATCTCAAAATGAAACATGTCTTATCGATCGATCAAGGAACGACCTCTAGCCGGGCTATCCTTTTTGATGAAACATTTCAATTGGTTGCTTCGTCGCAAGAAGAGTTCCCACAAATCTATCCAAAATCTGGTTGGGTGGAACATGCCCCGGACGATCTCTGGGCCACCACCGCAGGCACATGCAGGGCTGTCATTGAACGGGCTGGCATCGATGCAAAACATATAATTTCTATCGGCATTACCAATCAGCGTGAAACAACGATTGTTTGGAATAAAGAGACTGGGCAACCCGTCCACAATGCCATCGTTTGGCAAGATCGCCGCACAGCAGATTACTGCAAATCGCTGCGCGACGCCGGTCATGTCGACATGTTTGCAGATCGCACGGGATTACTCATTGATCCGTACTTTTCGAGCACAAAGCTTAAGTGGATACTAGACAATGTTGAAGGCGCACGCGCGCAAGCACAGCGTGGCGAACTGTTGTTCGGGACTGTCGATACATTCCTAATTTGGAAGCTTACGGGGGGGCGTGTTCACGCCACTGACGCCACCAATGCAGCACGTACAATGCTCTATGACATTCGTAAGGGTCGTTGGAGCCAGACGATCTGTGATCTGTTTGACATCCCGATGGGCATGCTTCCTGAGGTCAAAGACAGTGCGGCAGACTTTGGTATGACACGTCCAGATTTGTTTGGTCGTGCTATTCCCATTATGGGGGTTGCCGGTGACCAACAAGCTGCAACAATTGGCCAAGCCTGTTTCGAGCCCGGCATGCTGAAAGCCACTTACGGTACTGGATGTTTTGCGCTGCTCAACACAGGTGACGTGCCAGTACGGTCGCAAAATAGACTTCTAACGACAATTGCATATCAACTTGACGGTAAGCCAACGTATGCTTTGGAAGGCTCAATTTTTATTGCTGGCGCGGTTGTTCAATGGTTGCGTGATGGTCTTAAGATCATTCGTGAAGCGTCTGAGACACAACCTCTTGCAGAAAGAGCTGACCCGTCCCAATCGGTTGTATTGGTGCCAGCGTTCACGGGTCTTGGTGCGCCGTACTGGAATCCTGAATGTAGAGGCGCTGTGTTTGGCTTGTCTCGCAATTCTGGTCCAAATGAACTCGCAAGAGCTGCCTTGGAAAGTGTCGGGTATCAAACAAGAGACTTGTTAGACGCAATGCATGAGGATTGGACTGACGACAAAGCGCAAAGCGTACTGCGGGTTGATGGTGGCATGAGCGCTTCAAACTGGGCGATGCAGTTCTTATCTGACATCATCGACGCACCTGTTGACCGGCCTAAGGTCTTGGAGACGACGGCACTTGGTGTCGCTTGGCTTGCAGGCATGAAGGCCGGCGCATTACCGGATCAAAAAGAATTCGCGCGGCAATGGGAACTTGATCGAGAGTTTCAGCCCATCATGGTGGAAGAAGAGCGTGAGCAAAAATACGCCAACTGGCAACGCGCAGTTGCTTGCAGTCTGGGGTATTAACCCGTGCATCAGATCGATCCGTTTTCTGTCAACAGTCCAACTGAAGTCCAATTTGGGTTAGGCAGTAGTAAGGCTCTGCCGAAGCTTTTACCCAGTTCTAAGGCCCCGATAGTACTCGTCCAAGGAGCTAGCGGGGTTCAGTCTGCAGCTTTTGTAAGAGAATTGCGTCGGCAGGGGCGCGAAGTATATATTGTTCGTCAGAAGGGTGAGCCTTCAATCGACACCGTCAACTCCGCCTTAGGCAAGCTTCTTGGCCGAAAGATTTCAGCTGTTGTGGCTTGTGGAGGTGGCTCTGTCATCGACGCAGGAAAAATCTTGGCTTTCTTGTTGGAGCATAAGAAAAGATTACCAACTGACTTTTCAAAAATTGACCCTGCTGACTTGGAATATCGCCGCGATATTAGAAGCATTGCTATCCCGACGACGGCTGGAACCGGGGCTGAAGTCACCGCAAACGCAGTCTTATCAGTCCCATCTCTTGCGGCAAAAGTAAGTATACGTGGGAAAGCTCTTTTTCCAGATATTGCGCTCGTCGATCCAGTGTTGATGAGAACAGCACCAATCCAAGTCACAATTAACTCTGGATTGGATGCAGTAACACAGGTCATCGAAAGCTATACCTCTTTGGCGGCAACACCTTTTTCGGATGCCTTGTCGCTCCCGGCAATATCTACAGGTCTGCGATCATTGCAAAACATCGTGGATCATGACGATCAAGAAGCTTGGTCTGAAATGGCATGGGTCAGTCTTTCTAGTGGATTGGCTTTAGCAAACTCTGGGCTTGGAGCAGCCCATGGCCTCGCGTCGGTGCTTGGCGGGCAATATGTTGCCCCTCACGGCGCACTTTGCGGAAGATTGGTTGTTCCCGTCCTGAGGTCAAATTTGCGCAATGCTGCAAACGGCTCCATTGCCAACAAACGCCTTATTACTTGTGTGACTGCTATTGCGCAGGTCTTTGCACCTATCGAAGGCGGTGACTTCGTTTCTGGACTGGATCGCTGGATCGATAGAAACAATGTTCCTCGGCTTCGTGATTGGGGCGTTCAAGATAGTGATATTGAAAGCATGGCCGCACAATCTATCGGTGCATCGTCTAGCAAAAAAAATGCCGTTCCGCTCAAACCTCAAGATCTCGAAAGAGTTCTCCAAGAAGCTCTTTAAAGGAGCCGACAGCCAATGCTTAAGAGCCATAGGGACATCAAAATCGTAGCTACATTAGGCCCTGCCTCTTGTACATCTGAGCAGATATCAAAGCTGGCTCAAGGGGGCGTCGACGTCTTCAGACTAAATATGAGCCATGGCGCTTATGACTCTGTAAGAGAGATACACGCTTCCATTCGGTTGGCTGAAAAGGAGCTTGGTCGGTCAATTGGAATTCTGGCTGACCTCCAGGGTCCAAAGATCCGCTGCGGTGTTTTCGAAGATGGCCCGCAACAGCTATCGGTCGGTGATACATTTCGCTTTGACTCTTCAGAAGAGAAGGGGACTGCCGAACGGGTTTGTCTTCCTCATCCTGAAGTCCTTGAAGCTCTTCTTCCGGGTTCGCAGGTTCTTGTGAATGATGGGAAAATTAGACTTAAGGTTGTCCAGCAAGGCCGAGGCTTTGTAACTTGCGAGGTCATCGTCGGCGGCGAGATTTCTGATCGGAAAGGTGTAAATCTTCCAGATGTTATCCTTCCCGTCAGCGCGCTAAGCGAAAAAGATCGCGGTGATCTAGAATTTGTTTGCGAATTGGGCGTTGATTGGCTGGCTTGTGGGCGGCGCATCTTTGGATATAGGGAAATTTGCCAACATAGTTCGCAGCGCAGTTGATACAAACTGGGCTATGATGCGGAGTTAGTCGTCGGCTATCTGATAAACCTATTGAATTTCGAACGGAAAGGAGCGGGCAAATATGCGAAATCACCATAATGGTGCATGGCTCATGGTGTTGCCTGCGGTTCTATTGCTCGGGATTCTTGGTGTTGTTCCGTTGATCGCGGTGCTGAACTATTCGTTCTTCGATATATTCACATTGCAGGATCGGTTTTGGGTTGGCGGTGAGTGGTATGCGGAACTGATCAGTTCGCCTGACCTCTACATGTCCTTAGCTCGCAGCCTTTTGTTCACGACGTTGGTTGTGTTGGTCCAGTTTCCGCTCGGTATTGGCATCGCAATGTTTTTGCCAAAAGGCACCTATACCAGCAGTTTCTTTTTGATGGTCGTTGCCGTCCCACTTGTCGTGCCGTGGAACATGATCCCGATCATTTGGCTAAGCCTGATCAGCGAGGACTTTGGTCTTTTGCGGCAACTTCTTGCGTGGTTACAGTGGCCATTCGACTATAAATTTAACGCGATCCACACTTGGGTCCTAATTCTGACTATCGACACTTGGCACTGGATTGGGCTTGTTACCATTCTGGCCTATTCAGGACTATCGAGTATTCCTAACTCATATTTTCAAGCCGCGGCCATCGACGGATCTTCACGGTGGAATACATTTCGCTTCATCCAGCTACCAAAGATCCGTGGTGTGATGATGATGGCGCTGCTTTTACGCGTCATGGACAGCCTGATGATTTACACCGAGGCTTTTGCGATCAATGCTGGAGGACCGGAAGGCGCGACCACATTTCTCACGTTGCAGCTTGGTGAGCAGATCTCCGCGTTTGATTACGGCCCTGCCGCCGCGAGATCGGTGCTCTATTTCTTACTGGTGCTGCTTGTAGCATGGGGCTTCCAACTCTCAATGAGGCGCGAAGAGACCCTACAGCGTGAGGTGCCGTGATGCGCAACGTGATGCGTTACGCCTGTTTGATCCTACTGTTGGTCTTTATCATTGGACCCTTGGCTCAAACTATCTTGACTAGTTTTGTGTCGACACTGCCGCGCGATGACATCGGGACAGGGGATTTTACGCTGCTCAACTACCGCAATATCTTTTCCAATCCAGATTTGGTTGCGTCACTTGGCAATTCACTGATCTATGTTTCATTAAATGTTGTCATCACTTTAGGTGTGGCCCTTCCGGCGGCTTACGCGCTTTCGCGACATTCATTCCTGGGGGACAGGCACATCATGCTCTTGCTGCTTGCCTTTCGGATCACGCCGCCGGTGGTTTTGTCGCTGCCAGTGTTCTTGCTGTTTGCACAACTCAACTTGCTCAATTCTCCGGTCGGGATTGCGCTGATACATTGCCTGTTCAACGTCCCAATCGCGATCTGGATCCTGACGAGTTTCATCTCAGCTATCCCGCGAGAGTTTGATGAGACGGCCTTTTTGGATGGGTATTCGTGGTCAAGATTCTTCGTGAAGTTCTTGATGCCCACTATTGCGCCGGGTGTTGGAGTTGCTTGTTTCTTTTGTTTTATCTTCTCGTGGGTCGAGGTAGTCTTTGCTCGCATACTGACCTCTACCGGAGGCAAACCTATCACAACGGCGATCCAAGCTTTGTTTGGGTTCACGACAGACATCGGATTGGTCATGGCGATGACCGTTATTTCATTAGTGCCCGGCGTTGCTCTGATATTCTTCGTGCGAAACCATATTTCAAAGGGCTTCCAAGTGAGGGCTTAACCCCAAGTATTGAATTAGGTACTGCCAGATTAAGCATACCTGAAGTGGGTAGGGCTGCTTTGTAGCATCTTTGGATGACAAAACAGTCTCCATTCCGCTATTTCAAAACCCATCCAGACATTATCCGACTTGCAGTAATGCTGTATGTCCGTTTCCCGCTTTCGCTCCGTAATGTGGAGGACCTTCTTCATGAACGGGGTGTGGAGGTAAGTCTCAACCAAACTGCCACTGCCTCCAGACGTAACTGACACAAATGTCATCGTCTTTGATGCCACGCTTTTGTTTTAGTCAATGCTCAGCCCAGTCGAATGCTGCCCAGCCTAGAGATGCGGCCGCCGTATACTCGCACCGCACCATCGTTTGCATCTCAACTGCCACTTCACATGGCGTAGGCCAAGGAGTGTAGTTTGCGTACTTTGTGTACTTTCTAGGAAATCTACGAGATAAATTAGGACTAACATCCTTGTTATTAGAGGTTTCAGAAGAAACTACGCAAAGTACACTTTGTACATCCGACGCGCTCATCGCAGGCTCACATTCTCGAAGAAATATCCCTGACTGCGCCGTGAGGACTTTGTGACGCCAGCCGCCTCAACGCGGTTGGAAAACTGTTTGCGGCCTAGCTGTCCGCGCAGACCAGTGGAGGCAAACCAGTTGCGATAATCGTCATACATATCCTTTACGGATACGCTGCCCTGGGGGGTCTCATACACGCGCTCTGCGAGGTATTGCATGATGTGATTGTTGTCTGAACGCCATGTATTTTTTGCGGCAGTACAGATTGGAGGTTCAGTAAAGTTTCCGTTTCGATCAATGAGCCGCCCGAGCGCGTCGAGTGCGCGTGATGTAATCGCATCCAGCTCCCCCGTTAGTTTGTTAATTAGGAGTGGGTCTGCCGAAGCTCCTAGAAACTGCCGTTGCAATGGAATGATGCTGACACGGCGGAACAACCCGTCAGAATAATCGCTTATACGCGGCAGGTGGTTTGTCAGGATGATGTGTTTGGCAAATGGTTCAATCTCCCGGACCTCCTGAAACTTACGTTCCACTGACATCATTTCTCCGGATACGATGGCCTTGAGTAGACCGTCTTGCAGCTCCTCTTTCTGATTTAGCTCGGTGACAAGATTGAGCAGCTTTCCCTCGAGATTTGAGCGTTGAAACACACTGCCCATTTGGGCGGGTTGAATGGAGGCAGTATTGGCACGGCCAACCATAGCTTTTGCGACGGCACCCAAAACACTTTTGCCATTAGCGCCTGGTCCGCAAAGTATAAAACAGCGTTCATAACGGGTATGGGTCGCCAAGCAGTAGCCCAGCATCTCCCATATCAACTCTGTGAGGGCCTCGCTGTCGGTAAGAGGTTTGCCCTCTGCGTCGCACAGTATGTCACGTAAAAACGTGTCGAACTGCTCGGGTCGCGCTTCAGTATATGATGCTGGAAGACATATCCTGCGGCGCAGCTCACGATCTGCATCAATTTTATTCCACGCCCCAGAGCTATAAGCTCGGTATCCATCTGCCATAACCACAATATTGGGGTCGCCCAGTTCAAAGGTGGCATTCGATGTCCAGTTATATGTTTTAAACACCTCAAGCATTCCCGAAAGGCGACTCCGCATTACACTGTCTACTCTTTCGGCGAGTAAAGTGCTCTGTTGGGTTACAAATGGGTTACAAAAGGATCAAACGGAAGACACTCGAAGCGCGACGCTTGCATCACCGCCAGCACGCCGCATAATCAAACCAAACAGATGAGCCAAACTCTCTCTTAGTTTAAGCGCCCATTGGTTCCAAAAACCCTGACGACGGACAGGTCGCGCATGCCGTAGTCGAGATCGTTCAATTTTCCTCTCCTTGTGAGGTCACCCCGCCCTCAGACGTTTTCCGGCGTGTAGATTTCAAATCCAAGTGTGGATCGTTGAGCGCCCGCATCCGTCCCGGCTTTTTTTGCTCTAATGAGCGTAGCGATCGTCTGGCGAGCAAACTCATCCATGGGGTGTGAGATCACCATCGTAAGGGTGCCGTCGATCAGTGCGGCACGAGTCGTGTCGAACAGTTCATATCCTACAGCAACGAAGTCTTTCCTTCGGGGCATGTCGCGTAGAGCTGCGATAGCACCCGAGATGCCTCCACCAGATATGAACAATCCACACAAGTCTGGATGGTCAGTTAGCAGGTTTTCAGTCAACTCACGCGCGGCGGCTGCGGATTCGTAGGTTGAAAGTGGCTCTAACAGAGTAAATGCGTCATTGGTTTCGCGCAGATACGAGCGGAAGCCGCTCTCGTTCATTTCCTGATTTCGATATCGGTGATTGCCGACTAGAATTCCAACCTTGCCCGGTTCGCGGATAATCTTGTCAAACGCCCAGGCGGCGGTACGTCCCACCTTGCGGTTGTCGAGGCCTACAAAGCCGACATTGCCCCGCGCCGATAAGGGTGCAATCATGCCTGCCACTGGAATGCCACGGTCAAGCACCGAGTCAATCGCATCTGAAACGATCGGATGTTCTGCTGCAACAAGGGCGAGCGACTCGCACTCTTCGCTTAGTCTGATGAGCCGAGCCGCCAAATTGTCAGGTGAGAGGTCTTCGAGGTACTCCAACCGAAGAAGAACCTTGCTGTCCAGCTGGTTGTCCGCCGCCCGCTGCAGAGCTTCCCCGAGGTTTCTATAGAAGGTTCGTCCCTTCTGGTGAAGAAGTATGCCAAGCGTGTGTGTCTGGCGGGCTTTTTGAACCGAATGCGCGATACTGCCAACACCGTAGAAACCAATGTCTTGCGCCGCTGCCAGCACAAGATCCCGTGTTGGTTTTCTTACTGATTCGGCCCGATTGATTACGCGGTTCACCGTAGAGACTGAAACGCCTGCCGCTTCGGCAAGATCGGGGATCGTCGGACGCCGTATCATAAGATTCCTGTTTCATTTCGTTTCATTTTGTACCCTTGATGATATGTTTTGATCTCATTTTGAAGTTTTACGCTCATCGATATTGATCCGGATCAAATCATTACGTCAATAGTGATGACGTCCGGGAAAGAACAATAAGGCCGCCTCGGACATCAATGGGAGGACTGATCCGATGGATGATCTGAAATTTGGAACGCGTGACAAGCGTGGCAATTGGGCCCCGAATGCTCCCCTGAACATTGCCCCTTTCTGGGAAGGCAAATGGGGTCAGATGAAGCATTTCGTGATCGAGTATTTCTGGCCCTGGAACGCATTCCATATTGTTGTCACGCTGGCCTATTGGTTTCTGCTGATCCAACCCAACCTAGTAGCGTTCCAAAGCTTAAATCTTACGTGGACGCTGATCCTATATGCGGTCAACGCAGGCGGCATCTTTGTGATGTATGGCGCAATTGAAATGTTCTATTACGTCAAGCGCAAGCAGGGAAATCGCTTCAAATACAACGCAAAGTTCCCGTCAGAGACTCCCTCCGATGTGTTCTGGTTCAAGAGCCAAAACCTTGACAATTTCCTGCGGAGTTTCTTTGTCGCAATCCCGATATGGACAGCTATTCAGGTATTCTTCCTGTGGTGCCTGTCCAACGGTTTCCACGCATTCGGCTGGCTGAACTGGCAGGACAACTGGGTTTGGCTGGTTGTTCTGACGCTTCTAGTACCTGCCATACACGAGATCCATTTCTTCTGCATTCATCGCCTGATCCACGTACCGATCCTTTATAAGTGGATACATTCGGTACATCATAACTCGATCAACCCGAGCCCTTGGTCTTCCATGTCCATGCACTGGGTTGAAGCGACTGCGTTCCACGCAGAAATCCTTTGGCATCTTTTGATCCCATCAAACCCGATCGTGGCGCTGTTCCAAATGAACTCAACGGCCTATGGCGCGGTCAACGGGCACATCGGTTTTGAAAAGCTGGAATTCGACGGCGACAAGGCGCTCGATAGTCATGCCTACGCGCATTACCTGCACCACAAGTATTTCGAAGTGAACTACGGCGGTGAGGGACTGGTCCCGCTCGATAAATGGTTCGGCACTTGGCACGACGGGTCCAAGGACGCTGATGAGCAGATGAAGGCGCGATTCCGCGCCAAGAAAGAGAAACTGAAATCCAAGCAGACGAAGGCGACACCGGCGGAATGATCCGCGGAGGGCGCTGCGGAGGAGGCGCGCCCGATACCAAGAACTAAACACCGCTGAGGAGCGGTATCCAATGGAGGAAAACACCTATGAAACTCGGCAAAATTCTTGCAACAACGGCCGCTCTGGCCCTCACCGCGACAGGCGTTCTGGCTGAAAGCCACAGCGGCGCAGACATCTTCGTGATCGGTGGCAAACCCGACGATCCATTCTGGTCCATCGTCAAGCGCGGTGCAGAAGACGCGGCGCTCGTCGTTGAAGCCCAAGGCGGCTCGGTCACATGGCTTGGCCCACAGAACTATGACAACCTTGGCGTCGACGCAGCAGAACTGATCCGTCAAGCAATCGACCAAGGAGCTGATGGTGTCGTAGGGCCAAACTGGGTTCCCGAAGCAATGGATCCTGCGTTCCAAGCCGTCGTTGATGCTGGCATCCCGCTGGTCATCTACAATGCCGGTGGCATCGAGGCGGCTGACCGTTTGGGTGCGCTGAACTATGTTGGAGCGGTTGACTACCTTGCAGGTGTTGCTGGCGGTGAATGGTTGGGCAACAACGGTGCAACCAACGGCTTGTGTGTCAATTCGTTGCCAGGCGCTGCTAACATCGAAGACTACTGTAATGGTTTTGCAGAAGGCTTGGAGAATACGGGTAATTCCGCATCGACGATGCCGCTGCCTGCTACTGCGCAGGGCAACGTGACCGCAGTGGCACAAGCTGTGCGCGCGCATCTGCTTCAGAATCCTGAAATCGATGCGGTTTTCGCGACAGCGAACCTCGACGCTGTCGGTATTGTGCAGGGCATCCAGCAGGCGGGTAAAGCGGGCCAGGTGCAGGTTTGCGGTATCAACTTTGATGAGGCGATCTTGTCTCAAATCTCTGCTGGTGCACAGTCATGTGCTGTTGACCAACAAGGCTATCAGCAGGGCTTCTATGCCGTTTCCATCCTTAATGGGCACATCAATTATGGTCTGTCGATTCCCACACGCGAGATCTTGACCGGTCCGGGTATCGTCGATGCTGCGAACATCGCGGCTACGTTGTCCGGTGCCTCTGAAGGTACCCGCTAACTTTATGACTAATCGGGGCCGCGCGCGATGTGCGGCCTCGCCAAACATGGACCACGGGTTTGTGGCACCGAAGGAACAACATGTCATCTGACGCGAATACATCACACGATCTTGTCGGAATGCTCGGCAAGCTGATCCGGCGGCCAGAGTTTGGCACGCTGATCGGCACGGTCGTGGTCTATGTTTTCTTCGCGTACCTAGGCGGCAAGATATTTCTTGGTGCGCCGGGATGGTCTGCTTTCCTGACAATGGCGGCCGAGGTTGGTATTATCGCTTTGCCTGTTGGGCTTTTGATGATCGCAGGCGAGCTTGATATCTCGGTCGGGGCGGTGGTGCCCGCTGCGGCGCTGACCACTGCACTGGTCTCTGGCCATTACGATTTGCCGACTTGGTATGGTGTCTTTGCCGGTCTGGCGGTTGGCGTGATGGTAGGTTTCATCAACGGCCAGTTGGTTACGCGCACCTCGATCCCGTCACTGATCATTACGATTGGCACGATGTTCGGTGCGATGGGGCTGACATTGGGATTCACTGTCATGATCGCCGGATCGACCGGTGTCTTCATGACGCCCGACCCTTCGGCCAAGGCGCTGTTGGGGTCCTCGATCAATTTCATGTTCCGCGCTACGATCTTCTGGTGGATCGGATTTGCCGCCATCGTCTACTACTTCCTACACATCTCACCTTGGGGAAACTGGGTTTTTGCACTTGGTGGCGACCGCGAAAGCGCGCGCAACGCGGGCATACCGGTTAGCCGCGTTACTGTGGGGCTTTACATGCTCAGCGGCTTTGCAGCCGCCTTTGTCGGCGTCAGTCAGGTACTGACCTTTGGTAGCGCACAGGTCGCGGCGGGGCAGGCGTTTATCTTCAACTCGATCATGTGTGCGGTCATCGGTGGTGTTCTTCTCACTGGCGGATCGGGCTCGGTGATCGGCATTGTGTTGGGCACACTTACCTTTGCTATCGTCAATCAGGGAATCTTCTTCAGCGGGATCGACCCAAACTATGGCTCGATCATCATCGGAGCGCTGCTGCTGATCGCCGTGATGTCGAATGACACTTTCCGTGCGCTCGCGCTGTCTTATGCCACAAAAAAGAAGGAGGGCTGAGCCATGCGAGACGCTTTCGCTAACTTCCTTCGTCTGCCAGGTGCTGGCGCTGCTCTCAGCCTGATAGGTATTCTAGCATTCTTCGTGATCTTTGGCAGTGTCGATCTGGTCCAATTGATGGGTGCCGCCAGCTGGGTAAACTTTGCCGCCAATCTCGGGATTGTGGCAATCCCGGTGGGATTGCTAATGATAGCAGGCGAGTTGGACATTTCCATCGGGGCGATGATCCCTGCTGGTTCCATGACTGTCGCTATTGTCTCCGGGCACTACGAGTTGCCGATCATCTTCGGTATGATCGCGGCTCTTGGACTTGGCGTGATCGTCGGAACGATCAATGGGTTACTGACAATTCGCACCACGGTGCCCTCGCTCATCATTACTTTAGGTACTTTGGTGGCGATGCAGGGGATTGTCCTGACCGCGTCCAAGGTGCTCACTGGAGCGGCCAGCGTCGCAGTCACAGCACCCGAATGGGCCAAGGTCATATTTGGCAGCCTTCTTGGGGCCAGCCATCAGGTTATCATTGTTTGGTGGGTGATCATCGCCGTCATCTTTTGGTTCGTCGTGCACAAGCAGCGGTTCGGCAACTGGCTTTTCGCTATGGGCGGTGACCGCGACAGCGCCCGCAATGCTGGCATTCCTGTGGACCGCATGACCATCACGCTTTTCATCCTGTCCGCTACCGCTGCGACCTTTGTCGGAATGTGCCAGGCGATACTGTTCAATTCGGCACAGGTCTCTGGCGGCATGGGGATCATTTTCAATGTGATCGTTAGCGTCGTCGTGGGTGGCACGCTTTTGACCGGTGGTTTCGGTTCCGTGATCGGGATCTTTGTCGGAACCCTGACTTTCGCGATTGTTAACCAAGGCATCTATTTCACCCAGATTGACCGCAACTGGTCGAACCTGATCATCGGGGCGACACTGCTGATCGCCGTCGGAATGAATGAGAGCTTCCGTTCGCTGGCCATGTCCATAGTCGCGCGTCCGAAGAAACCGGCCTGAACCGCGTGGAGGAGCGCGCAATGGTCACAAGTCTATGTCAAGCCGTCGCATGACGGACAAATGAGGAGGAACACAACATGAAACTCACCAAAACCCTTGCGGTGGCAGCGACTGCCGCCTTGATGGCGACCGGCGCTTTCGCCCAGGACATTGCGGTTATCGCAGGCTCCATCGAAGATTCATTCATGGACAAGATCAAGAAGGGTGTCGATGACGCAACCTACATGGTCGACGCCAATGGTGGTTCGGTGCAGTATCTACGCACCCAAAACTATGAGAACTTTGGGCCAGATCTTGTGACACTGATCAATCAAGCGGTCGCACAAGGCGTCGACGGAATCGCGATCCCAGTTTGGGTTCCTGATGCGCAGATCCCCGCGCTGAACGCTGCGCGTGAGCAGGGGATAGTGATCATGCAGTACAACTCCGGCCTTCCCGTCAAGGACGACATCGGTGCTATAAACTACTTCGGGTCCGACGAATATGAAGCCGGTGTTGGCGGCGGTCGCTACCTTGCCGAAAACGGCGCCGAGCACATCATGTGCCATATTCAGGTTCCCGGTGCGATCAATCTCGAAGAGCGTTGTCGCGGTGTTGTCGATGGTGCGACCGCAGCTGGTGCTAAGGTCACAGTTCTGAATACGCCTGCAAACCTTGATGGCGATGTCACTGGTACAGCCGAAGCCATGAAAGCAGAGTTCATCGGCGATCCGTCGATCGACGCGCTGATCTCCTGCGCTGACTTCGGTGCTGCTGCTGCTGTTAACGCTGTCGAGCAGACCGGTGTAGAGATGATGATCGGTGCTTTTGATTTCAGCCCTGCATCGCTTGACCGGATTTCGGCTGGCACTCAGACAATGGCGATCGACCAACAGCCATACCTGCAGGGTTTCTTGGCAACGTCAATGCTCTTTGCACACCTGAAGTTCGGGACAGAGATTTCGACTGACCCAGTACTAACTGGCCCAGCAATCATCGATGCCGCTAATGTGGAATCGGTCAAGGCAGGCGCGGAGCTTGGCGCTCGCTAGACCCCAAATGCTCCCGACCAGACCTTTGGTTGGGGGCATCTACAACAGAGATTTCGACAGGCCCAAAAAAACTCAAGCTTAGCAGAGGGAAGCAAGGACCATGGCGGACACACAGATTAACCAGGGTGCGGTCAAGCGATCAGGCGGGTTCTCTTTCCTGAGCCTCTTCAGGCGACCCGAGGCCGGAGCTGCAGCAGGCTTCATTCTTATCTTTCTTTTCTTTGGCTACTTTGGTGTCGAGAAAAATTTCCTGACTGCACTGGGAACGTCCACTTGGCTCAACTTCGCTTCGAAAGTTGGGATTATCGCGATCCCGATTGCCTTCTTGATGATCGCGGGCGAGCTGGATATTTCGATTGGAGCGATTATCCCTGCAGGCGGTATCGTGATGGCCTTGTCGGTTGAAACCTTCGGATTCAATATCTGGTTTGGTGTCTTGATAAGCTTTGCGGTTGCCGCAGCCATTGGCTGGGTGAACGGCATGCTCGTGACACGAACGCGAGTGCCATCATTGATCGTGACCTTGGCCACACTCTTTGTCGTTGCAGGTTTGAACGCCTATATCAGCAAGCAGATAGCAGGAACGACGCAGCACAGCATGCCCGATGCGGGCGTGATTTCGGAATTCCTCTTAGGGGATTACCATTCGCTTGTTCTAGGCGATGGCGACAATGCATTCACCATTTTCCGCAGCCTTCAAAGCTCATTCTTCATCTGGATTGCCGTCGCAATTGCCTGCTTCTACATCCTTCACATCTCTCCATGGGGAAACTGGATTTTGGCAATGGGCGGCGACCAAGAAAGCGCCCACAATGCTGGCATTCCGACCAAACGCCTGAAGATTGCACTGTTCATGCTGTCTGCAATGGCTGCCGCGCTGGTTGGGATGACTGAGGCGGTTCTTGCCAATACGGCCAGCACGACGACTCAGTTCGGGATGATCTTCAATACGATCATCTGCGTTGTAGTTGGTGGTGTTCTACTGACGGGCGGCTTCGGCTCAGTGGCCGGCGTGGTCTTTGGGACTCTGACGTTTGGCATTGTGTTCCAAGGGATCAACTTCACCGCCTTCGACAAGGATCTCAACATGCTCTTCATCGGCGCGCTCCTACTGGTTGCCGTTCTGATGAATGACACCTTCCGAAACCTGGCGACCAGCGCGTCGACCACCAAGAAAAAGTGAGGGCAAAGATATGTCTGACAAAACTCCCGTTCTGGAAATGCGCAAGGTCGACAAGAGCTTTGGCCCAATCGACGTGCTTCATGAAATCAGCCTGAAGGTCAACGAAGGCGAGGTGTTGTGCCTGCTGGGCGACAACGGTGCTGGCAAATCAACGTTGATCAAGACACTCTCTGGTGTCCATCAACCGACCCGTGGCGAAATGTATATGGATGGCAAGCCGGTTAGCTTCTCCAATCCGAAGAACGCACAGGAAATGGGCATTGCTACGGTCCACCAATTCGGCGGCACCTACCCCTTGATGTCGATCGGCCGCAACTTCTTTGCGGGCGCGGAACCGACCAAAGGCTTTGGTCCCTTCAAGATTTTCGACAGGCAGAAAGCTAACAGCATTGCTGTTGAGCAAGTACAGCGGTTTGGCATTACACGCATAACCGATGGTGATCGCCTCGTTGGTGGTCTTTCCGGCGGCGAGCGTCAATCTCTGGCCATCGCCCGCGCGGTATATTTCGGTGCGCGAGTTCTGATTCTGGATGAACCGACCGCCGCGCTGGGTGTCAAACAGGCCGCGCACGTCCTGCGCATCGTGAACGAGGCCAAGCGGCGCGGGCTGGCGGTGATCTTCATTACCCACCAAGTCATGCACGCAATGGCGGTTGGTGACCACTTTGCCGTGCTGATCCGAGGGGCTATCGCTGCCGACTTCCGCAAAGGCGACAAGACCCGAGAAGAAATCGCCGACCTTATGGCGGGCGGTGAATCCATGGCCGATCTCGAAGCCAATATCGAAGGCTACATGGAAGCCCACGATGGTCAAGTGCCCGACCCCGTGCACTAGGCCTGCCCACCTCTGCATTGCGTGCCCCTCCCGTGCGCAATGCGGAAAGACACCTGGTCGTGCTGTTCACGGCCATTATTGAAAGACTATCATGAGCATTAAAATTGCCGTCATTGGTGCAGGTATCATGGGCGCAGATCATGCCCGCATTGTGGCAGAAGACTTGCCTGGGGCATCCTTATCCGTGGTCTGCGATATGGATCTTGCGCGTGCGCAGGCTATTGCCGACATCTATGAAACCGAGGCTGCGACTGACCCGGAGACCACCATTGCGCGAGGTGATGTGGACGCAGTGATCGTGGCCTCACCGGATTTTACGCATGCGCCCCTCAGCCTTGCCTGCATTGCGGCGGGCAAAAAGGTGATGTGCGAAAAACCACTATCGCAGTCCTCGTCGGAATGCCTTGGCGTGATGCAGGCCGAAGAAGCGGCTGGCAAAAAGCACGTCATGCTGGGCTTTATGCGCCGTTATGACCCCGCATACATCCAGATGAAGCGAGCGTTGACAGACGGTATCATCGGTCGTGCGCTGATGCTGCACAACTGGCATCGTAACGGGTCTACGCCGGCCACAGATTTCACCGGCGCGATGGCAATCACCAATTCCGCCCCGCATGAATTCGACATTCTGCGCTACCTGCTGGACAGCGAAGCCGTTTCCATCACCGCGACACAGCCCGCCCGGTCCGACGATAAGGTCGCCCCTGTCGTGATGGTCCTTCAGACCGTCGACCACCAGATCGTTACCATCGAAGTGAACAACAACGCGGCCTATGGCTATGACGTAAAGGCCGAGCTGGTTGGCGAAACTGGCTCAATCGCCACGAACCATGTCAGCTACGTCCGGCTAGACAAGGAAGCGCTGAAATCTGTGGGCCACGACCCGGATTGGCGCAACCGATATGCAGAAGCCTATCGGCAGCAAAACCGCGCCTTCCTTCGTTGGGTGCAGGGTGGAGACTACCCTGAATTGGCAAGCTCTTCTTGGGACGGATACGCCGCCGCAGTGATCGCAGAGACCGGCGTTAAAGCACTCGAAACTGGCATACGCCAAGACATCACTCTTATCTCAAAGCCGGAGTTCTACGCATGAAACTAGGTTTCGTATCCGACAGCCTTGGCGGCATGTCATTTGAAGAGATGCTCGACAACGCGAAGCGCATGGGCGTGAGTGGAGTTGAGGTGAATACATGTGGCTGGTCGACAGCACCGCATTGCGACTTGGCGGGGCTGTTGGGCAACGCGGACGCGCAGGCCGCATTCAAAAGAGCTTTCGCAGATCGTGGTCTTGAGATCATCAGCCTGAATGCAAACGGCAATCCGCTGCACCCCACCGATCCCGCACAGGGGCAAGGACTGCGTGACACCATCCGCCTTGCCGGTGAAATGGGGGTCAAGACGGTCTGCACCATGTCCGGCCTGCCCGCAGGGTCGGACAATGACGTGATGCCCAACTGGGTTGTCAGCAGCTGGCCGCCCGAGACGCAGGAAATCCTGCACTACCAGTGGGAAGAAAAGCTGATCCCGTTCTGGACTGAGATCGTAGCCTTAGCCAAGGAACATGGCGTCCAGAAGATCGCGCTGGAGCTTCACGGCAATCAGTGCGTCTACAACGTGCCGTCGCTGTTCAGACTGCGCGAGGCTGTTGGTCCGGTGATCGGGGCGAACCTCGACCCGTCACATCTGTTCTGGATGGGGGCCGACCCCCTGGCAGCCGCAGAGGCACTGGGAGAGGCCGTTTACCACGTACACGCCAAAGACACGATGCTGAACGCCCCCGTGCAGGCGACAACCTCGCTTCTCGAAAACGGCTCGCTAATGGATATCCCGGCGCGCAGCTGGTTCTACATCACACTGGGCTTCGGCCATGGCGAGGAATGGTGGCGGCAGTTCTGCTATCGTTTGAAGATGGGCGGCTACGACGGATGGCTGTCGATCGAACATGAAGACGTTCTGCTCAACTCTCTCGAAGGGCTGGAAAAGTCCGTGACGCTACTGCAAGGCGTCATGCCGGATCGTCCTGCCGACTACAAACCGCAGGAGATATGAGCTGTGCCCCGTGACTATGACCTTCTGGGAGCGGATGCAAAAAGCGCCGTGGCCAATGGTTTGGTCACGGAGGACTGGTATCGCACGCACCTTGATCGCAAAACCATGAAAGCCTTGATGAAGCGGGCCGACCAGCCGGCGATTTGGGACACTGTTGTCCTATTCGGGTCAATGATTGCCTTCGCGGGCGCAGCAATTGCTCTCATGCCATCGTGGTGGTCGGTTCCGTTCTGGCTGTCCTACGGCGTGCTATATGGATCGGCAATGGACAGCCGCTGGCACGAATGTGGTCACGGCACTGCGTTCAAGACCCGCTGGATGAACAGGGCTGTCTACCAAGTCGCCTGCTTCTGCATGATCCGGGATCCACATTGCTGGAAATTCAGTCATGCGCGACATCACTCGGACACGGTAATCGTCGGGCGGGACCCCGAGGTGGCGATCATGCGGCCAGTCGTTGTGGTCAGGATGGCGGCCAACTTGGTTGGTCTGACTGACATGTGGGATGGCCTGAAACGGATGATCCGCCACACTGGGGGCCGGATTTTGCCGGACGAGGCAGACTATATGGATCCGGTGTTTTTCGCCAAGACCATCCGTACCGCCAGAGTCTGGATTGTAATCTATGCTGCAACACTAGCTGCTGCGCTGCTGCTGCAAAGCTGGATTCCAGTGCTGCTAATTGGCTTGCCGCGCCTCTATGGCTGTTGGCATATGGTTCTCTGCGGCTGGCTTCAACACGGCGGACTTGCAGACAATGTGCTGGATCACCGGCTGAATTCGCGCACCGTCTACCTGAACCCGATCAGTCGGTTCATCTACTGGAACATGAACTACCACGTCGAACATCACATGTTCCCGTTGGTGCCCTACAACAAGCTTCCTGACCTGCACGAGGCCTGCAAGTTCGATTTCCCCGCACCGAACACGTCGTTCTTCGACGCCTATACCGAGATGCTGCCCGCACTCTGGCGCCAGCGCAAAGACCCCGATTTTCACATCCGGCGCCAACTGCCGGACACCGCAAACCCCTATCACGATGGCCCCGCAAGGGCCGCAGCCTGAGACTAAAGGAGAGAAAAATGGCAGACTGGGTAGACGCCTGCGCAACCGACGACATTGAAGAAGAGGATGTCATCCGTTTCGACCACGGGAGCCGCACATTCATCATCGTGCGCGACCATGAGGACAATTATTATTGTACTGACGGCTTGTGCACCCACGAGGAGGTACACCTATCCGACGGTCTGGTGGTCGAAGCGACAATTGAATGCCCCAAGCATTCGTCGATTTTTGATTGCACCAATGGCGAAGTAGAAACGCCACCAGCCTGCGAGAACCTCCACACCTATCCTACCAAGGTCGAAAACGGCCGTGTGTTTGTAGAGATATAACCCATGACCTTCCAACTCGCCGCCTGCGCCGAAATGCTTTGGCAGGACAAACCGATCCATTGGCGCGCCAGCCGTCTCCAAGAGATGGGCTTTGGTGTGGGCCTGTGGAACTGGACTGCGTGGGACATTAATGCGCTGGCGGCGACTGGCGCAGACTTCACCATCATGAACGGCTATCTCGAAGGCCGGTTGGCTGATGCCGAAGGCGCCGACCTTTTGCTGAAGTCTGCCCGAGAGACCGCTCAGGTCGGCAAGCGACTCGGCGTTGATCGACTGAACCTGCACGGCACAGGCCTAGGCGATTTGGGCCTGCCGATCCAGCAATTATGGCATGTCTCGCCGGGCATGTGGTTGCGGGCACGAGACACGCTGCACCGCATCTGCGACATGGCCGAGGAAGAGGGCGTGACGTTCACGCTGGAGAACCTCAACCTGCGCGAACACCCCGGTTGTCCATTCAATAGCACTGAGGATGTTCTGAACCTTGTATCGACGGTAAACCGCCCGCAACTGCGTATCAATCTCGATCTCTATCACACCCAGATTGGGGAGGGCGACGTGATCCGCTGGGCCGATGCCTGCCTGCCATGGATCGGCGAAGTTCAAGTGGCCGACAATCCGGGCCGATGTGAACCAGGCACCGGCGAGATGAACTGGGCTGCCATCGCGCGCGCATTGAAAGACATGGGCTATGACGGCCCGGTCGGTTTCGAAGGCTTTGCCAAGGATGATCCTGAAACCGCGCTCGGCGCATTCCGCAAGGCGTTCACGTTATGACAAAGGCAGGGATGGTGATCATAGGGGCGGGTGAATGCGGTGTCCGCGCGGCCTTCGCCCTTCGAGAACAGGGCTTTGAGGGGGGCGTGACCCTTATCGGTGCCGAGGCGGTCCTGCCTTATGAGCGCCCGCCACTGTCGAAGGCAGGGCAGGGCGAGGTGAAAGTCATCCGTCCTGCTGAGTCCTACGTTGCGGCCGGCATCGATCTGAGACTGGGCGCTTCAGTCTCACGGATTGACCGTAAAGCTCGCAGTGTGGAACTCGCAGACGGTTCGCATGTGCCGTACGAACGACTTCTGCTGGCTACGGGGGCTCAGGCGCGGCTATTTACCGGCTTCGAAGCTTGCTTGACATTGCGTAACGATCAGGATGCCAAGACCATCTTGGCACATATGAGGTCGGGCGCGCGGGTCGGGATCATCGGCGGCGGGTTCATCGGATTGGAACTGGCTGCGATGGCGAGGCAGTTGGGGGCCACAGTCACTGTTTTCGAGGCCGCACCAAGGCTGCTTGCCCGCGCTGTCCCAGAGCAGATCGCCGCAATCGTCCATGCGCGTCACACCGCCGAAGGTGTTGACCTACGTATAGGTGCCGAGGTGTCTGCTGCCGATAGCACTTCTGTTATTATGGCTGATGGCACGTCCTTGCCGTTCGATGTCGTTGTCGCCGGCATGGGGGCCGTGCCCAACATTGATCTGGCATTGGCCGCCGGATTGCAGGTGGAGAACGGCGTCATCGTCGACACCGACATGCGCACATCCGACCCCCATATCTTTGCCGCCGGGGACTGTTGCAACTTCGAATGGCGCGGCGCGCGCGTGCGACTTGAAAGCTGGAAGGCTGCGCAGGACCAGGGCGCCCATGCAGCTGCCGCCATTCTTGGGGCAAGGGCCCCCTATAGCAAGGCACCGTGGTTCTGGTCAGACCAGTTTGACCTGACGCTTCAGGTCACCGGGATGTTCGACATGAACAGTCCGGTGCAGTCCCGCGAAACAGGCGACGACACGGCTTTGATTTTTCAATGCGACAACGATGGCCGGCTTCGGGCCGCTGCGGGCATCGGGACGGGCAACACAGTCGCTAAAGACATCCGGATCCTCGAAAAACTCATCGAACGGGGGGCAGCTGTTGACGCGGCCACGATCTCGGATCCTTCACAAAACTTGAAACGGCTTCTCAAGGCCGCCTGATATTAGGAAACACATCATGTATCACAATCGCCCCCTCGTCCAAGATCTTCGCGCCATGAAAAAGCGCGGCGAGAAAATCTCCATGCTTTACGTACAGACCAAGGAAGAAGCCGCCGCCGCCGCTGCTGCAGGCATCCACATGTTGTCCATTGAGGGCCGGTTCTTTGATGAAGAAATGCGCGAAGCGGCGGGAGATTGTTTTGTGCAGGTCGGTCTGCCTTACGGCGGCTGGGGCAGCCTGAACGGCGTGTTCCTGACAACGGTCGAAGACTATCTGCGCACCGCCTTTGAATTCTCGTCCAAAGGCGGCGATGCCTTCTATTGTTCAGCTTCTTACGAGGTGCAGAAGGCACTGGCCGACAACCATCTTGCGGTGGTGGGACATATTGGACTCGTGCCTTCCTATATCACATGGACAGGTTGGCGCGCGGTCGGCAAGACGGCCGACGAGGCAGCGGCGCTGTGGCGCCACACGCAAAAGCTTGAGGAAATCGGCGTCTTTGCGGCTGAGCTTGAGGTCGTACCTGATCGCGTGGCCAAGTACCTGACCGAGAACAGCAGCCTGCTGATGCTGGGCATGGGCGCAGGCAAACACGCCGACGCGCAGTATCTGTTTACCGAGGATGTCTGCGGCTATGGCCAGAACCACAAGCCGCGCCACGGCAAGGCCTATCGCAACTTTGCCCCCGAACTTGAACGCCTGCAAAACGAACGCATCGCCGCGTTCAGGGACTTCAAGGCAGATGTCGAAGCGGGCGGCTATCCCGAGGCCGGGCATTCGGTTGCAATAAAGGACGATGAGTTCGACGCCTTCCTCAAATCCGTGGGTTCCTGAGATGTTGCAGATCGGTGTCGTCGGATATGGAACGGGCGGGCAGCACTTTCACACGCCGTTCATAGCGGCTGCAGAGGGCTGCACCCTTGCGGGTATCGTGGCGC
>Ga0206129_10001552_pt1 | contig 30723 bp, 30 predicted proteins | sample Helgoland_Spring_8_FD_148616 | JGI IMG/M metagenome (GOLD analysis project Ga0206129, IMG submission 148616) | Pelagic subsurface seawater microbial communities from Kabeltonne, Helgoland, North Sea - Helgoland_Spring_Bloom_20160502_2 | ecosystem: Environmental > Aquatic > Marine > Epipelagic ...
TTGGAAGAGAAGTTCCATCTTCTGCATATTTACCGTTCCTTGGTCCAAGAACTGTAACTACCGCTAAAGCTGCAGCTGCACCACAAAGGTGAACAGTTCCAGATCCAGCATAGTCAGAGTAACCCATACCACTTAAGAAACCACCGCCCCAGTTCCAAGCTCCTTGGATAGGGTATATAAGTGCTGTTAAAACAATGGCAAATAAATAGAAAGGTATTAATTTCATTCTACCAGCCACCGCTCCTGATACTATAGACATTGCTGTAGCAACAAAAACAACTTGGAAAAAGAAATCAGCTTGTTGTGAATAATCCATTCCATAAGGCATCCCAATATCTTCATTAGGTAATGTTGTCGAAAGACCAAATGAACTAGTGCCTAGAATTGATGGCAGTACACCTTCAATTATATAAGATCCTGGATACATTATTACAAAGCCGCAGGCTAAGTACATAATACAAGCTATAGAATATAGCCCAATATTTTTTGTTACAATTTCAGATACATCTTTCTTCTGAACCAGTCCAGCTTCTAGCATTGTAAAACCAGCTGCCATAAACATAACTAATGCTCCAGCCATAACTGCGTAAAATGTATCTAAAGCAAATGCAAGTTCTTCCATTTTATACTCCTTATATAGCTTCAGAACCGGTTTCACCAGTTCTGATTCTGACGACTTCATCGACAGATGTTATAAATAATTTTCCATCACCAATTTTTCCAGTTTGAGCTGTTGTAACTATAGTTTCTTTAACTAAATCAGCTTGCGCATCATCAACTAAAATTTCTAGTTTTATTTTTGGTAACGTATCTACAGAATATTCAGATCCTCTGTACATTTCTGTATGACCTTTTTGTCTTCCATAACCCTTAACTTCTGTAATGGTGAGACCCTCGATTCCTGCTGCCACTAAAGCCTCTCTAACTTCTTGAAGTTTGAAAGGCTTAATGATTGAAGTAATTAATTTCATAATAGGGGTATGAATTAAAGACTTGCAGAGACTGAAAATACAAATGCGTCTTCGTCAGCACCGTATCCATCATCTGAAAAATCTGTGTAAGCTAAACCGCAGTCATATGAACCACATGTAAACCCATAAGAAATAGCAAAGTTATCACCATAATCATCATACTCACCGTATGAAACACCCAGTGCTCCAAATGCATATGAGATTTCTGTGTAATCAGGAGCTCCATCTTGGCCAAGTGCAAAGGTAAGACCTAAATCTCCCATTGATAATCCCAATACAACTTCTTCAAAATCTAAACCAGTGTTGTTTTTAGGATAATCAAAAGCTACGTAACCTAAATCAACTCCAATTCCACCAACTTCAAAACCATAACCAAAGTAATAATCTAATTCACTTCCAGCGCCATCGTTAAAATTAACGTTTGAACCCCAGATACCTGCATAGAATCCACTCTCTGCTTCATAATCAAAACCACCTGACATTGCTGGTCCATCAGTCTGTGTCATTCCTCTCCAGATATAATCTGATGCGAAACTAACATTTGCACTAACGCTAGCAAAAGTTGGTAGAGATAAAAGCCCAACAAGTAAAAATAATTTTTTCATTTTTTTCTCCTTATTATGAAAAATAATTTATATTTATCTTTGTTAATGCAATTTATGTGCCAATATTAAATTTATATTAAAATTTTCTCTTATGGTTATAATCATTAATAACAACTAAAGGAGTTAAGATGGATTTAAATAATAATGTTGCTTTAATTACTGGTGGTGCTTCTGGATTAGGGAGAGCTACTCTTGATTTTTTTGTTTCTAAAGGAGCCAAGGCTGTTATTTTAGATATTAATGATGAAAAAGCTACTGAAGCTATAAATGCTCTTGGTTCAGATAATGTTATTTACTTTAATACAGATGTCATGAAAGAGGACTCTGTTAAAGCTGCAATAGAAGGCACTGAAAAAGCTTTTGGGAAACTTAACTTTGCAGTTAATTGTGCTGGAACTGGTTATGGTGCAAGAATATTAGGAAAAAATGGACCTCATCCATTAGATATCTTTAAATTTATTATTGATCTTAATTTAGTAGGAACATTTAATGTTATGAGATTAGCCTCAGAACTAATTGATAAAAATGAACCAGATAACAAGGGTGAGAAGGGCGTCATTATCAATACTGCCTCAATTGCTGGTTATGAAGGTCAAGTTGGCCAATCAGCTTATGCAGCATCTAAGGCAGGAGTAATTGGGATGACAATAACCGCAGCAAGAGATCTTGCTCGTCATGGCATTAGAGTATGTACAATAGCTCCCGGAATTTTTGATACACCACTGATGAGTCTTGCTAAAGATGAAAACAAAGAGGCATTATTAAAAGAAACTCAGTTTCCGCATAGGTTTGGTAATCCTGAAGAGTACGCTCAGTTAGCTGAACACATTATTAATAATACATACTTAAATGGTGAAACAATTAGACTGGATTCTGCTATGAGAATGGGGCCTAAATAGTTTTATTGGCCAGCTACCCAATACGTCATAGCAATAACACTGACTATTACCAATACTAAAATAACATAAGCATCAGATTTGCTATCTTCATTTGCCTCTTGAGACTCGTAGTATTTTTCAAATTCATCTTTATTCATAATTAAACCTCATGTTTTATAACAACTCTTCCTACTTGTTTACCTTCAAGAATTCGAGATATCTCATCATCGATATAATTTAATGGTAAAACTCTTGTATATGTATCTAAATTCAATGACCATTCATTAGCAAATAGATTCCATATATTTTTTTTAAATTCTAATATTGATTCTGCTGAATCAATACCTATAAGTGAAACCCCGCGAAGTATAAAAGGAAACACAGATGATGTGAATTTTGTTCCACCAACATTTCCACAACAGGAGATAGCACCATGGTTTGATATCATAGAAATGATTTTTGCTAATATATCTCCACCAACAGTATCTATACCCCCAGCATAAATTCCTTTATCTAATGCTTTGACTGGTTCACTCATAAAGTCGTCTCGGTAAATAATTTCAGAAGCACCCATATCCATTAACATATTTTTTTCTTCAGGTTTGCCTGTAATAGCATGAACCTCATAGTTTAATTTTGACAATAAATTTACAGCAACCGATCCAACTCCACCAGTTGAGCCAGAAACAATTATCGGCATATCTTTTGGTATATCTGCATCTATCATTTTTTTTATGCATGCACCAGCAGTTAAACCAGCAGTTCCATAAGACATTGCATGTTTGTATGAAAGATTCTCTGGCAAAGGAATAACCCATTCAGCAGGAATTTGAACAAGCTCACCAAAGCCACCAAATACTTTCATACCAATTTTATAACCTGTGGCTATAACTTTATCTCCAACATTAAATAAGTCTGATGATGATTCTAAAATTTCTCCCGCAACATCTATTCCAGGAACAAAAGGGTAAGATGAAGCAACTCCTTTTACACCAGAGGCAGCTAAGGCATCTTTATAATTTAATGATGAATAATGAACCTTGATAATTACATTTCCAGGCTCAATAGTAGGCATATCTATTTCTTTTACAGAGCCCTTATAAACACCATCATTTTCTTCTACAAGATATGCCTTATATTTCATTGATAATTATTCCGATAAATACTTTTCAGCATCAAGGGCTGCCATACATCCAAACCCTGCGGAGGTAACAGCTTGTCTATAGACTTGATCGGAAACGTCTCCAGCAGCAAAAACTCCTTCTACAGAAGTAGAAGTAGCCAGACCATTCGTGCCGGATTTTATCTTTATATAACCATTATCCATATCCAATTGACCTTCAAAAATATCTGTATTTGGTTTATGGCCTATAGCTATAAAAACACCCATCACATTTAGTTTCTTTTCAGTCCCTTCGGTCTCAAGAAGAACGCCATTTACACCCATGGCATCGCCTATAACTTCTTTTAACTGTGTGTTCCATAGAACTTCTATTTTTCCATTTTTTTCTTCTTTAAAGGCTCTTTCTTGAAGTATTTTTTCAGCTCTCAACGCATCTCTTCTATGAACAAGATAAACTTTAGAGCATATTCTTGATAGATATAGTGCTTCCTCTACCGCAGTGTTACCACCTCCAACAACAACAACTTCTTGGTCTTTATAGAAAAATCCATCACAAGTAGCGCAAGCTGAAACCCCTCTACCTAAAAATTCACTTTCAGATGGAAGACCTAAATACATTGCACTAGCACCTGTAGAAATTATTAAAGAATCACATGTGTAAGTTTTTGTTCCAGTTAATGTGAAAGGTTTTGATGATAGATCAACTTCATTAATGTGGTCGTTGATAATCTCAACACCAAACTGTTGAGAATGCTTTTTCATTCTATCCATTAATTCAGGTCCTTGCAGTCCATCACTATCTCCAGGCCAATTTTCAACATCAGTAGTTGTGGTTAGTTGTCCGCCTTCTTGAGAGCCAGCAATTATTATTGGATTAAGGCTTGCCCTAGCTGCATAAATACTTGCAGAATATCCAGCAGGACCTGAACCTAATATAATTAATTTGTTATGATTATCTGACATGATTGTGATTATAAGTGAATATAAACATTTTTGATTAATTAAACATATAATTTATGGACAAAAACTAACGTCAAACAAATACAATGATCTCCAATTACGTAAAAAATACACTTTTAAATTTTTTAAGTTTTTTCTTAATTGCTTTTTCTCTGTATATTTTTATCGCATTAGTTTCATACGACTCCAGTGATCCAGCTTTTTTTAATAAAACATCTTCCTTAGCAATAAATAATTTAGGAGGACCACTGGGAGCAAATATTTCTGATTTTTTATTTACAATATTTGGCCAAGGATCTTTTCTAATTTTGCTAATAGGAATAGTTTGGGCTCTACAAACTATTTTCTTTAAAGATGCTTACAACTCCTCAATAAAAATTATTATTAGACTTGTTAGTTCATTTATATTGCTAATAAGTTTTTGTTCCATTCTTGAGTATTATTTTGATGATAGGAGTGGCGGCTATTTAGGAGAGATTTTTTTTATCAACTTATCTAATGCAATAGGTTTCATTGGTGCTTTAGTTTTTTTAGTTATATTTGTTATTCCTGCTTCGTCCTTATCTTTTAACTTTTCCTGGCTTAAAACAATTGAAGAATTTGGTCGTGTATTAATAAATCTTTTTAAAAAAATACAATATTACCTAATAAATTTATTTAATAGTTTATTTACTTATCTTAATAATGTTTATGTGAAGCTTAAAAAAGCTAGATCTTTAAAAACTGAAGAAAAAAAAGAAGCTGAAGCATTAAAGGCAAAAATTATTTCAAAAGAACCAAAGCCTGATAATGAGCAATCTTTAAAGGTTTCAAATAAAATACCTGAACAACCAGATTTACCAAATACCAATGAACCTAAAATAACAGAAGTTGAAGCGAAAGAACCTATAGAAACATCTCAAGAGAAAACAGTAATGCCAAGTACAGCTTTGCTAGATAGAGCCCTTGACGATGGTTCATCCCTAACTCAAGAAGAGCTTAGTCAAATAGCATCTTTGTTAGAAACCAAGCTTGAAGAATTTGGTATTGAAGCTTCAGTTGAATCTGTTTTGCCAGGACCGGTTGTTACAAGATTTGAAATACAGCCAGCACCAGGAACCAAAGCTAGTAAGATTACAAATATTGCTCAAGATATCGCTAGATCTCTTTCAGTTAGTAGCGTCAGAGTTGTTGAGGTAATAGAAGGAAAATCCTATGTTGGTATAGAAATACCAAATACAAACAGGAAGATGGTAAGGCTTACTGAAATATTATCATCTCAAGCATTTAAAAAATCACCATCAAATCTAACATTGGCTTTGGGTCATGATATTTCAGGCAATCCAGTTGTAGTAGATTTAGCTAAAATGCCGCATTTGTTAGTTGCCGGTACAACTGGCTCAGGAAAGTCTGTTGGTGTAAATGCTATGCTGTTGAGTTTGCTTTTCAAATCTGATCCCAAAGATGTTAGATTGATTTTAATTGACCCAAAAATGCTTGAGCTATCAGTTTATGATGGCATTCCTCATCTATTAACACCAGTTATAACAGACATGACTGATGCTTCCAATGGACTGAGATGGTGTGTTGTTGAAATGGATAGAAGATATAAATTAATGTCTTTAATGGGAGTAAGAAATTTAGCTGGATTTAATAAAAAAATTCAAGATGCTGCAGCAAATGGCAAACAAATAATCAATCCATTGCATCCTGAGGATGAGGAGTATTTAGAAGTACTTCCTTCAATTGTTGTAGTTGTTGATGAATTTGCTGACATGATGATGTTAGTGGGTAAAAAAGTTGAGCATTTGATAGCTAGAATCGCACAAAAAGCTAGAGCTGCAGGTATTCATTTGATACTAGCAACTCAAAGACCATCTGTAGACGTAATAACAGGTTTAATTAAGGCAAATATACCCACACGAATTGGCTTCCAGGTTTCAACAAAAATTGATTCCAGAACTATCTTAGATCAGGGTGGCGCAGAACAATTGCTTGGATATGGAGATATGTTATACCTTCCTCCTGGTGTAGGCGTTCCTATTAGGGTTCATGGTGCCTTTGTGGGTGATGATGAAGTTCACAGAGTTGTTAATGATTGGAAGACTAGGGCAGAACCTGATTATATTGATGACATTGTTTCATCTGCTCAAGAGACAGGACCAATACCGGGTTGGTCAGGTTCTGATACTGCATCGTCAGAAGATGCAGATGATCTATATGACGAAGCTGTAAGTTTTGTTCTTGAATCTAGAAGAGCATCTATTTCAGCTGTTCAGCGAAAATTACGAATTGGTTATAACAGAGCAGCTCGCCTTATCGAGACAATGGAAGAATCTGGTCTTGTATCCGAAATGAGTAGCAATGGATCAAGAGAAGTTCTCGTACCAAAAAGAGATTAATTTTGAAACTATTCTCTGTTATTTTACTGTTAATAACTTTCAATATTTCCTCTGAAGAGGTATTGAAATTATTTAATACGATGTTGCAAAGTGACTTATCTTTCAAGCAAGAAATTGAAAAAAATATTAATGATAAATCTTATTCAGAAGGTTATATAGAAAGAAAAGGTGATTCTATTGAAATAAATATTAAAGAGCCTTTTAGGGAAAAATACCTTATCAATGATGAAGAGCTTGTAGTTTATGATTTTGAATTTGATCAAACACAAATAATGACAATAACTAAAAATGAAGCACCATTAATAAATCTCTTAAAATCAGGTGTGATGTTAGAACAAACTCAAAAAATAACAGATAAATCTTTCATGTTTGCCATGAATAATCAGCTTTTATATATTGAATTAATATCTGATAAAAGTTTTTATATTAGTTATAAAGATAATATGAGTTACAAAAATATAGTTACTTTCACAACAATATCAAATCTATGAATCTTTTTTTAATAGGCTTAGGAGGTTCTTTGGGAGCTATATTACGCTATTTAATTAATGATTTTTTTATAAAATTTATTCCTACAGAATATCCTATAGGTATTCTTTCTATCAATGTTATTGGTTGTTTTTTCATTGGTTACTATCTTGGAAATAATTTAATGGTTAGGGATGGTCAGTACTATCTATTTGTTATTGGTTTTTTAGGATCTTTTACCACCATGTCAGCTTTTACTCATCAAACTATAAATATGCTTAACAACAATATATTAATTGCAAGTTCCTATATAATTGCGACTATAGTTTTAACAATAGCTGCAACTTACTTTGGCGCTAACATTACTAGATAAATGATAGATATAAAATTTTTAAGAGATAATATTAATCAAGTCGAGCACTTATTAGCTAGAAGAGACTATTCGCTAGATAAAGATCAATTTAAAGCTCTCGATGCTGAAAGAAAATCTTTACAAGTTGAGGTTGAATCTCTTCAGTCGGAGAGAAAAACTCTTTCAAATGACTTTGGAAGATTAAAATCATCTGGAGAAAATATAGATGATTTGAAAAAAAAACTTGATTTTATAAACGATAATTTAAAAATTAAAAATGAATTACTTAATCAAATTTTAGAATCCATAAATAATATCTTATTGGATATACCTAATATACCTCATGAATCCACCCCTGATGGAAAAAATGAAAATGACAATGTTATTATAAGAACTGTCGGAAAAATTACCTCTAAAAATACTGTTGATCATATAGATATAACAAAAAAAATTGATACTGATCTTGCTGCAAAGCTTTCTGGATCAAGATTTGCTGTTCTTAAAGGAAGTTTAGCTAAACTTCAAAGAGCTTTAATCTCCTTAATGTTAGATACTGCTCAAAAAAATGGATATGAAGAATATTATCTGCCTTATATGGCTAATAGAGAATCTTTGATTGGAACCGGTAATTTGCCAAAATTTGAAGAAGATCTATTCAAAACATCAGAGTCGCTTTATCTAATCCCAACAGCAGAAGTTCCATTAACTAACATATACAGAGATGTATTAATAAACGAAGATGAGTTACCAATTAAACTTACTGCTCACACACCGTGCTTTAGATCAGAGGCAGGAAGTTATGGTAGAGATACAAAAGGATTAATAAGACAACATCAATTTGAAAAAATAGAGTTATTTAAAATTTCAAACCCTAACACTTCAATGGAAGAGCTTGAAGGTTTACTTGAAAATGCAGAAGAAATTCTTCAATTGCTTGAACTTCCATATCAAGTTGTTCAACTGTGTGCTGGTGATATTGGTTTTTCATCATGTAAAACATATGACATTGAGGTTTGGATGCCTAGCCAAAATAAATATAGAGAAATATCATCATGTTCTAATTTTGGTGATTTTCAGGCTAGAAGATCAAATATAAAGTTTAAATCTGATATGGGTAAAAACTTTGTTCATACTATTAATGGCTCAGGTCTTGCGGTTGGAAGAACTCTAATAGCTATATTGGAAAATAGATTTAATGGAGGTGATTTTATATCTCTCCCAAAGGCTTTAGAGCCTTATTTAGGATCTTCTAGGCTAGAAATTTAATTTCTTAGCAAAATTTACTTAATTGTCACAGAACTTTTTAATTTTTTCTTGTTTATTTTTACTTTATGTACATAATGTATATATAAACTTTTAAAGGGGACTATTCTATGTTTAATAAATCTAAGCACCTTATTACTGGGTTCTTTTTGGTCACTATTTTCTCACTTAATTCATTTGCTTCAAATGATACAACAGCTGCCTTAAGGGGTGATGCTGGCGTTTCTGCTGCAACTGTAGTTGTGACTAATATTTCAACTGGTACTACTAAGACAACAACTTCAGATGCCAATGGTGTCTTTTCAGTTGGAAACTTAAAGCCTGGTGGACCTTACAAAATTACTATATCCAAATCAGGATATGCTACAGAATCGCTTGATAATGTTTTTTTAACAGTATCTGAAACTGCAAAACTAAATGTTACTCTTGTTTCAACTGCTGATATTGATGATGTTGTTGTTACTGGTTCAAGAAGTGGATCTGTTCAAACTTCTTTGGCAGTAACGTCTCAAGATATAGAAAACATACCTAGTATCGAAAGATCTATTTCAGATTATGTTAAAAGAGATTCTCGTATTTTTGTTGAGGGCACTTCACGAAACGCAACAATTTCTGTTTCAGGTACTAACAATAGATATAACAATTTCACAGTAGATGGTGTTGAACAAAATGATCAGCTAGGTCTGAATGCAAATGGTTTCCCATCTGTTAGAAACCCAATAAGTATTGAAACCATTGAACAAATACAAGTAGATATCAGCCCATTCGATGTATCAAAGGGTAACTTTACTGGCGCAAGTATTAATGCTGTTACCAAATCTGGTACTAATGAATTTAAAGGCTCATATTATGAATTCAGCACTGACGAAGACAATGTAGGTAAGCTTAACGGACAAAAAGCAAGCCAATTTAGTGATGAAACTAAAGGTTTTGTTTTAGGAGGACCTATCATCAAAGATAAGTTATTTTTCTTTGTTTCCCAGGAAGAATTTACATCTGTATCACCTGCTGAGCCATATACATATAAAGTTGCTACTCAAGCATTGGTAGATGAAATTAGACAAAAAACCATTGATTTATATGGCTACGATCCAGGCACAACTTCATTCCTACCACCACCAGAAATGGCTGATAAGGAATTACTAAAACTTGATTGGTACATTAATGATAATCATAGGGTCGAATATGTTTATAGTTTTTCTGAAGATAATACTGTAAGACCTTATAACTATGACATTAGATTTAGTTCTCATTACTATAATTATCCTGCAACTACCGAAAAAGATACCTATGCATATTATGGAGATATTTCAGATAATCTTTATGTTCAGGCTAAATACTCCGAGGTTGAGTGGGCAAATGATCAAGATGCTTTAGGTGGAGAAGACTGGCCTGAAGTTAGAATAAAGATATCTGCTGCTGATGGGTCATTTAATGGTTCAACAAATGAAAATATCTTCCTTGGCCCTGATAAGTATAGAAGTGCTAATGAAGGGTTTGCTTTTGATGAGATCCTAAACCTTAAAGCTGTTTACACAATGGGCGATCATGAAATTACTTTGGGTTATGACAGCATTGATAAAAAACTAGGTAACTTATTTATTTCTAGAGAAAATGGAGCCTATCAGTTTGAAGGCGTTCAAAATTATTATGATGGAATTCCATCATTTTTTAGATTTAATAAATCAGCAACCGGAGATCCATACTATGCTATGGCCGGATTTAGTGGCACATTTGAAACATTCTATATTCAAGATAAATATTACTTATCAGATATCTTAACTATCAATTATGGTCTGAGGTATGATAATTTTGAAATGGATGCTGGTCCTGCTTATAACGAATATGGCTCAGGACTTCTTGGATTTAGGAACGACACAATAGCTAGTACTAGCATAATTCAACCTAGATTTGGTTTTGATTTAGATGCAACTGGTATGAGTATTTTTGATAATGATAGAATCGTTTCAGCACAGTTAAAAGGCGGTTATGGTCTTTTTGCTGGAAGAGTACCGAATGTATGGTTGGCAAGTCCATTTGCTAACTCAGGTGTTGTTCAGTATGGTTCAAGAACAGCCTCATGGGGTTTAGATTATTGTGAAACTGGTGCTGAGAGAACATGTTTTTTCTCTCCTGAAAGAATCTATCAGGATTTTCCATATTCTGAATTTGCATCCACAAGTCCTGCTCAGGGTATAGATCCTTCATATGAAACACCATCAACTTGGAAGTTCAATTTAGAATTATTATTAACAACTGCTAATGGTTACAACCTTAAAGCAGCTATTAATATTGATAATCCTGAAGACGGAATTGGTTTTTCTGATGCTTCAGCTTCAGTTGATCAAGTGGGTAAAAGTGGTGTAACCACATACAATACCAAACAGGCATTTTATGTAACAAATGCTGAAGGAACAAGCTCAGAGTCCTTAACTTTAGCAATGGATAAAAAGTTTGATAACGGTCTTGATGTTTTTGCTAGTTATACAAATACCAATGCTGAGTCTGGATGGGTTGCAACTTCATCACAGCTTTCATCTAATTTAGAAAATATGGCTGCTGTTGATAGAATGAATGTGGGTGTAGGTAAAACCCCATGGGCTATAGAACATAGATTGGTAGCCGGCCTTAACTATACAGCTAACATATTTGAAAATGCTCCAACTAAATTCTCTTTATTTTATAAGGTATATTCTGGAAAGAGATTTAGTTATACGCTTGATGGGTTTGATGATGGTTATAGTGAATACAACACTTTATTGTATGTACCTACAGCCAATGATCCAAATGTAGTTTATGGTCCTTATGTAAGTGAGGGTGAAGTTCTATCAGCTTTAGAAGGCATTGGAACTCCAGGACAGCATGTTGAAGCTAATTCAGGACAACTTCCATACACTAGAGGCCTTGATTTAAGAATAGCTCAAGAGATTCCTGTAAATAATAGCTATTTTAATATTGAAGACCATAAGCTAGTTATTTATTTTGATTTACTAAACGTATTAAACTTTATAAATGAAGATAAGGGTCATGTTTATTATCAAAGCTATGGAACCAGAGGAATTTTAGATTCTAATGGACTTGATTCTGAGGGTAGAATTATTATTACTGGTGTTGATACCAGAAAAGGAACTCTTGATAGCTATGCATCAAGATATAGAATGCAGTTAGGATTTACATACAAATTCTAATTTTTCTATAAATATTAAAAAGGCAGTTTTACTGCCTTTTTTTTTGCTAAAATTACGTATGGAAAATTTAATACCAAAAATATCACTAAAAAATCTTTTATCCAATAATAGTGATTCACTTAACTCACTTTCTAGCGCACTAAAAAATCATGGTTTTTTTGTTATTACAGAACATAATATACCTCATGATCTTTTTCATAAGGCATATGAATTTTCAGAAAAATTTTTTAACCTTGATTTAACTATTAAGAATAAGTATTCATTTAGAGAAAATGCAGGCGCACGCGGTTATACACCATTTGGTAAAGAAACTGCTTTAGGTGAATCCGTACCAGATCTAAAAGAATTTTGGCATCATGGACCTGTAGTTGATAACACTTTTGATCATAGAATTATGGAAAATATTCAAGTCTCCGAGGTTGATAAATTTAATGAGGTATTTGACAAACTTTTTATTGAGATGAATAATCTTGGCTCTATTCTTTTAAAATCAATCAGTCTAACCCTAGATCTGCCATCTGATTACTTCAATAAATCTACATCAAAAGGAAACTCATTACTGCGATTAATTCATTATCCACCATCAAACAATGAAAATATGTTCAGAGCAAGAGAGCATGCGGATATTAATTTAATTACTTTATTAATAGGTGCTAATGAGCCTGGTCTAGAAGTTAAAGATAAGTCTGGTAAATGGATTCCAGTATGCTCATCTTTTGAGGATATAGTTTGTAATATTGGAGATATGATGCAATTAATAACTGATAAGGTTTTAAAAAGCACTCCTCACAGAGTTGTAAAATACAAAACTGACGAAATTAAATCAAGATATAGTATTCCATTTTTTTTACATCCTTCACCAGACACTCTTCTTAAATCTATCTATAAGGAAGATGATGTGGGAGTACTTGCGCATGACTTTTTAGATGAAAGATTAAAGGCTATTAAGTTATACTAATCTAATGACAACATTCAATATTCTTCATATTTTTATTGGTTTTATAGGTCTTGTTGCAATCGCAATTCCCTTTTCAAATAATTATAAAATTATTAATTATAGATATGTTTTTTATGGAATCATTTCTCAATTATTTCTAGCAGCAATTTTATTAAAACTACCTATAGTTATTAATTTTTTTGAACTCCTGGGTAATGGGGTAACAATTCTTCAAAATGCCACTATCGAGGGAGCTGGATTTGTTTTTGGTTATCCACCGACCGAAGATACATCTCCATACAGATCACTTTTAGAAACTTTTGCATTTGGGGTTCTGCCGTACATTATTGTAATGTCATGTATATCTGCGATCTTATGGTACTGGGGCATCTTGCCATTCATAGTCAATATTATTTCTAAAGGTTGTCAGAAACTTTTTAATATCGGGGGTCCTGTTGGATTGGGTGCTGCAGCTAATGTTTTTATAGGCCAGGTAGAAGCACCTCTTTTAATCAAACCCTACATAAACAAACTTTCTAACAAAGAATTACTTATTCTAATGACTGCTGGCATGGCAACAGTTGCAGGTTCTGTAATGGTTGCTTTAATAAGTATATTGGAAGTGCAATTTGCCAACGTAAATTTAATCCAACATTTTTTAACTGCATCAATTTTATCTATACCTGCAGCAATTATGTATGCAAATATAATGATACCCTCAAATGAAATAACAGATTCTAGTGATGAGGCTGCACCAAAAGTCTACAACAGTACAATGGATGCTATTACTACCGGAACAACCCAGGGCTCAAATATAGCAGTTAGCGTTGGAACAATTTTAATTGCTGTAATCGCTTTAGTTTATATAGTTAATGCTTTTCTAGGATCAATTGGAGGATATTTTGGTATAGATTTATCTATAGAGTTATTGTTAGGTTATTTATTTGCTCCTATCACATGGCTTATGGGTATTCCATGGAATGAAGCTATCATAGCAGGGGAACTTCTTGGTCTTAAAACAACTCTTAATGAATTTGTTGCTTATCCTGCTTTAGCCAATTTAGAACCTGGCACTCTTTCAGACAGATCTAAATTAATTACTTTCTATAGTTTATGCGGATTTGCTAATTTTTCATCAGTAGGCATATTAATTTCAGGAATAGGGGCTATGGTGCCAGAAAGAAAGGATGATTTAATAAACGTTTCTTTTAAAGCACTTGTAGCTGCTACTCTAGCCTCATGCATGACAGGACTAGTAGTAGGCTGTTTTATTTAATTATTTATTACAATAAAAAGATTCAAATAAGAGGCAAATAATAGCCAGATGACATAGGGAATAAAAAGAATTCCTGAAATTCGATCTAGTTTAATCATATCTATCATAAGCTTTACATTTAAAGCAATAAGAATCCATATGTTTAAAAGAGCAATCAACGGCATATGAAAAGCAAAAAACAACCATGACCAAATAGCATTAAAAAATAGTTGAATTAAAAATAAATTTCTGGTTTCTGTAAATGTCCTAAAGGCCGAAATAGACATTAAAATATATAAAATAGGCCAAACAATTCCAAATATATATCCGGGTGGATTTAGGTTTGATTTATTAAGTTCTAAATACCATAAATCATTAGCAGTATCAGATGAAGAGAGGCCGCCTAATATTAAAGCTGTTAGAACAAAAGGAAATATGGAATATTTATTATTTAAAAACAAACTATCTTTTTCTAAAAAACCTAGAGACAGTTCCAGAGACATCTTTTAAAAATGTAGAGCCTTTTGGTCTAGCTTCTATAAAAATATAGAATCCTACAAAAACTGCACTAAAAAAGAAAACCCAAACTGCATCATATTCACCCATGGCGATATTATAATAGTTTTATTTTTTTATATCTCTGATATTTTAATTTTTTTCGACAATTATTGAACATACTGAATAACCTGCTCCAAAAGAACAAATTACCCCTTTTTGTCCGGAATTTAGGTCATTATTAAGATTGAATGCAAACAAGGATCCAACTGATGCCAGATTTCCATATTCTTTAATTGGCATGGGTGCTATTTCTGGATTAAAATCATCTGTGCCTAATATCTTAGATGTTATTAGTCTGATCATTTTTCCGTTAGCTTGGTGCAACCAAAATTTTGAGATGTTTTTTGGATCAATGTCATTAGATTTAAGTTGACTTGAGATTAATTCAGCTACAAGAGGACATACTTCTTTGAAGACTCCTCTCCCATTTTGATGAAATAAAAGCTCATCATTTGGTTTGTTATCAACTGCTGCTCTATTTAAATAACTATAATTGCTTCGAATATTATTAGAAAACTGTGTATAGAGTTTTCTATCTAATATCTTGAAGCTTTTTTCTGAAGTACTATCTTTTTGAATGATTGAAGCTGCGCATCCATCACCAAAAATAAAATGCTTATCTCTGTGTGTAAAATTAACGAATGGAGTTGAAATTTCTGGATTTATAACAAGGATTGTATTTGCTAATCCTGATGCAATATCACTAAATGCATTATTAATTGCGAAGGTTGTGGATGAACAACCAACGAGCATATCGTATGCATATCCTTTTATCCCAAGCTCATTTTGAATTTCAATTGCAACTGCTGGATAATTTCTAGCAGCATGTGATGTTCCAACAATAACAGCGTCTATATCCGATACTCTTACATTAGCTTGTTCCATTGCTTTTACTGCAGCTTCTAATCCAGCTTTTGCATGTATAGATAAGCGATCCTCATGTTCATTATGAACGCGTGGCATCATTCTATTAATATCAAGTATTCCCTCTTTATCAATCACATATCTTGACTGTATACCTGATGCTTTTTCAATAAATTCTACTGACGAATGCTCCATCGCAGCAACTGAGCCATCTTTTATACTGTCCTCATTAACGCTATTATAGTTATCCACATATGAGTTATAAGAATTTACAATTTCTTCATTTGAAACTTTCTGTTCAGGATGCCAAATACCTGTTCCAGCGATGTGAATGTTGTGCATAATGTAAAAGTAATTTAATCTTTAAATATTATAATTTATGAATACAAATCTAGCTAATACCAATAAACACCTAAATATATCTCTTTCTATTAACATGAATATATATGGTGTAGTTCATATTAGTCACGGCATGGCTGAACATGTTGGAAGATATAAATGGTTAATTAGCAAATTTAATCAAGAGGGGTATCATGTATATGCCGCTAATCATCGCGGACATGGTTCTTGGATAAATACAGATAACCCAAAAGGTTTTTTTGCAGAAAATAATGGTTGGCAACACGTCACCCAAGACTTGATTGCTGTTATACAGAAAGCTCAAACTGATCATCCAAATCTCAAGCATTATCTTTTAGGACATAGCATGGGATCATGGATAGCTTTATCTGCTGTGCAAGAGAATATTAAAATTGATGGTCTTGTGATGTGTGGATCAGCTAAATTAGATAATTTTTCAATCTTAGTCCAATCAATTTTAATCAATTTTATCTATTTTTTTAAAGGTAAACATCACTACAGTTTACTAATGGATAAATTAACAATGAGAAGATATAACAACTTATTTAAACCCTTCAAATCACCTAATGATTGGATAAGCTCAGATACCGATAGTGTTAAAGATTATACTGATGATATAAACTGCGGCTTTATTGTAACAATAGGCCTTTGGAAAGATTTAGTAACTGGTTTTAAAAAGGTTTTCTCTCTTAAATATTACAAAAATATCTCTTTTAATGTTCCAATATTTATAATATCTGGCGATAAAGATCCTGTTGGGGGAAATGGTAAGCTTGTAAGAGATTTATATCTTTTTTTAAATTCAATATTTACTAATGTTTCCATGGCTTTAATTAAAGATTCTAGGCATGAAGTTCTAACTGAAATAAATAAAGAAGAAAGTTTTTTAAAAATAATTAATTTCTTTAAAAACAATTAATTAAAATCATTCACTAGTTTTAAGAGCAAATGATTTAATTCATTATTATTTTCAAAGTACGGAAAATGACCCGTTTCATCCATAACAGACACGTCTTTATTAATATCGAAATTAAGTAATAACTCACATTCATTATTAAATCTTGCTAGTTTATCTTTAGCGCCATATATAAATTTAATTTGTGTTAAATTTTTAATAGCATCTTTAGTTAATTTATATTTTGAACATGCTTTCAAGTCTATAGATAATATCTCTTTTTGTGATTGATTAAATAATCTCTTCAAAGGGTAAAGTTTTATTTCTCTATCTGGATCTGCTTCAATATTTTTTGTTCCATATGGAGATTTTATTGTTCCCTTTGATCTTCCATAAAAGCCTGAGCCCATCACACCAAAACCTGATGATTTAATTTTGGTTTCAGGCAGTTTATAAACTCCATACTTGGTTAAAAACTCTGCAGCTTGGTCTAAGTTACCTTTCGCATCGTTTAACAATATTCCACCCACCATTAATGGATATGCTGTATTCATTAATATTGTTTTTGAATTTTTAATTTTTACTGATAAGTCTAAAGCAACCAAACCTCCCATGCTATGACCAATAAGGATTGGTGCTTCTATATTAAGAGATTTAATAACCTTACAGCAAAAATCTGAATAATCCTCAATAGTATTCATTTGCGGTCCTGTAGTATAGCCATGACCTGGAAGATCTATTGCAATTATATTAAATTCTTCTTTCATATCATCAAATCCAATCATCTGAGATGTTCTATGGTCCATTCCAGCACCCGGGATAAAACAAATAGTTTCTCGTGAATTTTTTATATTTGAAATTTCATGAATATTTATTTTATAGTTGTCGAGTTGAATATGCATGAAAGTATTTAGAATAAATAAGGAGCAGTGTTAATAATAATTTATAATAAACTATATATCCTCAAATCAAAATATTCATATATAAAGATTCTTAATGACTAAAAAAAATTTTAATAAATATACTTATCCCTCACTTGAAAGAGTTGATCTAGAGATTGGCCGTCATTACTTAGATTCTAATAATAATCCTGTACCTAGTGTTACAACTGTCTTGTCTGCAACCTCAAAGTCTAAAGATGGAATTGCTCAATGGAGAAATAGGGTAGGTGATGCAGAGGCAGATAGAATAGTTAAACAAAGCACCGATATTGGCTCTTCTGTTCATGACTCAATTGAAAAGTATTTAAATGGTGATTTGTGGGATATATTTGAAAATACTGAAAATGAATTCATTGCAAAAAAAATTGCACATAAATTTATTAATGATGGCTTAAAAAATATTACGGAGATTTGGGGGCTTGAAGTGGGACTTGTTTTAGACAATTTATACGCAGGCACAGCAGACTGCATCGGAGAGTATAATTCTATACCTACTTTAATTGATTTTAAAACAGCAAAAAAAATAAAAAAAAGAGACTGGATAGAGGATTATTTTTTACAAGGTTGTGCATATGCCAACGCACATAACGTCATGTTTGGTTCAGATATTCAACAAATTGTAATATTAATGGTTGATAGGGATCTAGTATTTCAAGAATTTATTGTGAGACCTAATGAATTTAAGATTTTGACCAACAAGTGGAAAAGAAGATTGATCGACTTTAATAATAAGTATAATAAATAATTTAGTTATAAAATTTTATGAAGCCTCTAATATTAGATTCAGCCCTAGGAACAGAGCTAGAAAATCGTGGAGAATATCTACCTAGCTATAAGACCTCAATTTGGTCAGCATATTCCTTAATTCATAATCCAGAAGTTATTAAGCAGATACATATTGATAATATCGAAGCAGGCGCTGACATTATTACTACCTCAAACTATCAAGCAACACCAGAACTGCTAAAACGTGAACCTTCAGCTCCTGATTATAAAGACTTAGCAAAACTATCCTTAGAGTTATGCAAAGAGGCGATTATTAAAACTAACACTGATACAAAAATAGCTGGCTGCTTTCCACCAATTCATGTCACTTTTAGACCAGACTTAAGTGCCAAAGAAAAAACTTTAAAAAAATTCTATAGCTCCTTAGGTGAAATTTATAAACAAGATGTTGATATTATTATTTGTGAAACTATGGCCTCTATATATGAGGGAATTGTTTCAGCATCTACAGCTAAGGAGTATTGTGATAGGGTTTGGCTTAGTTGGACTACTAGAGGTAATAAGTTAAATAGACTTCCGAGTACTGAGCTATTAGAAGATGCTATAACTAAAGCTTTATCTTTAGATATAGAATGTCAGTTAGTTAACTGTGTCCATGCCGACACAGCAACACTAGCTATTGATAAACTAATTAAACAAAAGAATTTTGGTATTTATGCCAACTCCTCTATTTATAAAAAAAACAAGCTAGAAGGATTTATTAGTGATGCTGAAGAATGGCATTATCATAATCATCAGCCAATAAATCACATTGAATATAAAAAGTTTGTACTAGACTGGATTGAGAAGGGTGCTTATGTAATTGGTGGATGTTGTAGAACATCAACAAGTCATATTAAAGAGATCAAAAAAATAGTAGAAACTTTATGAGACAAATCATAGCAATTGGAGGGGGTGGATTCGGACGCGTTATTAAAGATTTAAAAATTGAAAAATATATAAAGTCTCAATCAGCAAAAGACAATCCTAAAATATGTTTTATCCCAACAGCTACTGGGGATGATCAATCTTATATTGATAATTTTTATAAAGCTTTTGATTCATTAGGTTGTATAACATCTCATATTGATTTATTTAAACGCACTATCGATCTAAAGAGTCACCTACTTAATCAAGATATTATTTATGTAGGTGGGGGTAACACTAAAAGTATGCTGGCTGTTTGGAGAGAGTGGGGTTTAGATAAAATATTAGAAGAAGCTTACAGAAAAAATATTATTATGAGTGGTGTTAGCGCAGGTGCTATATGTTGGTTTGAAAAAGGCATAACTGATTCTTGGAAAGACTATCAGGCTACACTTAAATGTTTAGGTTTTGTTAAAGGTGTCTGTTGCCCGCATTATGATGAAGAGCCAGAAAGAATACCTTATGTTAAAAGGATTTTAGAATCTAATGAGATTTCAACTTGCTATGCAATTGAAGGTTATGCAGCATTGCATCTAGTAGATGATGTGCCAAAATATAATGTTAGTTTTGGTAATAAAACGACATGTCACCTTGTATCATTTCGTAATGATATAATCGAACACAGCAATATTAACGAAACTATAAGAGTAGATTTATGAAATTAGCAAATATACTTTCTGGCATACTTGGGCTTGTTCTTACTATCATAGCCATTCGTTGGATTTTTCTACCTGAAGACTCAGCAAATTCACTAGGAATGGTTTTATTAGAAGGCTCTGGCAGAAATACTCAAATTAGAGACTTTACATCTATATTTGCAAGTACAGCAATTTTTTGTTTTTTATCAATTGCCACTAAACAATTTCAATGGGTTTTTTCTTCAGGAATTATTTTCTCAATCATTGCAATAATTAGCATTGTTGCCTCTCAATTGCATGAGGCTCCAATTACATATTCATCTCTGATAGCAGAAATAATTTTTGCTTGTATAGCTTTTACTTCAGCTTTTCTTTATAAGTTTAGATAATTAAAGCTTTTTTACAAAACTGCTTATTTCTAAACTAGGTATCTTTTTATTTTCTCCATCAGATGTTCCTACATAAAGATATCCTAATATTTCTTGGTTATCATTCAAACCTAGTTTTGATGATATAAATGGGTTAAAAGCAAATTTACCCGTTCTCCATATTGCTGAATATCCAAGTGCATTTAGAGATAAAAGTATATTTTGCGCACTGGCTGCAGTTGATAATTTTTGCTCTATTATTGGTACTTTTGGATGTTTTTTGTATGTATTAACTAAAATAATAATCATTGGAGCTCTGTATGGAGCCATTCTATATTTCTCTTTTATTTCATCGGTTATATCAGGAAGAGTTTCTCCAAATTCTGAAAATATCTCTGATAGTTTATCTAAACCACTTCCAACTACCTCAATAAAGCTACTTGGTCGTAACCAAGCATGATCAGGTGCTCTTAAAGCTGCCTTATAAACTTTTTCCATTTCAATATGAGACGGATGAGGGGATTTTAATAATCGAGCAGAAACTCTGTTCAAAATATTATCTAAAGCATCCATAAATAGTTATCTTATTGTAAAGAGGATAGAATAAATTAGAAAACAATATAAAGGAACATAATATGTTATATCAAATTGGATTAATTCTAATTTTAATAGTTGCAGCATTGCTAATCAGCAAGCGATTTAAAAGTAATGATGAGAATGATTCACTCATATTTGAAGATGAAATGTCAGAGGACGAACTAAATGAGCTAGATGATGATCTGAGTTAGTTATCTAATTCACTTTCCAAAGATCTATAAAGCTCCCTGCATGCAAATATTGTAATAATTGAGAATGGAACACCAAATATAACCACTGCTGTTTGCAAGGCCCCTAGTCCACCAGCAGCTAAAAGTACTGCAGCAACTACGCCTAAAAGTATTGCCCATGTAATTCTAGATAGAAGTGGTGAATCTCCATCAATTTCAGCACCTTTTCGTGATGACAGCATTGATGCTACCAATGCACCTGAGTCAGAAGAGGTAACAAAGAACGTCACTATTAATATTAATGATGCAATAGATAAGCCAATTGAAAAGGACATAGAATCATATAAAACAAAAAGAGCAGTGCTTGCATTTTGGCTAACGGCTCCTGAAATATCTCCAATGTTATTAAGAACCTGATATATGGCTGAATTACCAAATACACCCATCCATATAAAGACAATAAGTGATGGAACCAACAAAACACCAATAACAAATTCTTTTATAGTTCTTCCATAAGATATTCTTGCTATAAATAGAGATACAAATGGAGCCCATGCAAACCACCAAGTAAAATAAAAAAGGGTATAGCCGTTTTGATACACAGAATCATTATATGCTTCAGTCCAAGTTGATAATTGAATAATTTGATTAAGATAAGCTCCAGCATTCTGAACCATAGCGTTTAAAATAAAAATAGTAGGGCCTAATATTAAAACTGTCAGAACCAGAAGCACAGCTATAATCATATTAATCTGAGAGAGACGCTTAATACCCGAATCAAGACCAAGACATACACTAATCAATCCTAATAAAGTTATAAGACTAATTATTATAAATTCATTAAGTTTGATATTAAAAACAAAATCTAAACCGCTATTTATCTGCGAAGCGCCAAGGCCTAAAGATGTAGCAATACCAATTACAGTAGTCAGAATAGCAATAATATCTATTATTGCAGCTAAGGGTTTATTATTTTCTACGGATTCTCCTAAAAGCGAACTTACTCTAAAAGCTTTATTTTTGTTATAGGATGCAAATGCAAAACAAAGTCCTAAGGATGCATATACTGCCCAGCCATGAAGGCCCCAATGCAGATTGGTTAAACTTAGAGCCTTTCCTGCATTGTGTGAAATATTGTTATCTAACATCTCGGGGTAATCATTTAAATTACCAATAGGTTCTGCAACTCCATAGAACAGAAGACCTATTCCTAAACCTGCACTAAACAGCATCGCAATCCAGTTTGTGTATGTGTATGAGGGTTTAGCATCTCTACCTCCTAACTTTATATTCTTATATCTTGTAAAGATAAGAGATATAGAGAAAATTAAAAAACCATTGGCTGTTAGAATAATAAACCAACCCAAATATTCTGAAATAGCTAGCTGAGTTGAGCTAAAAAATATTGACGATGCCTCAAGATTATTAAACACTAAAAAAGTTATAGAGATTAAAAGAATTGCTGAAATAATAAATCTGGGCTTGTTTAGTTTATTCATTTTAAGTTAAGAATTGATTTAATTTACTTAATTAGTGAAACATAAATAAAGACAATTTTCTATAGATTAACTTTATATGCTTATAAGTTCCTATCAAAAAAAATTTGCATACTAAATTTTAGCTGTTATCATAAGTTAAGACCGATTTAATGAAATTGCTGGTCTATAAATAAAGCTAAACTTCTTCTGGGGGAAAAACTGGGGGAAACCAGGTCTTTGTTTATTTGGCAATTCTATAACTTTATTAATTAAAGGAAAACTTTATGATGTTGAATAAAAAGATACAAACTAAAATTCTCCCTTCTTTATCTGCACTTGCTCTAATCAATACTGCTGCTTTCAGCGGTCTTGTAGCGGGTCAAAGCCAAGCAACAGTTGAAGAGATTGTTGTTACTGCCAGGAAAAAAGCTGAAAGTCTGCAAGACGTTCCAGTTTCTGTTTCTGCGCTTAGAGAAGAGACGTTAGAAGAGAGAGGTATTAATGTGTTTGAAGATTACCTATTGCAATTACCTGGTGTAACTGCAGGTGGATCTGGACCAGGCCAAAGTACTATTTATATTCGAGGCCTTGCTTCTACTACACCAAACTTAACAACAGCTGGTGTTGCTGGTTTAACACCTAATGTTTCATTTTATCTTGATGAGCAACCTTTAGCTCAGCCGGGTAGAAATTTAGATGTTTATGCTGCTGATATAGCACGTATTGAAGTACTTTCAGGACCACAAGGAACACTCTTTGGAGCTAGCTCACAAGCTGGTGTTGTTAGAATGATTACTAACAAACCAGTAATAGGCGAACAATCAAGTAGCCTTGAGGTAGAATCAAGATTTACTTCAGGTGGTGACAATGGTGGAAAATTTGAATTTGTATCAAATGTACCATTAGGCTCATCTTCAGCTTTAAGATTTGTTGCATACAGAGATAAAAGAGGTGGTTATATAGATCAAGTTGCTGGAACACTTAATGCTTCTGAATCAGCTAGATTTAGAAGTGCTGGAACAGTTAGACAAAATGGTTTACCTGTAGCTTCATCAAGAGCTGGTTTCCAGGCTGGAGCTAATTTAAGTAATGTGAATCTTATTAATGCAAATGCAATCGAGAAAGAAAATGCAAACCCTGTAAATTATGAAGGTTTTAGAGCTAGTATTGCTCATGAAATCAATGATAACTGGAATGCGAATGTAACTATTGCTCAACAATCTATTGATTCAGACGGTGTATTTTTTGTTGACCCAACATTAGATGATCTAGAGATTCAAAGATACTCAGAAGATACCATTAATGATGAGTTTGATAATATGAGTGTTACTCTTGAGGGCTCCATTGGAGATCTTGAAGTTGTTTATGCTGGAGCATACACAGACAGAGTAACCGATCAGATAGTTGACTATACTGATTATCTATTTGTTGGTCAGTATCTTCCATACTATATTTGTGATGGATCAGTAACATATCCTGGTGCCGCAGGTCCAGCTGGTACATGTCAAGCTCCAAACTTATATGTTGATTCATTAACTAATACAGAAGTAACAACACATGAATTTAGAGTAAATGCTCCAATTAGTGACACTATGACAGTTACAGCTGGTGCTTTCTTTAGTGATCTTGTTCTTACAGAGCTTAATTTCTTCACTTATCCCGGCTCGCAATTCAACCTTGGTTGGAATGGTGTGCCAGGATGGGCAATGAATTATCCTCATACTAATCCTCAATCAGGGACAACCGGTGGAAACACAGGTGCTGGTTGGTATTCCGTACCTGGACCTTATACCGCTCCAGTAATTTTCTGGAATGATATTAAACGTACTGATGAACAAAAAGGTTTCTTCGGTGAGGTTAACGTTGATCTTTCAGATACCATGGAACTAACAGTAGGTGCTAGATGGTATGATATAGCCGTTGACTTAGAGGGTAGTGCTAATTCATCATTCTATAACTTCAACGCTGCTACTGAATCGACATGTTGTGGTGCTAACCTATCAACTCAATATGCTCCTGGTAATCCTAACGGTTATCCAGATAAAGCTGAAACTGATGGTGTTATAGGTAAAGCTACTTTATCCTGGAATCCTAGTGAAGATGTTATGTACTACGTAACATGGTCTGAAGGTTTTAGACCAGGTTTACTTAACCGTCCAGTTGGAGCATCAAATCCAGACGGAACATATAGTGTTAAAGCTGAAGTTGATACCGATGAAGTTACTAACTATGAATTTGGTTGGAAAACCGTCCTGAGAGATGGTCAGCTAAGATTTAATGGTAGTGCCTTTATGGTTGATGTAAGCGGCTTACAAAGTACTGTTTTCGACCCAAGCATCGTTAACTTGTTCTTCTCTGACAATGCAGCTGATGCTGAGATTAGTGGTATTGAAGGAGACTTTGTTTATTACACCAATAGAAATGGATTGGTAGTATCAGGCGCTTTCTCATCTTTAGATACAGAAATTACGAAGAGCTTAGTTCCTACAGCTGATGTAGTTGTTGGAGCTGATCTAGCTTTTGCACCAGGTTTCCAAGCAAACTTGGCTGTAAGAAAAGAATGGGGAATGTCATCTGGTAACACCGGACATTTACAAATCCAAGCTGCTAGATCTGAGAAGAGCTTCTCTGATATTATGGAGCCGAATAAAGCTGTACAAAGCAGCCATCATTTTATTAATTTCAGGTATGGAATGAGTAATGATGATTGGTCAGCAGAGCTTTATGTAGATAATATTACAGATCAAAGAGCTCAAATAAGCAATACCTTTGTCTTTGATAGGCAGAGAATATCTGTAATTAAACCTAGAACATTAGGTCTGAGATATAAAAGAAGTTTTTAATCTCTAGTATCTAATAAAATTAAAAGGGAGTTTTGACTCCCTTTTTTATTTATAATAATAAAAAATACTTTATATGCATGTCTGATAGTAACTATAATTCAAACGATTCAAGTCTTGTTGTAGACCTTCAAGAGGCAACCCAGGCTGTTAAAGAAAATCGTTTTGCTGACGCTTTACATCTTTTAGAAATAAGTTTGTCTGATCACCCTGATAATATTGATGCATTATATTTATCAGCTGTTTCATGCAGATACCTTAAAAAATTTAAAGAGGCTAATGATTATCTTGAACGATTATTAGTTAATGCTCCTGATATGGCTAGAGCATATCAGGAACTTGGACATTTAAATAAGACAATAAACAATGATGAAAAGGCTATTTCTAGTTATAGGCAAGCATGCGAACTAAATCCTGCATTAATAGCTTCATGGAACTCATTAAATGAATACTTTGTTAAACAAAATAACAAGGCAGCCTCTGGTCACGCATTAGAACAAATTAATAAATTTAAATCCTTACCACCAACCCTGCTATATATAGATCAAATTATGAATGAAGGAAGGCTTGGTATAGCAGAAAAAAGATGCAGAGAATTCCTAAAGAAAAATCCCACTCATACATATGCAATGTCACAGTTAGCTGAAATTGCTAATAGACTTGGTTATTTTGATGATGCCGAAACTTTGCTTAAGAAAGCTGTGGATTTTAAACCAAATGACGGTGAGTTAAGAATGAAATATGCAATGGTTTTAAGAAAAAAACAAAAATTTTCTGAAACCATGAAACAGGTAAATATTCTATGTGAACAGTTTCCTAACAATATTACTTACCAAGCTCAAAAAGGAAGTGAGCTTATGCAGAACGGAGAACATGAAAAAGCGGTCGATTTATTTAATGATTTAATTAAAATAAATCCATATAATTTTAGCTCTTTTACATCAAGAGGTCATGCTCAAAAAACTCTTGGTAAAACTGCTGAAGCTATTGAAAGCTATAAATCTGCTTATCAAATTAAACCAGATCACGGTGAAGCTTTTTTCTCATTATCAAACCTCAAAACATATACATTTAGTGACGATGAGATAGAGATAATTGATAGTCAGTTAAATAGAATAGATTTGTCATTGAAGGAAAAAGTTTATTTTCATTTTGCATTATCCCAAGCTCTTGAATCAAAAGGTGAATTTAATGAAGCCTTTTATCATTTAAATAAAGGTAATGAGATTAAAAGAGAACAAAGCAAATATTCTATTGAAAGAATGGACAATGAGCTACAATCACAAATAGATGTATGTGATATAGATTTTTTTAAATCTTTGGGAGAGGGCGGTAATGATACCAGGGACCCAATTTTTATCCTTGGTTTACCTAGGTCTGGATCAACATTAATTGAACAGATTCTAGCTTCACACTCAATGATTGATGGAACTCTTGAGTTACCAAATATACTTTCATTAGCTCAAAGCTTAAGAGGAGATGATATTTACGGTAAATCAGGTAAGTATCCAAAAATTATGTCTAGTTTCACTCCCGAACAACGTTATGAAATGGGTAAATCATTTATTGATGAAACTATGATGCATAGAGATGGTGCACCAATGTTTGTAGATAAGATGCCTAATAACTTTAGACATATAGGCTTAATACATTTAATTCTACCTAATGCAAAAATAATTGATGCTAGACGTTATCCCCTAGATTGTTGCTTTAGTATGTTCAAACAATTATTTGCTCAAGGCCAAGAATTTACTTATGGATTAGAAGAAGCTGCAAGTTATTATAATAGTTACGTAAAACTAATGAATCATTGGGATAGTGTGTTACCAAATAAGGTGCTAAGGGTTAATAATGAAGATGTAATTAATGACCTAGATGGCCAAGTTAGGAGAATATTAGAATATATTGAGGTTCCATTTGAAGAATCCTGTATTTCATTTCATGAAACTGAAAGATCGGTTAGAACCGCTAGTTCAGAACAGGTTAGACAACCAATTAATAAAAAAGGAATGGGCAGATGGAAGCCATACGCAAAACATCTAAAGCCCTTTACTAATATATTAGATTCAGATCTTCTTCATCCTGAAGATATAGCACTTATCGAGTCTTAGTTGCTTTTTAGTTGAATATATTCATAAAATTAGTTGTATGATAAACAATCTAATATGGAGATTATTATGGTAAATTTAATTATATGCGTGGGTATGTTCTATATCCTTCATTTATTTTTTAAAATGAGTTTTTCTTTACACAAGGTTCCTTTTCTTGAATGGACCTATACAGATGGAGATACTTCAAACTTAACCTCATTGTCATCAAGAATGGTTCTTGCTTCTGACAATCTAAGACAGTCACTTCCGATTTTCTTTGTTTTTGCTATTTTGTCTGTTATTTTGGATGTAGATAACTTGATGCTTGCTCAAATTTGGTTTGTTTTAAGAATTGCTTATCTACTTGGCGCTATGTTCAATCTTTATAAATACAAAATGATAAGACCTATTATTTGGCTACCATCAATAGTTGTTTTAGTTTGTATGGGTTGTAATTTATATATCTAATTAATTTTGGTAGCAGGCTCAGGGGGTAGCCTGCTACCAATGAAAGTATTGATTATGCATCTTGGAGTACTTTCGATGTATATTAAACTGAATTTATAAGACTTTTATATTAAGGACTTGAAACTTATTGTTAACTCTACGTAACAATAATTATTGAATTACATTAAATTTTCTTTCAATACGAGCTTGACCTCTGTGAACACAGCTCATATTGCTTGTATTAACATCAATCAATGTAATGATTTGACGATCAAACATACAAAAAGTTTGTATTAAATCAGTTATATATACCTTGCTTATTGGTTCTTCAAGAAAACTTGTTACAGATAAAATATCATATTTATTGCATTGATTTATTTTATTTATAGCATCCTTATATGCATCTTCACTTGTCTGCAATCTTTTAGTTATAAGAATAGAACATTTCTCATCAAACTCCGCAAAAGTATTTAAGCTAAAAAGGAGAGATAAAACATATATATAAAATTTCATGTTGCAATATTAACATCATAAATAATGATTGAATAATATTTAAAAGAGTATTAACTTTATGATATTCAGTATTTATTGAGGGGAGTTAATGAGCAATAAAAATGACTTTGGGTTTGGTACTCAAATAAGAAAAAGCCCATTTTTTGATGCAACTATTAAATGGGGTGCCAAAGATTTCTCTGTTTACAATCATATGTATATCCCTAGAGATTTTGGAGATCCTGAACAAAATTTTTGGAATTTAATTAATGAAGCCATTCTTTGTGATGTTGCAGTTGAAAGACAGGTGCAAATCAAAGGTCCAGACGCATCAAAATTTGTTCAGATGATGACGCCTAGAGATCTATCTTCTATGCAAGTTGGACAGTGTAAATACGTTATATTAACCAATCAACATGGTGGTGTTCTAAACGATCCAATACTACTGCGTGTTGAAGAGGATATTTATTGGTTTTCTCTAGCAGATAGTGATATTTTGTTTTGGGCTCAGGGTTTAGCAGCAAATTCAGATTACGATGTAGAAATATCAGAACCAGATGTTTCTCCACTTCAACTTCAAGGACCTAAATCTAGAGATATTATGGTTAAGATATTTGGTGATGAAATATTAGATCTAAAATACTATTGGTTTAAAAAATTTACTCATAACGGAGTTGAATTAATTATTTCAAGAACGGGTTGGTCAAGTGAGCTTGGTTATGAGATTTTTTTAACAGATTCCATTTATGGTAATGATTTATATAATACTATTATGGATATTGGCCACCCAATGGGCTTAAAACCAGGTCATACATCTACCATTAGAAGAATTGAGGGAGGCATGCTTTCCTATCATGCTGATATGACTATTAATACCAACCCTTTAGAGCTTGGTATGGATAAATTTATTAATCTAGATCAAGATTTTAACTTCATTGGTAAAGATGCCTTAATCAATATATCTAATCAAGGTTTATCTAGGAAGCAAGTTGGAATTATTATAGAAGATAATCCAATGCCTGGTCCTAATACAAGGTTTTGGGATGTAATTAAAAATGGCGCTGTTATTGGAAAGGTAACATCAGCAGTTTATTCACCAAGATTAAAGCAAAACATTGGTCTTGCAATGGTTGATATTAAATATTCCGATATTGGTGAAGAGCTTCAGATAGATAATGGAACAATGATACTTGATTGCAAAATAGTTAAAAAACCTTTTTATGATCCCAATAAGAGTCTTACAAAATCTTAGAACTTATTTAAGTAGCTATTGGTATTACAAAAGAAAGTATTACAAAGAACCACTTACTAAATTTAAAAAATAGAAGCATGCTCATATTATTACCGTGATCTGTAAATTTGCTACCTTCAAAAGACCACATAATTGCAGCTATAAATAAGAATATGATTGAATAGATAAATATTGAAGACATTTTAGTTATTTTTATTTTTTACAACCCAATACAACAAAGCTATAAATATAAGATTGCCAATTAAGTATGTCGTGTAGTCCATATAAAATGATATTCTAAGTGCTTATGATCTAATATGTAAGCAGAGTACCAAAAAGACTAATAATTAGAATAGCTATCATCCAAATTTTAAATCTTTTTTCATGCAAGTTTGTATGGTTTATATATATCCCAATTACTGCACCCCATGCAACAGCAAAAAAGACAAACGATATATCACTCATAGATATAATCTTATCAATTCAAAAGCCTCATAGAAATATAAATATAATTTTTATTTGCTTATTGTTATTATCTAGTTAATTAATTTATAAAGTTTATTATGACTAAATGGAAATTTCTTTTGCTATTATTTTTATCACTTCTGCTACCAGTTATTTTCATTAGATTATTCATAGGTTATTAAGATTAATTAATCATAATTATGTTATCTTTAAGAA
>Ga0206129_10001557_pt1 | contig 30676 bp, 33 predicted proteins | sample Helgoland_Spring_8_FD_148616 | JGI IMG/M metagenome (GOLD analysis project Ga0206129, IMG submission 148616) | Pelagic subsurface seawater microbial communities from Kabeltonne, Helgoland, North Sea - Helgoland_Spring_Bloom_20160502_2 | ecosystem: Environmental > Aquatic > Marine > Epipelagic ...
TTTCCGATCAAGTCTGTGTCAGCACGCATTTTCTTCAGAAAATGTTCAACCTGCACAATATGTCCAGTGTCGGTTAGTCGCAGATGCATCAGGCACAAAATATCAAACGCAGGTTCAAGCGCGGCCCAATTCAAAGGTGGGGTTTGAGTCAAACCACGATCCACAATCACGCGCGCCTCGCCAACTAGAACCTGTTACCAGGCGCGAACGCGCTTTCAAGCAGCGCAATTGCAATCAATCCCACGCCTTTCCTGACTGCCCCCATATTCAAGCATAACTAGCGCGCCATGGTTATCAGCCATCGCGGTAAGCAGCCCAATCAAGACATGCCCAAAGTCCGGAAGATCAGATCTTATAGTCAAACTGAATTGATTAACTGTACGTTCACGCAATTCTAGCTTTGGTAAAAACAGATCCGGCACTGCCAAGCGCTCGCGGTCATGTAGATCATCTAAAAAATAGAGAAAATCGACAAAATCGACAACACCAAAAGGCAACAATCGCCGCACCGCTTGTTGCGTGGCTTGCGACACTAAATATGTACCAAGGCTTTGCAGAAAATCTGCAAGGCCGAGATTCAGGACCTCAGTGGCACAGGCGACAATCCGAATGGTGATCGGCGTATCAAACACCATCATCGCTTCAAAAGAGGGATCCTAAAGGTCTGCTTTTACACCGATGGCCCGCCAAGCTTCGTCTTCGTAAGTGTCTTTTATAAAAGCCTCAATCGCTTTGTAAATTTACCCATGCATCTCTAGTACCCTACTTTTTCTTCAGGACAAATTTTGCCGTGTGGGTCTTAACAGAGAACTGCTGCAGTTAAAGAACAGAGAGCTAAACGCCTAACATCCAAGCAAATCGGTTAAGCATTCATCAATCTTTCTAAAAATCTGTGGGTGCACCGCCTTCGGATTTACGGCGTGCGACAAAGTCTGCTAGCTCTTCGCGGATTGCATCGTCCAAGGGCGGCTCTTCGAACTCGTCAAGAATCTGAAGGAACAGATTATGCGCGCGTTCAGGCGTCCAAATACCACCCGCGACCTCCCAGCCTTCATAGTTTTTCCAATCACTCAGAAATGGTTGATAAAAGGCTGTCGTGTAGCGTTCTTGTGTATGTTGAATGCCGAAGAAATGCCCATCGTTACCCACAGACTTAATCGCATCCAAGGCAATGTCATCAGGTGTTGTAGCGAAGGTCGCAGGCTCCATATAGCGTTGAATTTGCTGAATAACCTCGCAATCCATGATGAATTTCTCTGGGGACGCGATTAAGCCACCCTCAAGCCAACCCGCCGCGTGATAGACCATATTCGTACCCGATTGCACCGATGCCCATAGACTGTTCGACGTCTCCCACATCGCTTGCCCATCAGGCACATTGGCCGCGCAAACACCGCTTGAACGCAAGGGCAAATTATAGAATCGCGCCATCTGACCCGTCATTTGCGTGGCGCGCATATATTCAGGTGTGCCAAAGGCAGGCGCGCCGCTTTTCATGTCCACGTTCGAGGTAAATGTGCCGATCACACAAGGGCAACCAGGATTAATCACCTGCGCCAACACCACCGCGCACAAAGCTTCCGCCAAGGACTGTGCCACAGCGCCGGACATGGTCACAGGCGCCATCGCCCCCGCCAAAGTGAACGGCGTCACCACAAGCGCTTGCCCGCGCCGCGCAAGGCGCATCCAGCCGTCAATCATTGGAAAGTCATGCTTCAAAGGCGATGTCGAATTGATATTCGTATACATACGCGGCTTTTCGTCGAACTCTTCATGGCTGAGACCACCCGCGATGCGCACCATCTCCATCACATCTTCAACGCGCTCTTTTCCAAGACTATAGGCGTGCATCACCTTGTCGGTGATCGTCAGTTTGTCATAAAGCACATCCAAATGGCGCACAGAGGCATGCACATCCACAGGTTCCACCGGATAACCACCCGCGAAGTGAATACAGTTAAAATATTGCGTGAGCTTCAAAAGATTCTGACACATCTCGCGCGTGCCAGGCACCTTTTTACCCAGCGCCATGTCCCAATAGTTGGGCGGGGACGAGACATTGCCAAAGAGCAGGTGTTTGCCACCCACAGTAATCTTACGATCAGGGTTTCGCGGGGTAATGTCGAATTGGCTGGGGGCCAGCGCAATTTTTTCCATCACGAAATCACGGCCCATGCGCACGATTTCGCCGTCAATATCGCAACCACCGCTTTTGCGCAGGATCTCGATCGCTTCGGGGTTTAGAAAGGCGATGCCGATCTCTTCAAGGATGCGCATGGCCCCGTCGTGGATCGCAGCAATGCCGTCTTCATCCAGAGGTTCCGTCGGGCGATCTATATTGACCGGAAGCCGCCAAGGGCTCTGTTCAATCGCAGCACTGCCCCGCCGTGTCGCTGCACCGGCGCGCCCGCCACCCCGTTTACGTCGATTGCCAGTTGCTGCCATGATACTCTCCAATCCGTTATGAGTATCAAACGTAAGGACACGAGGCTTTGACAGCCTAACTGCGACACATATTGTCGCAATAGCCTATCGACGTGTTGACTTTTCTATCAACCACGCGGGCAGTTCACCAATATCAGCCAAAACCGCATCTGCATGCGGTGCCAATTCAGCCGCGCGCGCAACGCCCGTGAGAACGCCAACTCCTGCCATACCTGCCGCGCGTGCGGCTTGCAGATCATGGGTGCTATCGCCAAGCATGACAGTGTGGAACGGGTCCACTTGCACATGACGACAAAACGCCAACAAAGGTTCTGGGGCAGGCTTCGCGCCAAACCCGCTGTCAAAGCCGCAGACGAAGTCAAACAAATCACGTACGCCCGCTGCGCCCAAATGCGCCTCGGCCACTGCTTCGGCGTCATTGGTCATCACACCCAATTTGTAGCCTGAAACTTTGAGACCTTGTAGAAACGGTGCGAGATCAACCGCAGGAGCTAGCGGCGCAACTGCGGCACTTTCGGCCAGTTCATATTCAACCTGATCTACATCCTTGCGCTTTAGGACGCGCGCTATGACTTGCGAAATCTCACGATTACTACCCGCGATCGCAATTGAGTTTGGCTGAAATCCTTGCTTTTCCAGATCAAAGCGCAGCGCAAGCGCCAGCTCTCTGAGCAGGTCGTCATCACCCCCACATAACTTCGGCAAGAACCCTGCGGCCCATAAATCCCACGTCCCGCGAAAATCGAAAAGCGTGCCGTCCTTGTCAAACAAGACACCCTTAAAGTTGTCAGCAACGTTGCTCATGTCCAGCTCACTTCAGCACCACCGGGCATCGCTTGTCGCGCCTCGGCGACACGCTCGTAGGGCACTTGCAACGCGTCACAACACGAAATGATCCACTGATCATCCATCATCAAAAAATCAAGAACACAAAGCTGGAATTCGGGATCGCCGACACGTTCACGAATATCCGCTTCGCTAGAGCCCGTCGCGCCAAGGAAAGCAGGCAAAACATCCTCTTCCTGACCTACAATCCAGCCTAGCGCTTGTAGCGCAAACACTTCCGCAGATTCGCGTGAAAGAGCCATCGCTCGCACTCCTTTTGGTTCGTGCGGACCATTCCCTAAAATCTGCGCGGCTTCAACGGTCTTTGCGTTTGCCGCGTTTCTTTGGGTTGTCCAAACGATACTCCAAACGGTCCGCATATGCTGCGCGCTTTTCAGCGCTCATGTCACTGATCCGCTGGATCGAGAGCTCGCGTCCAATTGTTTGAAACCGCTGTGCGCGTTCGAACTGTGCGCTCATCACAGAAGACGCAGCAGCCACATCAAACGTCTCTGCGCGCAACAATTCTAGAAATGCCCGGTATGAGGTCTGATGCAAAGCGCGCGCTTCGCTACGATCCGGCAAACGCGCCTTCATTTCTTGGCGCATCGCACGCTTGTCAGAGCGATCAAAGGCCCCCACATAGGGCAAGGCCGCTTCGCGCATACCTGGCCCACCGCCTTGTCTGCCAGGCCCTTTGGATATGACCCCCACAACCGCACCGATCACCAGCAAGTTCAGCGCCAGAGACACCCCCAAAAGAATGCGAACCCGCTTTTTCGGCTTAGCGGGCGTCACTACTTTATTCCGCTCGTCACTCATTCCGCTCACCCTTCAAACAACGTAAAATCAAAGCCATCACCGTACTCCAGCGCCTCCGAGAGAGCGCTCGTATCCATGCCCAGCACCGTGCCAAACGGCTCTATCAGCAATTGCGGCGGGCTTATCCCGATCCAAACGCCAGTTACCGCGGCCGTTGCAAGCCCTGCGAAAGCAGGCCAACCACCAATCGCCTCACCTAGCGCAGACAACATATCTCTAAAGATCCCACGTTTTGCAGCAGTTTCTGTCAGTACACCAAGCGCAGCTGGCTGCATCGCCTCCGCATCGCTCAAGATGCGCGCCATAAAGTCTGGCGACGGCTCTGGCGGTGTGCGTTTGGAGAGGTCGAACATCTTATTTAGCTCAGTCTCATCGCTCATGGTGCATCTCCTTCCAATCCGAGGGCAGCCTTGCGCCCCTTTAATATATGCGTCAACGCGCGTTTGCCACGCGATGTTAGGCTCTCGACCGCTTCGACGCTGGTCTCCATCACATCAGCAATCTCGGGGTTCGCCAATTCTTCGATATGGCGCAACACAACGGCCTGTCTTTGGCGCTCAGGTAATCCCATCAAAGCCACTTGCAGTGCATCATGTCGTGCACTGCTTTGCATGTCATCAGCGGCACTGGGGCTCGGATCAATTGGCTCATCAATCGCATCAAGCGAGGTGCTTTGCACTTTACGCAACCGATCCAGACAGAGATTTGCCACCACGCGATAAAGCCACGTCGTCACCTTCGCCTCGCCACTGCGCCACTCAGGTGCAATTTTCCAAACGCGCATCATCGCCTCTTGCGCCACATCTTCAGCATCCGCCTGAACACCCAACAACCGATAGGCTTGTTTATAGGCGCGCGGGGCCAAGCGCACTGTCAACTGACGCGCGGCCGCTTGATCACCGTTTGCATAGAGCTGCAAAAGCGCGTCATCGCTAATATTTATGCTGTGATCCAAAGCCATCGTCCTGCGCGTCTTAGATTATCCGTTAATCCAGTTGGCGAACCCGCCCCACTTCAGGGGCAGGTCCAGTTCTATTTTGGCGAAATCACTCGCCGCTTTTTTGCTTCTTGTGCTTACCACGCTTGCCATGCTTTGCCATCTCTGCGAAGTCTTCTTCAGAGATCGAGCCATTGCCATCCGCATCCACCAGATCAAACATTTTGGCACCACGCCCTTCCGCGCGTCCTTTGGACATTTCTTCAAAGCTCACCATACCGTCGCCATTCGCATCATGGCGCTTGATCATTTTCTTGACACGTTTTTCTGCGCGCTTACGACCAGACTGGCCCATCTCCTCTGCGCTCAGCATATCATCACCGTTCGTGTCCGCTTTATCGAACCGCACACGTGCATGCGCTGCCAACTCTTCGCGGGTCAGTGCGTCATTGCCATCTGTATCAAGTGTGCTGAAGCCTGGGCGCTCGTGACGCATCTTGCCCTCTTTCGCTTCGCCCTCACCCGTTGCGGCCTGTGCGGCAAATCCTGTTGCAATAACCATACCTGTCAATGCGATGCGTGCTGTCATGCGTGAAATCGTTGTCATCTGATTGTCTCCAGTCTATGCGCCAAAAACGCGGGCCTCAAAATATCAGGCGTTTCTTGCCTGTTGTGGTAGGTCAAACGCGGCACGCGAAAACTTCCGTCGCAGTTTTTTTCAACTTTTTTGAATTCATCTCGCGACATCGCGCCGCAAGATCACGGAATCCCGTTGAAACAGGGTGCTTTGGTTGCATTTCCGTGGCATAGACGTTTTAAATTATCGCGCGTTTTCAGGAGGCCCCATTATGGTTGCAATAAACGAGCAGCACGGAGCGCGGGCCCTTTGGCCCGCATTGCGCCGTGGATGGCGTGGGAAATGCCCTAATTGCGGTGAAGGTCGTGTACTGCACAGCTATCTAAAAATGTGCGAGAGCTGCTCAAACTGTGACCAAGATTTTAGCGCCGCGCGTGCCGATGATGGCCCTGCCTACCTGACAATTTTGATCGTTGGACATATTGCGACGATCTTCATGCATATGGTTTTCGTCCATTTCCGCCCCGAACCAATGGTGCTCTTCACATTGTTTGCAAGCATCGCGGTGTTCTTGTCGCTCTACTTGCTGCCACGCTTCAAAGGCGCAATCGTGGGCTATCAGTGGGCCAAACGCATGTTCGACTTCGCACATCAGGCCGCGTCATGAGCGGCAGCCCACCCATCGACAAAACCGCGATACGCCACGCCAGTACGGTAATTGTACTTCGTGATCGCCACACGGCACCGCGTATCTTGATGGGCCAACGCGGGGCAAAAGCGGCGTTTATGCCGAATAAATTCGTGTTTCCCGGTGGCGCTGTCGATGCGGCAGATGCAGACATCCCGCTTGCAGGAAAGATCAATCCACTTTGCCACACGCATCTCACCCAGAAAACCGACGCGGATCGCACACATGCGCTTGGCGTCGCTGCGATCCGTGAACTCTGGGAAGAAACCGGCCTCATCCTTGGAACAAAAGGCATATGGGACAGCACTCCACATGCTGATTGGACAGAATATGCCGCCACGGGCCACCTACCCGACGCCTCCGCACTTCAATTTGTGTTCCGCGCGATCACACCGCCAGGCCGGCCACGCCGCTTTGATGCGCGCTTCTTTCTGATCGATGCAGAGGCACTGCACGGCGACATCGACGATTTCTCAAACGCGTCGGATGAGCTTTCCCACTTGCAATGGATTGCAGTGGAAAACGTGCGCAAGTTCGATTTGCCCTTCATCACGCAAGTCGTGCTTGCAGAAGTCGCAGGGCACAGCTCAAAAGAAGCAACGCCAGACAGCGTGCCGATGTTCCTCAACACAGAAGAAGAAAGCCTGTTCCTGCGCCTCGCAGGCAACTCCCCGCTCGAACACGCACTCAAACCCTAATCGCTTCTCCGGTCTTTAAATACCTCGGGGGAGTGTGCCCCGCAGACGGGGGCAGCGCCCTTCATCACCCGAAATCTAGCGTACCACCAAAATCAAAAGCAAAACACTGGCTGACAGAAATCCAATCGCGATACCTTCGCGCACGCTTAGCCGTTCTTTGAATACTAACACAGACACCATTAGCGAAAAGATCAACTCGATCTGCCCCAAGGCTTTCACGTAGGCCGCTGTTTGCAAAGTGAACGCCAAAAACCAGCCCAACGATCCTCCAAGGCTCATCAAGCCGATCCAAAGGGCCTTGCGCCGCGCGCCCCAAACTGCACGAATTTGGCCTTGCTCGAAGACACGCAACCATAGGCTCATCGCGCCGAATTGCATCAACGTCACCGCGGACAAGGTCACAGCCGCGCGCAACAAAGGCGCATCAGCCCCCACCTCCAATGTGGCCGCGCGGTAGGTCACACCGGAGATCGCAAACAACAATCCTGATGCCAATCCCAGCCCCGCTGCACGTGTGAACAGCCGCTCTTGCCAGGACCCCTTCGCCTCTGGCGCGCTGGACAACAGCAAAACGCCCGTCAGGCCGACTAAGATCGCCACCAAACCTAGGAAAGAGACGCCTTCACCTAAGATTATCAGGCCGACTAAAGCGGCTTGAACGACTTCGGTCTTTTTGAATGTGATCCCCACTGCGAAATTGCGTTCACGAAACAAGGCAACCACGCAGACCGTCGCCAAGATCTGCGCTATTCCACCAATCGCGCCCATCGCCCAAAACCGCGCGCTCAACGCTGGCAGCTGCGTGTCACTCGCCACCAACCAAGCCATCACGACAGCGGCCAAAAGCGGGGCAGAATAGGCAAAGCGCGCGAACGTCGCTCCGCCCGTACTCAACGCACCCATGCTCAATTGCTTTTGAAGCATAAAGCGCAACGTCTGAAAGATCGTCGCGCCAATTGTGGCGTAAATCCAAAGTTCCATGGATCTGCCTATGCCTGATCAGCCCTCAGAGGGCCAGAGCGGATGGGCGACCGGCTCTTTCGCCTTAAATAAATAACGCCGAAACACAACGCCATAGGATCGATAGCGATAGCCTTCATTCACCGCCAAAAACCGCTCTTTCCCGCTCTCGTATAGCGCGGGAAGATCATACCAGCACACATCAGGGTGCATATGATGCACCGAATGGAAGTTATTGTTTAAAAACAAAAAGGCGAGGATACCGCGATCTTCTATAATTACGGTTCTCCCACGACTTAAGGTATGTGCGCGATGCTCGAGATACGTGCGGATCTTCAATATTGAGAGGCCGAAATATACTGCAATCAAATACACCCAAACAGGCATCGCACTGATCGTAACAATCCACCAAAGCGGCAAGGCAGCCGCTGGGATATGCCAGATCCATCCAACCAACACACGGCGACCCCCCGCTTTGATCAGGTGCCAATCGCCTCTCATAAAGGCATACTGCCCAATCGCAGCACCCACCACCAAACGTCCTAGCAAAGTATTATTAAAAATCAACAAACCGCGCTTGAACTGGTTCAGGCCGGACCACACTATCGGATCCAAATAACAGCTTTCAGGATCATCGTAGGGATCAGTCAAACGGCTATCTACGTGATGGGCAAGATGCGTGTCACGAAACCGCATGTAAGGAATGGTGAAACTGAGCGATGGAAAAACCAAAGCCGCGTTCAAGTGAATATTCTTGAACGGATGCCCATGCATAACCTCATGGGTCAGTGACGAATGCAGCGCTATTGAAAGAACCGCCAAGGCAACACCCAAAGGCATCCAAAATGCTGCAACCCAAGTTGTAGATAACGCGAACAACGCATAGCACAGGCCAAGCGTCGCCCAAGTGGGCCACTGATAGCGGCGCGAGGAGGCCCCGTGGGCTTTGTGATTCACGAAGCCTGCCCTTGATAAACAGCTGAAACCTCAGCGCGAATAATCCGCGCGATCTGCTGGCAATCCTCAATGCTAAAAGTCAAAGGTAAGCGCATATCCACAATGCCACGCAAAATGTCATCGGTCGCAGACATCGACTCGGAGGGGGCATAGCGCCAACTGTCATAGCGCGATGTGAACGCGACAGGTTCTGCGCCACCAAACCACTTCAACTCAACCCCGCGCGCGCCACAGCGCGCAATTGCGTCATTCACAGCCGCGTCGCTCCACCCTTCCAGCAAGAATTGGATCGACGAGCCAACGTAGCTCTCTTTTTCGTGCCGTTTCACCACCGTGAGCCCCGGCGTGTCTTGCAATCCGTCCTCAACAGCGACGTAGCGTTCGTTCCAGCGCGTGACCTGCGTGTCTAAATCTGCCAATTGTGGGCGTAAAATGGCCGCGCGCAGGTGATCCATTCGACCTGAGGTATTGGGCGTTTCATATTTGATATTCGCGAACGCCCCTTTGGGTGGTCCAGCCAAGTGCCGCTCAAACAACATGTAACTGCCCGATAGCATAATCGCGCGCGCCATCAATTCATCATCATCCGAGACCAGCAAACCGCCCTCGCCCGAGTTCACATGCTTGTAGGTTTGACACGAATAACAACCCATCACACCATGACGGCCAGAGAACGTATCGCCCCACTTCGCGCCCATCGTATGCGCGCAATCCTCAATCACAGTGATCCCAGCCGCGTCGCAAATCGCCATCAAACGATCCATGTCACACATGTGGCCGCGCATGTGGCTCAGCATCAATACATCCGCGAGATCGGCTTTTGCCTCCAAATCATCCAGATCTATCGTAAGGTCGCGGGTCACGCCCACAAATACTGGCACGCCGCCGACAGCAGCAATCGATCCGGGCACAGGGGCTAATGTGAACACATTGCTCAGGACTTTGTCTCCCGCCTTCACCCCCACCGCGCGCAGGGCAGTCGCCATCGCATATCCACCAGAGGCCACTGCAAGACAGTATTTGGCATTCACAGAGGCTGCAAATTCCTGCTCTAGCATTGCAGTTTCGCCGTATTCGCCCTCGGCCACATTGTATCTATGCAAACGACCGGATTTCAAAATTTGCAGCGCCGCTTCGATCCCAGCCTCAGGGATCGGCTCTTGTTGCGTAAAACTGCCTTGGAAGCTTTCACTCATCTCTAATATCCCAATAATTTTGCAGCCATAGCAGGCAAATCAACAAAGTGATCTAGCAACGCATCGGGTTTCAATGCGCGAATATCCGCTTGCCCCGCAGTCGCACCCGGCCCGAATGTCACCAGCACACTTGGCACGCCCGCTGCGCGCGCGGTTTTGTGATCCGTGATCGTATCCCCGATAAGGCAGGAGCGTTTCACATCACCCCCCGCACGCCGCACCGCTTCAAAGAACGGTTCTGGATCAGGTTTGCGCACGGTCAGCGTGTCCGCACCAATCAAAGAGCCAAACGCATCCCGCACACCCAACTTCGTCATCAGGATCTCGGCCAGATATTCCGGCTTGTTTGTGCAAATACCCACTTTGAAGCCATCTGAGCGCAACTGCTCCACCGCATCCATCGCGCCATCATAAAGCTTTGTGTGCACGTCAATCGCTTGCTCATAGGCGCGCAACAAAGGCTGATATTGCGCGTTCAAAACCTCTAGATCGGCGGCTTGGCCAGTTTCACGTTCAATCCCAAGCGACAACATCGCACGCCCCCCCCGCAACGCCACGCCCGCATCTATTTCAGGCTTTAAACGCACAGCCATACCGAGACTCTCAAAACAGGTGTTCGCGGCGGCCAAAAGATCGCCGCTCGTATCTGCAAGCGTTCCATCAAGGTCGAAAATAACGGTGCGCATGCGCTCTCCTGCCAGAAATCGCTGACCACTCAAGGTTAAGCGCTTGTTACACGCCGCAATCTTGTGTGATCTCACACGCCTTGCAGCATCTCAAAGTTTAGGTAGAACGAGCGTTAACAAATTGCAAAGAGTATTCCCTATTATGAGCATTGCTCTGATTATCCTTGCCGCTGGCAAGGGCACCCGAATGAAATCCGATCTGCCCAAAGTTCTGCATCACATTGCGGGCGCACCAATGCTGGTGCACGCGATGAAAAGCGGTGCAACTTTAGATCCTGCGAAAACGATCATAGTCGCAGGTCACGGCGCTGAACAGGTCAGCGATGCAGCAAAAGCGTTTGATGAGACTGCAGACGTGGTTTTGCAGGCCGAGCAGATGGGTACGGCGCACGCGGTAGCTCAGGCGAAAGAGGCTCTCTTTGATTTCGACGGTGACGCTCTGGTTCTTTACGGAGATACACCCTTCATCAGTCCCAAAACGTTAGAGCATATGACCGCAGCACGTGCGGGCCATGATGTTGTCGTCTTGGGCTTTGAAGCCGCTGATCCAGGCCGTTATGGACGTCTAGTCATGGCAGGTGAGAAACTTAAAAAAATAGTGGAATTCAAAGATGCATCAGATGAAGAGCGCCAAATAACCCTTTGTAACAGCGGCGTTATCTGCGTAAGCTCAGCCATTCTTTTTGATCTTATCGCTGCGGTTAGAAACGACAATGCCTCTGGTGAATATTACCTCACCGACATTGTAGAAATTGCCCAAAGGAAAGGTCTGAGTGCGACCTCAGTGATCTGCGATGAGAGCGAAACGCTTGGTGTAAATTCCCGCGTACAACTCGCAGAAGCTGACGCAATCTTTCAAAACAAAGCACGTATCGCGTTGATGGAAGCTGGCGTCACATTGCACGCGCCAGACACGGTCTATCTGTCCCACGACACACATATTGGTCCTGACACGATCATCGAACCGAACGTTGTATTTGGCGCTTCGGTCACAGTTGAGAACGGCGCAAATATCCGTGCGTTCAGTCACTTAGAGGGCTGTCACGTCAGCCGCGGCGCGACTGTTGGTCCCTACGCTCGCTTGCGCCCGGGAACAGAACTTGCTGAATTTACCCGTGTTGGCAACTTCGTTGAAATCAAGAATGCAGTGATTGATGAGGGCGCGAAGGTTAATCACCTGTCCTACGTCGGTGACGCCCATTTGGGTGCGCGCGCGAACATCGGGGCGGGCACAATTACTTGCAACTATGACGGCGTGATGAAGCATCATACAGAAATCGGCGAAGACAGCTTTATCGGGTCTAACACCTTGCTGGTCGCCCCTGTTGTTGTCGGCGCGAATGCCATGACGGCAAGCGGCACTGTGATTACACAAGACGTGCCTGATGATGCTTTGGCGATTGCACGTAGCAAGCAAATCAACAAAACAGGCTCAGCAGTTAAATTGTTCGATATCTTAAGGAAAAAGAAAAATATTAGCAAAAAAGAGGTGTCATAATGTGCGGAATTATTGGGGTGCTTGGACAGCACGAGGTGGCACCAACTCTTGTCGAAGCGCTCCGTCGCCTCGAATATCGTGGCTATGACAGCGCAGGAATTGCAACTGTCAACAATGGCGTACTAGATCGGCGCCGCGCTGTTGGTAAATTGGTTAATCTCTCTGACCTTCTGGTGCACGAACCGCTCGCGGGCAAGTCTGGTATCGGCCACACCCGCTGGGCCACGCATGGAGCGCCGACAACGGACAACGCGCACCCCCACCAAGCTGGTCCCGTCGCTGTCGTGCACAATGGCATCATCGAAAACTTTCGCGAATTACGTGTAGAACTTGCAGGATACGGTATCAGTTTCGTCACTGAGACGGATACAGAAACCGTTGCTATGCTCACACAGCACCACATGGAAAGCGGCCTTAGCCCAGCTGACGCAGCTGAAAAGACAATATCCCGACTAGACGGTGCGTTTGCTTTAGCGTTTTTGTTCCACGGCGAAGAAGACCTAATGATCGCAGCGCGCAAGGGCTCGCCGCTTGCCATTGGACATGGCGCTAAGGAAATGTACATCGGCTCCGACGCGATCGCATTAGCCCCTTTAACCAATCACATCACATACTTAGAAGAAGGCGACCGCGCCGTTCTGACCCGTGACAGCTTACAAATATGGGACAGCGAAGGTCACCAAGTCGGGCGCGAAATGCGCGTTATCAAGATTGATACAGCCAAAGTCGATAAGGCTGGTTTTGATCACTATATGGCGAAAGAAATCGCGGAACAGCCAGTCGTTGTCGGGGCCGCCGTGAACAACTATCTCCCTGCAGGCGGTGATAAAGCCGCTCTGCCCGGTGGTAATATTGATTTCTCAAAGATTGAACGCTTGAGCATGGTCGCCTGCGGCACTGCCTTTTATGCGTGCCTTACCGCAAAATACTGGTTTGAGAAGCTTGCGCGCATTCCAGTTGAGGTCGATGTGGCCTCAGAGTTTCGCTACCGCGAACCGCCGATCCCTAGTCAAACCGCTGCTTTATTCGTTAGCCAATCCGGTGAAACTGCTGACACACTGGCAGCGCTGCGCTACTGTGCGGGTAAGGCCGACAAGATCCTGTCTGTGACCAACGTTGCGGAAAGCTCTATCGCGCGTGAAAGCGATCAAACCTACCCAATTTTCGCGGGTGTCGAAATTGGCGTGGCCTCAACCAAAGCTTTCACGTGCCAGCTTACCGTATTGTTATCATTGGCGCTAAAAGCTGCGCAAGATCGCGGTACGATGTCTGAAACAGAACTGAAAGACGCAGTCAACGCAATCCGCTCTGCGCCCGGGCTTTTGAAGGTCGCGCTGGAGCAAACTGATGCAATCAAGCGCAACGCGCGAAAACTTGCAAAGGCACGCGACATCTTGTTTCTGGGACGTGGCTTGATGTATCCAATCGCCCATGAAAGTGCATTAAAATTAAAAGAAATCAGCTATATACATGCCGAGGCTTATGCATCAGGTGAGCTCAAACATGGCCCTATCGCGCTGATTGACAAGAAGGTTCCGGTTGTCGTTCTAGCGCCATCAGACGAGCTTTACGACAAGTCCATTTCCAATATGCAAGAGGTCATGGCCCGCTCTGGCAAAGTACTTTTGATTTCTGACCGTAAGGGTTTGAAACACGCGGGCGATGTGTGGGGGGAAATCGTGATGCCTGAGTGTGATCCTTTGATCACACCGATCATCTACTCAATCCCCGCCCAACTTCTGGCTTATCATACTGCTGTCGCTAAAGGCACAGATGTGGATCAGCCGCGCAACCTTGCAAAGTCTGTGACTGTCGAATGACCATTGAAGAAGCCCTTGACGCATTGCGCGCACGCATCGAGCCAGGCCGAGCATAAAATACCACAAGGGCAAACGTGAGTATCTTGGCATCGCCAACCCTGATGTGAATGAGCTCACAAAGAAATGGCGCTCCGATCTCGATGTAAACTCGCGCGTATTCCTTGCGAAAGAACTGTGGGATTCGGATATTTTTGAAGCACGCTTAGCGGCCTCCAAGCTGTTGACACAGGCGCGCATACGACCTGATGATGCAGCTTGGGAGTTGATCAAAAGTTGGGTGCCCAATTTTGACAGCTGTGCCATCGCTGATCACGCCTGCATAGCGGGACAAAAACGGCTGGTCGCGGATCCTACGCGATTAGATGAGATTGAGGCTTGGACAACCTCGGATCACATCTGGACACGACGCGCGGCCTTGGTAATCACCCTGCCATGGGCCAAACAAAATAATCCAAAGCAAGCAGAACTGGACGCGCGGGAGCGCATTTTGGGTTGGGCTTCAAGCTACGTCGACGATCATACCTGGTTTATCCAAAAATCGATTTCATGGTGGCTACGCGAGCTGGGCAAACATGATGCCGCGCGTGTACGCTCTTTTCTTGACCAATACGGCGACGCGATGAAGCCTTTTGCGCGCAAGGACGCGGCAAGAAAGCTACCCACGGCTTAACCGCCTGAAAAAACTTCAACTTCGGGAAGTTCGGTCAAGGGCGCTTCGATCAAGCGGAACGCGGCAAGGGACAAACGACTTCCTGCGGATCCTGCGCCCTCGATCGGAATCAGATCAACCTGCACGGATTTGCCAGTACCGGGATAGACCACACGGCCTTTTCCAACGGCACTCACCAAAGGGGTCTTGATCCAAAATCCCGCTTGGGTCGGATCACCAAGCGAAGCAACCGTCAATCCAAGCGGCTTTTCAACGGCTTCAACAGGAACCGCTGCAGCCTCTTCACGCTCTTGCATGGTTGTAACATCAAACTCTTCAACCGTGCGTGCCGCTTTCGGAACAACACGGCCTAAACCGGCAGGACGCACTTTTGGACGCAATTGATCACTTTCAGGAACAATTATTTCAGGGGCGTCCACCTGTTTCGAGGCCTGCGCACAAGCAGAAAGCGTTAAGATCGCGGCGAATAATAAGATACGAGTCATGAAGTCAGGATTAAGCCCTCCAGCGCAGAACGCAATAACGTGTTCGCACATGTGCGGAACTCCTCTTGCAGCGCTTCAGCGCGCGCATTAGCGTGTACCCATGAACGCACCCTTGATTGACCCTTTCGCCCGCGCCATTACCTATTTGCGCGTCTCTGTGACAGATCGTTGTGATTTTCGCTGCGTCTATTGCATGAGCGAAAACATGCAGTTCTTGCCCAAGAAAGAACTGCTGACCCTCGAAGAGTTAGATCGCATGTGCTCCACATTTGTGGATCTCGGCGTGAAAAAGCTGCGCATCACGGGGGGTGAACCGCTTGTGCGGCGTGATATCATGGCATTTTTCCAAAGCATGAGCCGCCATTTGGACAGTGGTGCATTGGATGAACTCACGCTCACCACTAACGGAAGTCAGCTCGCACGCTTTGCAGAGCCACTGTATGCCGCAGGCGTGCGCCGCGTGAACGTATCCCTTGATACGTTGGATGAAGAGAAATTCGCCCTCGTGACCCGTTGGGGCCGTTTGACACAAGTTTTAAAGGGGATCGACGCGGCTCAGGCGGCTGGTCTGAAAGTGAAGATCAACGCGGTTGCGCTGAAGGATTTCAACGAAGACGAGCTGATCACAATGACAGAGTGGTGTGCAAGCCGTGATATTGCGCTGACATGGATTGAAGTGATGCCGATGGGCGATCTTGGAAATGAGGATCGTGTGGGGCAATATTGGTCGCTGAAGGATCTGCGCACGCAACTCGCGGAGCGCTATACGATGACCGAACTCAGCGAACGCACGGGCGGCCCTGCGCGCTATGTGCGCTTGGAGGAGACGGGTCAGAAGATCGGCTTCATTACACCACTCACGCATAACTTCTGCGAAAGCTGTAACCGCGTGCGCTTGACCTGCACGGGCGAGCTTTATTTGTGCTTGGGTCAGGAAGACATGGCAGATCTGCGCGCGCCTTTGCGCAACAACCCGAAAGACAACGCGCCTCTAAGGCAAGCGATACATGACGCTATCGGTTTGAAACCGAAGGGCCATGATTTCGACTATTCGCGCCAGAAAGCGGATGGCCAAGTCACACGCCATATGAGCCACACAGGCGGCTAGGTCCGGTGGCCAAACGTGCTGCATATTGTGCGTCAGCGCACGCATGCTGATTTCGTGTGCAGAATTGTGCTATCCCACTGCAAGCTCTATATCCTCCCCAAACATCAATAGGAGATCGACATGTCCGTCAGTTCCCGCTTTGAAACATCACAAGCCACGCCAACCCTTGAAGGGGCTGGCGTTCACCTGCACCGTGCCTTCGGCTTTCAGGATCCGACTGAGCTGGATCCTTTTCTCCTTTTCGACGATTTTCGCAGCGACCACCCTGACAAGTTTGAAAAGGGCTTTCCTTGGCATCCACACAGAGGCATCGAAACGATCACATATGTTCTGAATGGCACAGTCGATCACGAGGATAGCCTTGGCAACACAGGCGCGCTCGGAGCAGGCGATGTGCAATGGATGACCGCAGGCTCCGGGATCATGCATCAGGAAATGCCACATGGGAACGCGCAGGGCCAAATGCATGGGTTTCAACTTTGGGCGAACTTGCCCTCCTCCCTCAAAATGACAGCGCCTCGCTACCAAGACGTTGAAAGTAAAGAGATCCCCGAGATTATTGATGACGACGGCACGCGCGTTAAAGTCGTCGTCGGCGAATTCTGGGGAAAGCGTGGTCCCGTCGATGGCATCGCCGCAGACCCACAATATCTTGATGTCTTCGTGCCTGCTGGTGTGAAGAAAACCTTCAAGCTAAGCCACCACAGACGTGCGTTCGCTTATGTCTTCGAAGGCGGTGCTGCCTTCGCGGATGCTTCTGCACCGATGGGGGTGCTCTTGGAAAAAGAAGTTGGCGGCGAAGAAGTCAATATCCGCGACCTGACCGGCAACCGCACGCTCGTGAAATTCGGAGCGTCCGAAGAGGTCACGGTTCAAGCTGGTGATACTGGTGTGCGCTTTTTGCTAATCTCGGGACAGCCGCTGAAGGAACCTGTCGCGTGGCATGGGCCAATCGTGATGAACACCCGTGAGGAACTAATGCAAGCCGTCAAAGAGCTGCGCAACGGCACGTTTATTAAGCCCGCGCACTAAACCTTATGTAAGCCGAACCGCATTGCGCACCATTAGCCAATAAATGTCCTCAACCTCGCTCCGGCTAAGCGCGCCACTGTTACGATACCATGTGGTCACCCCCGTGAGCATCGCAATGATAGCGCGCGTGGCGACCTTTAAATCGGTCACATCAAACACCCTCTCGGCCAACCCATCGTGCAAAATTTGCGTCAATTCCCCTTCATAGCGGGTTCGCAAAGTCTCGATCTCCACGAAATTGTCATCGCTCAGATTGCGCAGCTCCATATAGGCAATAAAAACTGCATCAGGGCGATCCAAATGAAACCCGATGTGAAACCGCGTGAACGCTTCAAGTGCTGCCAGCGCGCTCTGGGCAGGCTTTTGCGCACGCCGCGCGGCCAGCAGATCATCCATATGTTGCTTCATTAGCTCGAACAAAAGCGCCTGCTTGTCGGGAATATAGTTATAAAGCGCGCCCGCCTGCACGCCCACGACCGCCGCGATTTGGCGCATGGAAACAGCAGCATAGCCATGTTGCGCAAACAAGCGCTGCGCCGATGCGCGAATTTTTGGCCCTGTTGAGGCCGAATGAGATCCTTGAGTACGTGCCATTCAAAGACATTAACTGAACATCCGTTCAGAAAAAACCCAAAACCGTCACACCCTTGTCAGTCCCAGCGCTCTGCGCCAAAAGCAGGGGACCTTGTTGGAATGAACGTCTATGACCTTTCGTCTCCGCCCCACCATTTTGATCACTGTGCTTTTTTGTGCAGCCCTTCCTGCGTGCAAGAAATTCCCAGAAATCAAAATTTCAGAAGCGCAATTTGTCAGCAAAACCCCCTACCCCAAATTCGTCCCCCTCGACATTCTCTTGAAAGAACCCGAAGCGACGATCACGGATGAGGTTGAAGACGATCTCACCAGCCGTCGCAATATGCTTCAAAGCACGCCCGTTGCGTCCGCTGCACAGACGGGAATGGCGAATGATCCCGTGCTTGATCGCCTCGATGCGCTGCGTGCTCGTCGCAAAGCGCAAGCTGCAGCTGATCCGATTATCGATGATGCGCTACGCAAACGCATGGAAGGCGGGATAAACCCGCCAACTCTGCCAGAATAATCGTTAAAATCTGCGCAAAGCTTCATTGCACAGTCGCCCGCACAGCAGTAAAGCCAACAGAACGAGCCGCCTCGCGTGCACCCATTTGAAGGAGCCCACCTCATGAGCCAAAATTCCCCCCTCCGTCTTGGCATTGCAGGTTTGGGTACGGTCGGCAGCGGCGTGGTCAAAATAATCCGCCAGCAAGCTGCCCTTCTCAGTGCGCGCGCAGGACGCGACGTTGTAATTTCAGCCGTCAGCGCGCGGGACCAATCGCGCGACCGTGGAGTGTCACTTTCAGGCTATGCTTGGGAAACTGATGCGGTCGCCTTGGCCAAACGCGACGATGTGGATGTTTTCGTCGAACTGATCGGTGGCGACACGGGCGTTGCGAAACACGCGGTAGAAGCCGCCCTCGCCCTTGGAAAAGATGTGGTCACCGCCAACAAAGCCTTACTCGCGCATCACGGCCAAGCTCTCGCGCAAATGGCTGAAGCGAACGATAGCATTATCCGCTACGAGGCTGCCGTTGCAGGTGGCATTCCAGTGATCAAATCCTTGCTCGAAGGTCTAGCAGGCAATGAGATCACCCGAGTGATGGGCGTGATGAACGGCACTTGTAACTACATCCTGACCAATATGGAAAAGTCGGGCCGCGGCTACAACGCCCTCTTTGATGAATGCGCGGAGCTTGGCTATCTGGAAGCGGATCCCAACCTTGATGTGGGTGGGATTGATGCGGGTCACAAACTGGCGCTGCTCGCCTCGATTGCTTTTGGCACGCAGGTTGATTTCGACGCGGTCGAACTCGAGGGCATCCAACGGATCGAACTCCAAGACATAAATCACGCCGCTGACATGGGCTTTCGTATCAAATTGCTGGGCGTCACCCAAATGACAGGACGCGGTTTGGAACAACGCATGACGCCTTGTCTCGTGCCCTCCGCATCTCCACTCGGTCAGCTTGAAGGCGGCACCAATATGATGGTGATCGAAGGCAATCACGTCGAGCAAATCGTACTGCGAGGGCCAGGCGCGGGCATGGGACCCACGGCCAGCGCAGTAATGGGCGATGTGATGGATATCGCACGTGGCATCCGTATTCCCACCTTCGGCATTCCCGCAAATCAACTACACAAATCCACCTCAGCAAAGGCCGCTAGCCCCGCGCCTTTCTATTTACGCGTTGGCCTCAAAGACAAGCCTGGTGCAATGGCGAAGATTGCGACGATCCTAGGCGAGGCAGGGATTTCCATTGATCGTATGCGCCAACTTGGCCATGCGGATGAAACAGCGCCTGTGTTGATTGTGACGCATAAGTGCATGCGCCAAACCCTTGATGAAGCACTGACGCAAATCGGCAAAAGCAATGTGGTGGCGACTCCCCCAGTCGCGCTGCGTATCGAAAACTTCTAAGGTTCTACAGCCTTCTTTGGTCTGAAAATACCTCGAGAGAGCGCGAGAGGGCCGACCCTCTCACTCCCATCCTCAGAGCCAAGCCCCAGTATCTCTTCTTGCAAGCCGAGCATAGCTAGGTCACTCTGAGACAAGCGAAGAAAGACCACTTCAATGAACAATTCTGTCGATTTCAATGACCGCATGCTGTCCCTCGGCCTCGCGCGCGTGGCCGAACAAGCCGCGATTGCGTCCGCTAGCTTGATCGGGCGCGGCGATGAAAAAGCGGCAGACCAAGCTGCAGTCAACGCGATGCGCGAACAGCTCAATCTGCTAGAGATCGCGGGTGTCGTTGTGATTGGCGAAGGCGAACGCGATGAAGCGCCCATGCTCTACATTGGTGAAGAAGTTGGCACAGGTTCCGGACCTGCCGTCGATATAGCGCTTGACCCGCTGGAAGGCACAACGCTCACCGCGAAGGATATGCCCAACGCATTGACCGTGATCGCGATGGGCCCGCGTGGCTCCATGCTGAACGCGCCTGATGTCTACATGGACAAACTAGCGATTGGTCCAGGTTTCGCAGAGGGTATTGTCGCCCTAGATATGCCCTACGCCACGCGCGTTTCAGCGCTCGCCACGGAAAAAGGATGCGCGCCGTCCGACATTACTGTGTGTATGCTGGAACGCCCACGTCATGAGGAAATGATCGCTGAAGTACGCTCTACTGGTGCTTCAATCCGCTTGATCACCGACGGTGATGTGGCAGGCGTAATGCACTGCGCTGAATCTGATCTTACGGGTATCGACATGTATATGGGCACAGGCGGCGCACCCGAGGGTGTGCTCGCCGCATCCGCACTGAAATGCATGGGTGGTCAAATGTTTGGCCGACTGTTGTTTCGCAATGACGATGAGCGTCGCCGCGCCAGCAAAGTGGGCCTCACAAATTACGATCGCATCTACACGCGCGATGATATGGTCACTCAGGATGTCATATTCGCAGCCACAGGCGTCACAGGCGGTACTTTGTTGCCTGCGATCAAGCGTGAAGTCGGCTTTATCACCACCGAAACGCTGTTGATGCGCTCAAAAACTGGCTCGGTGCGTCGCATGACTTACCGCCTACCAGTAAACGCCTGAAAGTATGGGACCCTTCCTTAACGTCAAGCGTTCTTTGACAGGCCGCCGTTGGGTCGGTCCCGATATCGAAATCGCGCGCCAAGGCGAAGCGATTGCCCAAGCCACGGGCTTGCCGGCTCCCTTGTGCAATGTGCTCGCCAAACGCGGCGTCGCGCCGCAAGATGCTGACGCTTTTCTTGCACCAACTTTGAAGGATCTGTTACCCGATCCACGCTCCCTCAGAGACCTGGAAAAGGCCACAGCGCGCATTCTCACTGCCGTCAAAACCCGTCAGAAAATCGCAATCTTTGCAGATTATGATGTGGATGGCGGTACTTCTGCAGCGCTGATCATTGACTGGCTGCGCCATTTCGATCAATCCGCAACACTCTACATTCCTGACCGTATCGACGAAGGCTACGGCCCAAATGACGAAGCTATGGCCATGCTCGCCGCAGTACATGATCTGATAATTTGCGTCGATTGCGGAACTCTGTCTCATGGCCCCATAGCCGCCGCCGTCGGGGCAGACGTGGTCGTTCTTGATCACCATTTGGGTGGCGAAACCCTACCTTCAGCGCATGCTGTCGTGAACCCGAACCGCGCCGATGAAACCGGTGATCTCGCGCATCTCTGTGCCGCTGGCGTTGTGTTCTTGATGCTTGTTGAAGCGGGACGACAACTTAGAATCGACAACGAAAATGGCCCTAACCTTCTGAATATGCTTGATCTTGTCGCGCTTGGCACCGTTGCGGATGTTGCGCCTTTGATCGGTGTGAACCGTGCCTTGGTGCGCCAAGGTCTCACGGTGATGGCGCGCCGCGAACGCACGGGGATCACCGCACTCGCCGATGTCTCACGCATGGACTCAGCACCCAGTTCGTATCACCTTGGCTTCCTACTGGGCCCACGTGTCAATGCAGGTGGCCGTATTGGCAAGGCCGATCTGGGCGCGCGCCTGCTTGCCACACGCGACCCACATGAGGCCAAGGCCATGGCTGAGCGCCTTGATATGCTCAACACCGAACGCCGCGAGATCGAAAACAACGTTCGCGCCGCCGCTTTGGAACAAGCGGAAGAACGTGGCTTTGACGCGCCACTCGTTTGGGCCGCGGGAGAAAGCTGGCACGCTGGCGTCGTTGGTATCGTCGCCTCCCGCCTCAAGGACGCAGCACATCGCCCTGCTATTGTCATCGGGTTTGACGGCGATGCGGGCAAAGGATCAGGTCGCTCGATTTCTGGCATAGATCTGGGGGCTGCAATTCAAAAACTCACACACGAAGGTCTCATCGAAAAAGGTGGTGGTCATAAAATGGCAGCAGGCCTCTCGCTTAGTCGCGCGCAGCTGGAACCCGCTATGGCCCGCCTGTCCGAATTGATGGCAAAACAAGGCGCAGGCGATGCAGGTCCGGCTGATCTGCGCCTTGATGGCATGCTTATGCCCGGTGCCGCCCAGATCGAATTGATAAAACAGCTGGAAAAAGCAGGCCCTTTCGGCGCAGGCGCCCCTGCTCCGCGCTTTGCCTTTCCCAATGTGGAGCTCAAGTTCACCAAACGCGTTGGTGAAACCCACCTTAAGATCAGCTTTGGCGACGGTCTTGGCGCGCGCATTGATGCGATTTGCTTTGGCGCGCTGGACACGCCCCTTGGTCCAGCTTTAGAGGATCATGGCGGCAAACGCTTCCACCTCGCAGGCCGTCTGGAGGTCAACTCATGGGGCGGACGTCAAAGCCCACAATTGCGTTTAGAAGACGCCGCTCCTGCGTAATTTAAGCACCAAAAACTTCTAAACAAAAACCTGATTTTACCTCTTGCGCGGCTCTGCGACTTTGCCTAAACGTCTCTCACGCCACAGTGCGTCCCGTTCGTCTATCGGTTAGGACGCCAGGTTTTCAACCTGGAAAGAGGGGTTCGATTCCCCTACGGGATGCCAATGGCATCTTAGACCTAATTTACATAAGATTTAGCGTTAATTTTTGCAGTTACTTTCCTTAGGTTTTCCCATCCAGCGACAGTTTATGACTACTCAGCGAAGATCGATCTCTTTCATCGTCTTGTATCAGCCACACAAACCAAAAAACGGTTAGAATAAACTGGCTACCTAACCCCCTAGTCCATTTACACACTTCTCTGGGCTTCTACCAAAATGCCTTCATACGCTGGACTCCGATGGTCTAGCCCTCAAGAAACTTTGTGAGGCAATCGACAACGTGGACTGGCCGTCACACTAGAGATGGGCCTGAGGCTCACACAGACGCACGTACAGGCTCATCTAGACGATTACATACCTGTTTTACCCCTGACACCACAGCCCCCGCATAGGGCGCTCTGACAGACCTCATGGGTAGTTGTTTCGTCTCTGGTTGCTAGGTTTAAGTCAGCAATCATTTAACTGAACTTATGACCACATTCGCTGCACGTAAGGTCCATGCGTTTGTCAGATACCGCAAATAGCTTTGTGTTCATGGAGACAGCCTAAAGACGTTAGGATAACGTAAGCCTTAGCCAGTAAGCTCATCACTTAGCTGGACGATTTGGGCCGTCTTGTGGCTCTCTCCATCCGAGTGCTAATATAACAAACACTAGCGCAAAAACACTGCTGCCAACCAATGCTATACTACCATTTTCAAGCTCAAACACTACGGAGGATACACCTACTGACAGCAAGCCAAACATTGCAGCGAGGACTATCATTCCAGTAAGTTTTGGGGCGGTATTTTTCATAACGAAAGCCTTCCATTTTTTACAACAAGTGTCTCATGATGCCATAAAATACGTTGGAAATATATATTGAATTACGCAGTTAAGTTTTTATCTTGGATGCACACATGTAAACCAGTCCAAACGTATTCACCTGCGTATATTTTTGGAGGGTCCCACGCCCCCTGACGCTCCTCACAGGCTGACTTATGGTGAAAACGGACCGTGATGGCTCAAAAGTTCATGGCCACCAATGAGGCTTATGTAGACTCCGTGAGCTAGGTGACATGGCTTGCGCGTGACGACTAGAAAATGACACCAAGTCACCCTCTAGCGAAAGGATCAAACGGAAAACACTCGAAGCGCGCCGCTTGCATCACCGCCAGCACGCTGCATAGTCAAACCAGCCAGATGTGCCAAACTCTCTCTTAGTTTAGGTAGCCATTGGTCCTAAAACCCTGACGACGGACAGGCTAAAGTCTATGCCATGCGCGCCTGTACACGCGCGGCTTTGTGTCGTTGGTGTGAGTTTCCGCCTTTGAAGTGGTCTAACTGTTCATTTTACGAGGGGTGCCAGCTTACATCAGGTAGGACAAGACCCGGAGTTAATTGCCAAGGCGGTTAGAGACTGGATTAAGGCAGTCGGGGCTAAGACTGCCTACATCGAGCCTGGGTCACCCTAGGAGAACAGATACTGCGAGAGCTTCAACGGGCGGATGCGAGACGAACTGTTAAACGGCGAAATAGTCTACTCGCTACGTGAAGCCCAAATCATGATCGAAAGCTGGAGGAAACATTACAACACCAAGCGACCACACATTGCATTGGGCTACCGCCCACCAGCGACTGAAGCTATCATCCCGATGGACCAAAGGCCGATCATGCACTAATTCTAAATGTGGACCACCCAAGTGGGGCTACTCAATTGCTCTGGCCATGGTGTTGGTAGAGCACGCCAACATCGGCGCGCAGGTCGAGGTCGTCACAAGGTCTGGCCCCTTCCCCGCGATGATATGTGAGCGTCCGTTCTATGATCCGAAAAAACAAACCGCGGCTGCTTGACACCCTGCCCTTGCTCGTAACTTAACAAATAACCCATTTAGAGATCTATCTAGGTAATTACTGGAGGGCTATTGTTTTATATGGTCAAAGTTGACCGCCACCTAATTCTCCACCATGTTTATCTCAATTCTATATTTGCAAAGAGAACTAGGGTCCTTCAAGCAACTTCTAAACTTACGCAAGGCCGAACCTAATGATAAACTTGAGACAAAAGACCGAAGCTGTGTTTTCAGATGCCATATCCATTCCTCCAACGCCCTCAAATATGGATGAAAGTGAATGGCTGACCCGGTTAGAACTTGCAGCATGCTATCGGCTGGTCGATCACTATGGCTGGACCAGCGTAGTATATAATCACATCACATTGCGTGTGCCCGGAACAAATGAATTTTTGATCAATCCTTTTGGCCTGCGATACGATGAAATTTCGGCATCTAACCTCATTCGCGTCGATGTTGATGGAAACAAAAAGTCCGAAAGCAAGTGGCCCGTGAATAAGGCTGGCTATCTCATACATTCCAAATTGCACCAAGCACGCGAAGACCTGCATTGCATAATACACACACACGAGCCAGTTTCGCAGGCGCTTTGTGCATTGCAGTCGCAGGCGATCCCACTCACCCAAGAAGGCTGTCAGCTTTACGAACGGATTGGTTATCATGACTTTGAGGGCATAGTTCTAGACGGAAGTGAAGGACCCCGTCTAGTGGAGGCGATTGGCCGTAATGCCCACACGCTCTTGTTGCGCAACCACGGTCTGATTACCGCTGGACCAGATGCAATTTGGGCCTTTGTTCGTCACCTCGCTTTTATTCGGAATACCGAGGTACAGCTTGCTGCAATGGCATCCGGAAAACTCAATCTGATACCAAACGAAATTATGGTAAAGACACGCGAACAATTTGAAGGTGGCTCGGCGCAGGCAAATGCACTTGTTAGACATCCCGAATGGCCAGCCTTAGTGCGACTGATTGATCAAATAGACCCTACTTGGAAAAGCTAGAATCTAACTTAGCTGTCGCTTCGAAAGCCAATCACAATCCTAAATCCTCCAAATAAGCCTCCGCCTTTGAAGTGGTCCGCCCCTGTAGTAAGGATAGCAGAGGACCAGAGATGCCATTAAGAGTCCCAAGCCGGAAGAGATTGTCATGAAGTTACGGCAAGTTTAAGTTCTGATGGGCCAAGACATGCCCCTAATTGATGCTATCAGACAGATCAGCGTGAATGAACAAACCTATTATCGCTGGAAGAAGAAGTACGGCATACCGCGAAGGATTAGAATTTGGTGCCAATTGCGGAACCCTGAAATGCCACGCATGGTGCCTATACCGACAGACCCGTACCCGTTGAAACGTGGGTGCCAAAACTTTTTCAGCTCCATGATCGCAGAATAAGGATCGCTTGGGTATTTGCACAGAGCAGTCAACATGCCGATCACGTAATCCATCTTCGCTTGCCCATCGCCTGAAACGTTCAGCCCGTCGCCGCTCAAAGGCGAAGGTGTGCAGAGAAACTTGCCTAGTTGCGTGGCCATCGGCCACGAGCCCGATTGCATCATCAGTTCCGGCATATCCCAGATTGCTTGCATCGAGCTGATCTCGCGATTCTCAATCTGATAAAACTCGTGATAACGCATGTGCGTCAGATGTCCCGTCGGGGGAATATCCATGAAGGGCTCGATGAACGTGCCCATGTAGTTACCCCCCATGGAGCCGATCCAGTCACGCCCCTCTGGGTTGGTGCCAGCAAGCATGATCATATCACGGCGCTCAAGGTCGGGCATGGCGGCATGAAGCGGTCCGATGCAAGTGTTCCAAAGCGCGTCTGGTCCCGTCAAATCGCCAAACGGGTGGCACATATGCAGCGCCGCATCGGGTGCAAACACGTCGCGCATCGCCTTGCGATTGGCAGTCTCTTCAACATCCATCATCGCCAATTGGAACGGCTTGATCAGCATTTTCAAGGTATCGAGGCTCATTCAGCGGCCGTTCCATATGGCACGTTCTTACCACCATAACGACGGACCCGAAGGTCTCACTGTTCTGCATGACCCACGAATCCTTCCAACAGACACAATCGCGAGCCATATGCACCAATCTCTGCTGCAGCTTCATCTGTAGTGACACACTGATAGCTATGCGTTTTCAAAAACTTACCAACCCAAAGATTACCTGTGTAGCGCCTGTTTTCTTCGTTGGCAGCGTGTGGTTAGTGCCTATCACCTTGTCGCCATTGGTTACATTTGCGCGCGGCCCAAGGAACAAAGTCCCGTAGGAATGCATGTTCTCAAGGAACCAATCATTGCGGTCCGTCATCACTTGGACGTACTCGGAGGCAATATCGTTGGCGACGGTCAACATTTCGTCATAGGTGTCGCACAGGATCACCTCGCCATAGTCTTCCCAGCTGGTGCGAGCAGTCTCTATGGTTGAAAGAATTTCGAGAATGCGTTCGATCTTACCAAGGTTTCTTCGGCCAGCCTCTTCGAATTCGTGAGCAAGACCGCTGGCGAGTTATAGCCATGCTCCGCCTGCCTCAACAAATCCGTCGCGCACATTTCTGCATCAACATTGTCATCAGCGATTACCATTGTCTCCGTCGGACCCGCGAACAAATCGATGCCAACACGACCAAAGAGCTGACGCTTGGCCTCAGCCACGAAGGCATTACCTGGCCCGACCAGCATATCCACAGGTTTGATCATTTCCGTACCAATCGCCATCGCACCCACCGCTTGCATGCCACCCATCGCGTAAATCTCGTGTGCGCCGCCCATATGCATCGCCGCAACAATTGCCGGATGCGGTTCACCGTTCATTGGAGGAGCAGACGCGATGATCCGAGGAACCTGCGCAACATTGGCCGTGAGCACCGACATATGCGCAGAAGCGACCATCGGGAACTTACCACCTAGCATTTAGCAACCCACTGATTGCACAGGGATATTCTTGTGACCCAGCACGACACCCGGCATGGTTTCCACTTTGATATCCGTCATTGACGCGCGCTGCGCTTCGGCAAAACGGCGAATTTGGACCTGCGCGAATTTGATATGTTCCATGTCGCGCGCCGAAACTTTGCTCATCGCAGCGTATATTTCGGATTGGTCTAAACGGAAGTGCTCAGGTTCATACTTATCGAACTTCGCGCTCAATTCGCGCACAGCTGTATCGCCGCACTCCTCAATATCTTTTAACGTATCCTCAACAATACCGCGCACTTTCGCATCGTCTTCTGCGCGTTCCGCCTCGGGTTTTCCAGTTTTAAGCGTCATGATTTCCATTGATTTCATCCTCGTCGTTTCACCGCACTAGACGCGGGTTATTTCTGAAAACTGTAGCCTAGACGCACCTGTGGCCCACTCGCGCGCAAAGGGCTGCAGCTCAAACAAGCTACAGCCATCGCTACAAATTAGGGCACGTGGAAGCGCAAGCATCCTGCGACGACCGTGTTGCTTGAGCGCTATACCCTTGGCCGCAATCCTCATTTTCGCAATGGCCGTGACACGTACGGGCCTATCTTTCCAATTGGCTATGTAGACCCTCGCCTACCCGTTCATGAGGACGTCATCGGCGCTGTAACTGCATCTGGCAAACCTGTGGCGTTCCAGCACAGCGCTGCGTTTCTGGCGCTGCGCCAAGGAAAAACTGTGGAATATGAACACGTCTCTTTAAGGCTCGAAGCAGGGGGCATCAGGGCTGTTGGCACCGGCAATATAGACCTTGCAGTCATCAGGCCTTCTGGTTTGCTTGGTCAAAATTTCATCCAGACACCGCGCTTTGGACGCCCTAGCTTTACCCTTTAAAACAAAAGCCGCGCTCTGCATCTCTGCAAAGCGCGACTTTTCTTTGTGGTGTGGCGGCGCTTACTACTTTGTTATGATCTCCGGCCCCATGAAATAGGTGGGTAGAAAGGTTGAGAACCACGGCACATAAGTGATGATGATCAGGAACACGAAGAGCACTGCAAGGAATGGCAGCGCCGCCTTCACCACACGCATCATAGGCATGCCAGCAACACCAGAGGTCACGAAAAGGTTTAAACCAACTGGCGGCGTGATCATCCCGATCTCCATATTCACGACCATAATGATGCCAAGGTGAATTGGATCAATCCCCAGTTCAATCGCGATTGGGAACACCAAGGGGGCCACAATGACGATGAGGCCTGATGGCTCCATAAACTGACCACCGATCAGCAAGATCACATTGACTATCACCAAGAACATCACCGCACCAAAACCCGCTTGCAACATCGCGCCGGCGATCTGCTGTGGGATTTGCTCGTCAGTCAGGACATGCTTCAGGATCAACGCGTTGGCGATGATGAACATCAAAGTCACCGTCAACTTGCCCGCTTCAAACAACGTATCGCGCGTGTCTTTGTGGAAGAACGCAGTGACCAAAGCGATAGGCTTTTCAAGCAGACTTAGATTTCGCTGCCCCTCACCCTTATAAAGCGGCCCCATATCACGATAGATAAAATTCGCAATGAAGAACGCATAGACCGCGGCCACGGCTGCCGCCTCTGTTGGGGTGAAAATACCGCCGTAAATGCCCCCCAAGATGATCACGATCAGGAACAGGCCCCAGCCTGCTTCCGCACCTGAAGCCCAGACTTCACCCCAGCCCTTCCACTCGCCTTTGGGCATGTTACGCATTTTCGCGATGGCGTAGATCGTCACCATCAACATCGTACCAGCCATGAGACCCGGAATGACGCCCGCAAGGAACATACGGCCCACGGAAACATCCGTGGCAGAGGCGTAGACAACCATCACGATGGACGGCGGAATGAGGATACCAAGCGTACCGGCGTTGGCGATAACACCAGCCGCGAAGTCCTTAGTATAGCCCACCTGCACCATGCCCGCGATGACGATGGAGCCGATGGCCACAACTGTCGCAGGGCTAGAGCCTGAGAGCGCTGCGAAGAGCATACACGCGAAGACACCTGCGATTGCGAGGCCTCCGGGCAGATGGCCCACAATGGCAATCGAGAAACGAATGATCCGCGCCGCAACGCCGCCTGTGGACATAAAGCTAGAGGCTAAAATGAAGAACGGGATCGCAAGCAGCGTGTAGTGCCCTGCCATCGCTTGGAAAAACGTCTGCGCGATTGAGGCAAGCGATGTATCGCTCAGCACCAGTAAGAAGATGATCGACGAGAAACCAAGCGAGATCGCGATGGGCACGCCGACTAGCATCAGGCCGATGACCATAGTGAATAAAATTGCGACTTCCACGTCCTCAGCCCTCCTTATTCATACGGGCCACGTTGGCCACATCTTCTTCGGCCTCATGGCTGACGATAATCGTGGCTTGCGTGCCTTTGAGCACACGAATGCCGACTTGGGTGAAGCGGAACAAAAGCAAAGCTGCGCCAAACGGCAGCATCGCATAAGGAATAAACCGCGGAAGTTTTTCGTATTCTTCACCTTGGTTCATGCTGCTTTCCAGAAAACGCAGGAACTCAGGCAAGGGAATGTCGTTGGTCTCATACCATGCTTGATCGCGGCTATTCTCGAACCCCGTCGGGAACCAGCGACCAGATGTGGAATCATACCCCGCGAAAGGCGCCCAGTAATCCCACGACCCTTTAAGCAGTAAAAACGCGTAAGCGATACACACCGCAATGGCGATAATCGCAAGGACCCGTTTCACGGGCGTGCCGAAGAGGTTGATGATCGCATCGACACCCAAATGCGCGGTCACTTTCACCGCGTAGCTGATGCCAAATAATACGAGCCAAGCAAAAAGGAAGGAGACCATCTCAAGCCCCCAGATAAACCCTGTGTTGAAGCCATAGCGCAGGACCACATTGGTAAAGGTGATCAAGGTCATGAGGCCAAGGATCAGCGCAATCACCGTCTCTTCGATCTCATTCACAGCGCGGCCCAATGCAGTTTGCGGCTC
>Ga0206129_10001568_pt1 | contig 30608 bp, 28 predicted proteins | sample Helgoland_Spring_8_FD_148616 | JGI IMG/M metagenome (GOLD analysis project Ga0206129, IMG submission 148616) | Pelagic subsurface seawater microbial communities from Kabeltonne, Helgoland, North Sea - Helgoland_Spring_Bloom_20160502_2 | ecosystem: Environmental > Aquatic > Marine > Epipelagic ...
AAACAAAGTAATGAGGGGCAAGGTTGAAAAAATTGCTCTAAAAAATGGAATGACTTACATTGAAGATACTTCAGGTACTAACATAAATGTTCAGATTTTTGACACCGCTCAAGTTGATTTTTCAAAATCAGGATTTGATTACAATCTAGATAAAACAGAAACTAAAGCTGTGATTATAGTCATGGATTATGCCTTTGGAGAACAGGCTTATGAAACTATGGACGAGCTTTTGAAACCTGTTTTAATAGGTAACAAAAAAACACATTTAGATGTAAAATCTATTTCTATAATGGGAAAAGCAGGCATACTTCAAGGCGGGAAGGGCGATGTTATGATTCCGTCTGCTCATATTTTTGAGGGAACTGCAGACAATTATCCGTTTAAAAATGAGTTAAGTAAAGAAGATTTGATAGATTGCGGTGTCGATGTTTACGAAGGCGCAATGATTACTGTTTTAGGGACATCGCTACAAAACAAAGAGATACTGAAGTTCTTCAAGAATTCGACATGGGATGTCATTGGTCTAGAAATGGAAGGTGCGCACTATCAAAAAGCGATACAAGCTGCTTCTAAAGTCAGAGGAAGTATTAATGAAGATGTAAAAGTGCGATATGCCTATTATGCAAGTGATAACCCTTTAGAAACAGGAAGCACATTAGCTTCAGGTGGATTAGGAACAACTGGCGTTAAGCCCACATATGTTATAACAAAAAAGATATTACAACAGATATTTAATTAATAGATTATGAGTGATAATACAAATTCAACCCCTCAAAACGATGAGGTAGATTTAGGACAATTATTTAAAATAATAGGGCAATTATTTAAAAGCCTATTTAACTTTTTTAAGTCAATATTAAACGATTTATTTCGAGTAGCTATTTACTCTCTTAAGCCATTCGTTAAAAATATTAAAATGGTTAGTGCTATTTTAATAATTGCAGCTTTAATGGGGGTTTTTTTAGAAAAATACAGTAAAACTATTTACACATCAGATATGTTGGTTAGGCCATATTTTGATTCAAAATATCAACTAGCAAATAATATAGATTATTTTAATACTTTGGTAGATGAAGGAAACATCAGTGAGTTATCAAGAGTCTTTGAAATTGACAGCTCTGAAAGTGCGAGTCTTTTGGGTTTTGAAATTGAAATTGGACCACAGACCAAAAATGATATTATTAAAGAATATGATGGGTTTTTGAAAACTATTGACAGTACATTAGCAACTACTATAACGTATGATGATTTCATTGAAAATAGAGATATTTTGAATGGATCAACTTTTAGAATTACAGCTGAATCTTCAGCTAGTGATGTTTTTGGTAAATTAGAAAATGGTTTTAATAAGACCTTTGAAAACAACTATTCTAAGAAAAATAAAATATTAAGAGATTCGTCTATTGTAATTGAAAAGAAAAAGCTTTTAAGGGATTTAAAGCGTATTGATAGTATCCAGAAAATCTATCTTGAAGTTATAAAAACAGAATCAGAAAAAGAATCCGTGATTTTATCTAATGGAGACATGACAGTTTCTCAAGAAAAGACAACAACACGGGAATACGAATTGTTACAAGAAGAAATGAAGATCCGTAACGAACTGACAGCCTTAGATGAAAAGCAGATAACGGAGAGCGATTTTTATGACGTATTATCTTCATTTGAAGATGTAGGAGGAGTTAAAAAGGTTAGCATATACCTAAGATATCCAGTTCTTTTTCCATTGATTGCTTTTGGGTTAATGATTTTAACGTTTGTTGTTTACAAAACATTTTATTTTATAAAAGAATATGAATAATGTTTTTTATGACTCTGTAATACTTAGCAGTGATACCTATTTGTGTTAAATAATGATAGTTGAAAAATTAAGATTAGAAGGGTGCCTAAGTCTGCAACCCAGAGTTTTTAAAGACGAAAGAGGTAGTTTTTTTGAAAGCTTTAACAAAAGAGATTTTAAAGAAAAAACAGGCTTAGATATTAATTTTATTCAGGATAATCAATCTGTTTCTTCGAAAGGAGTTCTTAGGGGATTACATTTTCAAAAAGGAAATAAAGCACAGGCTAAGTTAGTGCAAGTTGTTAAAGGAAGAGTTTTAGATATTATTGTTGATATAAGACAAGAATCTAAAACCTTCGGGCAATATTTATCTTTTGAATTATCTGAGCAAAATAAAATTCAATTATTTATACCAAAGGGTTTTGCGCACGGGTTTTTAGCATTGGAAGACGATACTGTTTTTAGTTATAAATGCGACGAGTATTATTGTAAAAATTCAGAAGGAGGAATCCGGTTTGATGACCCCTTATTAAATATTGATTGGCAATTTCCTGAAGAAGAAATAGTTCTTTCGGATAAAGATAAATCACTCATTTTTTTCAAAGATTTAGGAAAATGAAGTCAATATTGGTAACTGGAGGCGAGGGTCAATTGGCATTATGTATTAAGGACAGAATAAGTTTTTATGATGATTATAAATTCATCTTTAAAAGTTCTTCTGAACTCGACATTACAAACGAATCATTAGTACATACTGTAATCAAAAGCAACTCATTTGATTATTGTATTAATTGTGCGGCCTACACATCAGTTGAAAAAGCAGAAAAAGAGCAAAAGACTGCTTTTGAAGTTAATGGTAATGGGCCCAAGTATCTAGCTGAAGCTTGTAAGTTGTCAGGAACAATACTTATTCATATATCCACAGATTATGTTTTTGATGGAATAAATAAAAAGAAGCCTTATATAGAAACTGATATTGCAAACCCAATAAATGTCTATGGCCTATCTAAGCTAAAAGGAGAAAATGAAATAAAGAAGAGTTATAAAAAACACTTTATCCTTAGAACTTCTTGGCTATACTCTGAGTATGGTAATAATTTTTTGAAGACAATGTTAAGTTTGTCTAAAAAGAAAAGTGAAATAGAAGTTATTAATGATCAGATTGGAGCTCCAACATACGCAGGGGATTTAGCAGACTTGATATTGAAAATTATTATCAGTTCCAGTAAGTCTTATGGGTTATATCATTTCAGTAGTTCTGGTACGTGCAGTTGGTTTGACTTTGCTGTTGAGATTTTTAACCAGACTAGAGCCAGTATCATAGTAGATAGAATTAGTTCGGCAGACTATTTAAGTAATGTTAAAAGGCCTCATTATGGGGTTTTGGATAATACAAAAGCTAAATCTAACTTCAATATTAATAATAAAAACTGGCGTGATAGCTTATCATCAATGATTAATAAATTAACTTAAAATTATCAAATGCGTTTTACAATAGGCTGGCTCTTGATTTTAGCTATTTTATCATTTTCCTGTAATGATGGTAAACAAAAATCTAGTCAAGACGATAAACCAATTTTCAAGATAATTGAATCGAATGAAGAGGTAGATAGCCTATTTGTCATTCAAGAAATTTCAATTCCTCCAAAAGAGAATTGGAACTACAGGGGATTAGAGTTGGTTAAATCTGAAAAGGAATCTTACGAAAGACAAAAAGCTTTTAACTTAAAAGTAAAACAGAATGCATCGGGATATGCAGTTGTTATTATTCCTAAAATTAAATTAAACCAATTAAAAAGTAAATATAAAATTTCATTTATAGTTAAAAGAGGTGATATCGGTAATCATTTAGGTTTAAGACTGTCGGGAGAAGCGCCACAAAGATTAGATGTTGTATTTAATACAGAGAACGGAAATGTTTCTGAAATTTTAAAAGCAGGAAATTTCATTACTAATGAATTAATTAAGATGAGACCATTAGAGAATAACTGGTATCAATGTATTATCACCGCTGAGATAAATAGTAATAATATTAACTTTTACCTTGGACCTACAACAGGCTCAAGACCTATAAAATCATGGGAATCACTATCAACAAATAGTAAAGGTATGGATATGCTTTTAGTACCGTCAAGTATTACATTTGAAGAAATAGAGTAGTCAAATAAATTTTTTAATAGCCAATTATTTTGTGTTGCACCCATGTAATCTTTAAAAAGACCAATTGACTTAAAAAAGAAAATGTAATATCTCACTTTTTTAGTACTCTAAAAATAGACGATATTTGTTGAGTGTTGAAGGAGTATGAGCAAAGTCTAATTATATAATCACAAAAATTAAGTTTCAGAGAATAATTATTTTTAAACTCTCTTAAAAAAATACACATATGAATCATAGGATTGCTATTATTGGATTAGGTTATGTAGGATTACCGCTAGCAGTGGAATTTGCAAAGAAATATAAAGTCATAGGTTTTGATATTAATGAGAAAAGGATTAATCAATTAAAATCTGGTCGGGATGATACTTTAGAGGTTAGCGATGAGGATTTGAATTCTGTTATTAGAGATAGATTTGATATAGGCCTTACTTTAACGTTTAATAATGAAGATATTAAGAATTGTAACACATATATTATAACTGTACCCACTCCTATCGACAGAAATAACAGGCCTATACTGAAGCCATTACTTAATGCCTCCAAAACCGTTGGAAAGGTATTAACAAGTAATGATATTGTAATATATGAGTCTACAGTTTACCCTGGAGTAACCGAGGATGAGTGTGTTCCGGTTTTAGAGAAGAATAGTGGCTTAACATATAATAAAGATTTTTTCTGTGGTTATTCTCCAGAACGTATTAATCCAGGTGATAAAAATAGAACCTTAACCAAGATAAAAAAAGTAACATCTGGATCAACTAAAGAATCAGCTTTAAAAATAGATAACCTATATCAATCAATAATTACCGCAGGCACTCACTTAGCCTCTTCTATAAAAGTAGCTGAAGCATCAAAAGTAATTGAAAATGCTCAACGCGATGTAAATATTGCTTTTGTTAATGAGCTAGCGATTATTTTTAATAAACTTAATATAGATACTAATGATGTATTAGAAGCAGCAGGTACAAAATGGAATTTTTTACCATTCAAACCAGGCTTGGTGGGTGGACATTGTATAGGTGTAGATCCTTTTTATCTGGCGCAAAAAGCTCAAGAATTAGGTTATTATTCTGAGATTATTTTAGCTAGTAGACGCCTAAACGATAGTATGGGTGAATACATAGCAACAGAAGTTTTAAAGATGATGATTCTTAATGGAATACAAGTAGAGTCTGCAAACATTCTAATTTTAGGAATTACATTTAAAGAAAATTGTCCTGACATAAGAAATACCAAAGCCGTAGATGTTTATTATTCTTTAAAAAAATATATTAATAATATAAATGTTTATGATCCTTGGGCAAATTCTGAAGAGGTTAAAGATGAGTACGGGATAGAGATACTAAATGAGGTTAAAAAACCATACGATGTTATTATTCACGTTGTTGCTCACAAGTTGTTTAAATCTTTTCCTTTTTCAGATTACAAAAAGAAGGATGGTATTATTTATGACGTAAAGGGAAACCTTCCTAAGAAACTTGTTACACAGCGACTATAACTTTAGTCTTTAAGAAACATAATTTGACGTAACCTTTTATACTAAGACAATGAAAAAATATATAACAATTCTTATTGCTCTACTGCTTTTTTCTTGTAATAAAACAAAAGAGGTGACCATTATTCCCTACAAAGATTGGGACTTAAGAGGTGTAAATTTTACTAATACAGAATATTTTTACCAAGGACAGAAAGTTTTTAAAATTAGTATTGATAAAGAGACTAAGGATTTTGCTGTAATTATAATCCCAAAAATTAAGCTTAATTACACAGGAGGAAATTATCGGATTAGCTTTATCGTTAAAAAGGGAGATATAGGAAATCTTATGGGACTTAGAATTGCTGGAGTTCCCCCAAAACAAACGGATATTATTTTTGATTTAAATAATTCAGGAGACTTCAAGTCTAAAAAAACAGAAGACCTTACAAAAAACGAAAAAATAGAAATCACACCTTTGAGTGATAATTGGTTTAGATGTTCTGTTGAAACAGAATTAGACTCTAGTTCAATAAGTTTAATTATAGGTCCAACTATAGGTAATAGACCAATAAGAATTTGGGAGTCATTGTTAGATAACAATAGGTCTATTGATTTATTTTTTATCCCCGAGAGTCTAACTATTAAAGAGTTATAATAAATCAATAAATTTATTTTCATCAGAGGATGCTTAAAAAAATCACAAAACAAAAAAAAATAGTCTTATCAAACTTTATTTCTCTAAGTTTTTTACAGGGAGCTAATTACATTTTACCGTTGATAACCCTACCATATTTAGTTAAAGTTTTAGGCATAGACAAATTTGGGTTGGTAATGCTGGCACAGTCTGTATCCTTGTTTTTTTTAATTGCTGTCAATTTTGGTTTTGACATAAGTGGGACTCGGGAAATAGCAATTCTAAAGAGTCAAAAAAAGGATATATCTAAAACATTTTGGTCAATAATTATAATTAAGCTAGCATTAGTAATTACTTGTTCAGTAATCCTTTTTATTATAGTTAAATCTGTAAATCGATTTAATGAGAACGAAACTATTTATTTTTTAAGTTATGGAGTTGTTGTTGGTCAATCAATATTCCCTGATTGGTACTTTATGGGTATTGAAAAAATGAAATTTGTAACCATCACTAATGTAACGGCTAAAGTAATTTTTACAATCTTAATTTTTCTTTTTATTAAATCCGAACAGGATTTTTATTATGTACCAATATTTAATTCTTTTGGGTTTATACTTGCAGGCGTTCTTGGTTTTTCATTAGCATTAAGGCAAATTAAATTTGTATTACCAAGCAAGACTCTAATTAAAAGTTTATTTGTAGATTCTGTAAGTCTATTTATTGGGAAGTTCTTTACAAATTTTTACACCTCTACAAACCTTATTATTTTAAGTTTTTTTACGGGAGATGTTTTAGTCGGTGTTTATTCTAGTATAGAAAAACTATTAACAGCTATCAGAAGTGTTTATATTCCCATATATCAATCAGTTTTCCCATGGTTTTCTACTCAACAAGGACAAAAAAAGATTAATATTTTTCATAAAATATTATTAGTTGTTTCTGTTATTGGTATTGTGATATTTTTTGGAGTCTTATTTACTGGCGATTTTGTTTTAGACTTTATGTTTGGCGACCCAGAAATTAACAAATACAGTTATGTGTTTAAAACATTAGGAATTATAAGTCTATTATCAGGTTTAAGTATGGCTTTTATTTCATTTTACTTACCATCTGAAAAATTATATAACTTAAGGATGAAAATATTTATTATTGTAGGTATTTCAAACTTTATATTAAGTGTTATTTTAGTCAGGTTATACTTAATTAATGGGAATTTGGTTTGTGTATTAATTTCAGAAATCCTTTTATTAGCGTTAGGGTTTTACTATTATAAGCAACATGCTAAAGGGAAACTCTCTTAGCAACTATTTATTTGACGATTAATTAAATGATAATAACCTTAATAATAACACTACTACTTGTTTTTTTTTCTATAAAAAAACCAATGTACGCTCTTGCAATGATTTTGCAATCTAACCTTATTAGAGCTTTACCACATGTAGATCTCTCAAATGTTGATTATCATGATGTAAATCCTCAAAGTGTATATTTTACGATTGTTCTTCCATACATATGTTATTTTATAATATTCATCGTACACTTAAGAAAAAAATCGTTAAAGTATGTTGTAGACTTCTCAGATACATTTTTTCTGTTGTCAATTGTAATTATGTTTTTTTACTCATTTGTTTCATCTAGTATTGTTAACAGTATAACTTATTTTTTTCAGTATGTATTGATTGGACTTCCTTTTTATTATTTAAGCAAACTCTTTTTATTTAACATAAAGCAAGATGTTTATGAGTTATTGAAAGACTTTTTTGCTGCCACCATTGTTATAGCCATAATTATGTGTTTAATAGCACTTTATGTTGCCAATCACTTAGATTTTTTAGACCCAATGTATCATAGGAGGTTTAATATAAGAATAGCAAGGGTTTCGGTACCTGGAGTTATACCCTTAGTACATGCACAAACTATAGGATTTGCAATAGTTATATTATTTTGCTCAATTTATACAAATGGTAAAATTTTAAAAATCCCTAAAAGCAGAAAAATTGTTTATCAAGTTCTGGTATTAATGTTTTTGGTATTTAATCTTTTTTTGGCTAATGCAAGGGGTTTAATTTTGTCAACAGTAGTTGCGTTAATCATTTTCCTTGTAATGTATCCAAGAAAAATAAGTAAACGTGTTAAATATATTTTAACCTCTATAACAGTTGGGGCAACATTTTATGTAATTAAGTATACTAATATTGAAGCTTTATTTGGTAGACTGTTAAATACATTTAATAAAGGAGACGGTTCTATTGTTCAACGGAATGCTCTGTATGATAAAGTAATTAAGAATATTACTTCCAATCCAATTTTTGGACTTGGAACCAATGGTTTTGAAAACGGTTATTATCCACACAATATATTTCTAGATTATATTTTATCATTTGGTCTTTTAGGATGGGTTTTGTCTATTGCCTTAATTATTGTTTTATTTTACATGTTTTTTCACACTGTTAGACTTAAAGGTAAGCACCCGTTAATTGTATTGTTATTTGCACTTGTTATGTATTTCTTTATTGAAACATTATTTAGCTTTACATTATGGATGCATAAAGGTTTTTATTTAAGCATAGGGATATTTATGCTTTGTAAACATTTGATTGTAACAAATAGGATAAGCACAATAAGTTTAAAGCAAAAAAAGTAAAAAGATAATTTAGAACACATCCATTATCGAAATATGACTAATACACTTTTCAATAAAAACACACCTGTATCCTTAGCGATTATTTTAATAGGCTTAATACCATTATCTTCTGAAAGGCTAGAGTCAATTTTTGCTATTATTTTTTCGCTATTGGTTGTGTTTACAGTCTTTTTAAAAAAGAAAATTTATAATAAAAAGATAGGCTTAGGACCATTTATTATAAATAGTACTCTTTTCTTAGTTTTATTAATAACATTTCTTAATGGTATCAATAAGGAGGTCTTCAGAATAATGGAAACGCGAGTGTCATTGATTGTGTTCCCAATATTGATGTATTTTATTTCCGTATGCTTTAATAGGAATGAAATTATCAGACTTTTTAATACTTGGAAAACAACTTTTTTTATTTCATGTGTCCTATTTTCATTAATAGCCCTGGTTTTATTTAGCATATATGCCAATCCATGGGTGCCAAAATATGGTGCACAATTCTTTCAATATGCCGTTTTAGATCACCCTTATTTTTCAAGGCATCCAGGCTATCTTTCTGTTTTTTTGAATATTTCTGTTTTGATAGGTGTTAATAATCTTATAGAAAAAAAAAGTATTCTAAGTAAAATGTTTTATGGTATTGGAGCATTATTAAGTGCCATACTGATTTTTTTATTTTCAATAAAAATAGCCATTGTAGCACTTATCTTTTCTTTTTTTGCTTTAGTTATTATAATGAAAATAAAAAGAACATATTTGCTTTCGCTTTTTTCATTATTATTACTTGCTGTGACTATTTTATTTATCAAAGTGCCTGATAGATTTAACAGATTTGCAGTTTTTTTGAATCCAGATATAGTTTCAGCCAATCAAGAACACAATTCGGTTTTTCTTCACAAACAAACTATAGTTTGCGCAATGGATATTTTTAATAAAAATTTAATTAAGGGTGTCGGGATTGAAAACTCGAAAAGCTTAGTTAATGACTGTGTAAGAGAAACTTACCTGTATAGTCCTAACGTAGTCTATAATTCACACAACCAATATTTAGGGTATGCACTCAACTCAGGAATAATCGGTCTTTTAATATTATTTTTTGTATTATTTGTTGCGTTTAAAAAGTCTTACAGAAAACAAAAACTTTTATTTTCAATATTGGTTATTTATTCTATTACATTTTTGACAGAAAATATAATAGAAAGACAATCAGGAGTGATATTATTCAGCTTTTTAATTAATATGATAACTGTATTAACGATAAAAGATGTAAAAGCCCTGAAAGATAAAACTAAATTATTTGAGGATAAATAGAAATAATTAAGTTTTCAGAATACAAATAGATCTCATGGGGTATTAAAAACTTTTAAAAAAGGTGCTGCCATTCTTTCAATAGAATAATTTTCTCTACAAAATTCGGAAATAGACTCTCTATTTCCTATCCAAAACATTTTGTTTTTTGTAAAAGATATTATTTTACTACTTAAATCATTTATATTATCGGTTTCAAAAAACTCAGAATTAATATTAGACCTAGAGGCTTCAATTTCAGGACCATGAGCTTCATTTTTTGATATTATTATAGGAACACCAAAGCCTAGGCTTTGAGTTATAGATAGACCAGCAGCGCCCGGAGAAAGACTTGCAATAGATTTTGAATATAAGTCTCTTAAAGTATTATAGTTCGAGACATGACCAAGAAGCTTAACACGGCCTGTCAACTTGTTATCTAAAATGTAGTTATCCAATCTCTTATATTCATTTCCCTCCCCAACAATTATTAGCTCAATATCTTTTGGTAAGTTTTTTATTGAGGTATGAAAAGCCCTTAAAAGTAAAATAGGTTTTTTACTTGAAACAAGCCTTCCAACGTATATAAATTTATTTATATGTTGTGATTCAATAATCTTTGGAGTCATTTCATTTGCATCATAAATGGCATTACATGCCGCAAAAATTTTTTGATTTGGAACCTGAGCCTCCAACTCTTTTTTTTGAGAATCTGTATATGCTATATAACCAGAACATCTTTTTTTAAAAAAAAGTCTAATAAATTCTGATTTAGAACCTTTGCCTTTTTTAGACCATGCATGCCCCCAAAGAAAAGTGGGTTTGTTAAAAATCAGTCTCATAAAAAAAACTAGATAAAAAGAAAGATTTTTTAAGTTAAATTCCATAATAACAGTAGTAGCTGAAAAAAACTTTTTGAATGGAAGAATTTGTATTAATAAATGACGATTAAAAAAAAACAAATTTTTAACTTCATAAACACCAGTAAAAGGTTTTTTATATTTAACAGTTTTAGCATGATATGACCTCCCTGAAACAACTAACAGATTAGAAGTATTAATATTAATACAATTGAAAAATTTTAATCTATAATCTGGTATGCATGTGCCTAAAAGTATTTTGTCTGACATAATTGAACTTTGAGTTGCCAAATTTAAAAAATAGAACTTAAAAAGCTCTAAAGTTCTTACAAACAAATTTAATAATAAGACAGGTTGCCACCTTTGAGAATAGTGTTATTTTTGTGAAATGAGCCAGTCTAAATAAATAATTTAATAATTAGAAAAAGAATTAATAAAAATCAAGGGTTAATATATTTCAATTACAAAAAAAATGATTTAGTAAAACAGGTATTAAAGCATCAAAATAAACACAGATTATGCAAAAAAATATTTTAATTACCGGTGGAGCTGGGTTCATTGGGTCTCATGTAGTAAGGAGATTTGTTAAGACCTATCCTCAATATCATATATATAATCTAGATGCATTAACTTATGCTGGAAATTTAGAGAATTTAAAAGATGTAGAAAACGAGTTGAATTATACATTTTTAAAAGGTGATATCACTGAAGAAGATTACGTTAATAAAATTTTTGAAGAACACAAATTTTCTAGCGTAATTCATTTAGCAGCCGAAAGTCATGTAGACAGGTCAATTAGCGATCCGTTGGCATTCGCTAAAACCAATATCTTAGGGACAATGATACTGCTTAATGCGGCAAAGAAGTCGTGGGAAGGCAATTACAATGACAAGCTTTTTTATCATATTAGTACTGACGAGGTGTACGGAACCCTAGGAGAAACAGGTTTATTTACTGAAAAAACATCCTACGACCCAAACTCACCATACTCTGCCTCAAAAGCAAGTTCTGATCATTTTGTTAGAGCTTATGGGGAAACATATGGAATTCCATATGTTATTAGTAATTGTTCTAATAACTATGGTTCTTTTCAATTTCCTGAGAAGTTAATACCTTTATTTATAAATAATATTTTAGACAAAAAACCACTACCCGTTTATGGAGACGGAAACTACACTAGGGACTGGCTTTTTGTAGAAGACCATGCGCTAGCAATAGATTTAATATTTCATAAAGGAAAAAACCAAGAGACCTATAATATTGGCGGTTTTAATGAATGGAAAAATATAGATTTAGTCCATCTTCTCTGTGAAATTATGGATAAAAAATTAACAAATTCAAAGGATGATTCATCTAAAAATTTAATCACATATGTCAAAGACAGGCCTGGTCACGATTTACGCTATGCTATTGATGCTAGTAAAATTGAAGATGAGTTAGGCTGGAGGCCCTCAGTTACATTCAATAAAGGTTTGGAAAAAACTATAGATTGGTATCTGCAAAACAAATCATGGTTGTCAAACGTTATTTCAGGGGATTATGAAATGTATTACAATAAACAATATAAAACAAAAGCATGAAAGGTATAATACTAGCAGGTGGTTCGGGAACACGTTTACACCCAGTGACTAAGGTTGTTTCTAAGCAGTTATTGCCAATTTATGACAAACCAATGATATATTATCCTCTTTCCGTTTTGATGTTATCGGGGATAAAAGATATTTTAATTATATCTACACCACAGGATTTGCCGAATTTTAGAAACTTACTAAGTGACGGCAGCCAGTTAGGAATTAATATTTTTTATGAAGAACAACCCTCACCAGATGGATTAGCTCAAGCATTTATTATCGGGAAAGAGTTTATAGGTGGTGATAATGTTTGTCTTATTTTAGGGGATAATTTGTTTTATGGGGCTGGGCTTCAGAGAATGTTGGCTGAAACAGTAAAGAAAGTGAATCAAGAAAATAAAGCTGTTGTTTTTGGTTATTATGTTGAGGATCCTGAACGATATGGTGTTGTAGAATTTAATGAAAATAAAGAGGTTATTTCTATTGAAGAAAAACCAAAAAAGCCTAAATCAAATCATGCTGTAGTTGGTTTGTATTATTACCCCAATTCTGTTGTTGAAGTTGCAAGTAAAGTAAAACCATCAAATAGAGGAGAGTTAGAAATTACTAGTGTGAATCAGGTTTATTTAGAAAGAGATGAACTTAACGTGGAAATAATGAGCAGAGGTTACGCTTGGTTAGATACAGGAACACACGAAAGTTTGACTGAAGCCACAGAATTTGTAAAAGCTGTAGAAAAAAGAACAAGTTTAAAAATAGCTTGTATCGAGGAGATCGCATATAGAATGGGTTTTATCTCTAAAAATCAATTAATGAATTTTGCTGAAGAGTATAAAAAGAATGATTATGGTAGATATCTCAAAGGGATTTATAATCAATTGTCATAAGTAAATTATGTCGTTTAAATGAAAGTACAGAGATTATCTTGGGATAGTGATTTTTTTGAATATGAAATTGGAAAACTTGAGATTCCAAAGAACGCTGTTTTTAATGAAGAAGCTTTTTTAAAGAATGTTAGCACCTTTGATTTAGTCTATGTAATGACACATGACCCTGTTAAAAACTCAAAATTGAAACAGGTTGACCGTAAAGTTATATTTCATCAAAGTTTAAGAAAGAATATTCAAAAATCTATTGATTCTAATATCGTTTTCTTTGATAGCATGAAGCATAATTATAAAGAATTATTAGATTTAGGATATGAAAGCGGTTTGTATTCAAGATTTAAAACAGACGTTCAATTTAAACAAGGTGAATTTAAGAGATTATATAAAAGATGGATCGATGTAAGTGTTTCTGAAAAAGATGTTTACGAAGTAATCGTATATGTTAAAGACAATAAAATACTTGGATTTATTAGTTATAGCATCAATAATAAAAACAGAAGTAGTATAGGTTTGGTTGCAGTCCACAGTAAGGCCAGGGGTAAGGGGATTGCAACAAAATTGCTTGATGTAGCTATAAAAAATACTACTGGCAGAAATATGAAATATATAGAGGTTGCTACTCAATTAAATAACATTCCAGCACATACTTTATATAAAAAATGCGGATTTTCGCAAAAATCATTAACTTATATTTATCATTTTTGGAATATATGATACCATTTAATAAACCGTTTTTAATAGGAAATGAACTTAAATATATTCAAGAATCTGTCTATTCTGGAAAAATATCTGGTAACGGTAATTTTACAAAAAGATGCCAGACTTTTTTTGAAAGTAAATACAATATAAAGAAAGCTTTACTTACTACTTCATGTACTGATGCTCTTGAAATGTGTGCCATGTTACTCAATATAAAATCGGGTGACGAGGTAATTGTACCTTCTTATACATTTGTGTCAACAGCTCTTGCATTCATGAGACAAGGAGCAAAAATAGTATTTGCCGATAGTAGAAGGGATCATCCTGGAGTTAATGAAGACGTTATTAAAGCTTTAATTACTGCAAAAACTAAAGCTATTGTGGTAGTTCATTATGCAGGTGTTGCTTGTAATATGGATAAAATAATGGACTTAGCCGAAAAAAATAATCTTTATGTTGTAGAAGATGCCGCGCAAGCAATAGATTCCTCATATAAAGGAAAACCTTTAGGAACAATAGGACATTTAGGAGCTTTTTCATTTCATGAAACAAAAAATATCATTTGTGGTGAAGGTGGCTTACTATCAATAAATACAGAAGAGTTTGTTGATAGAGCAGAAATACTTTGGGAAAAAGGAACAAATCGATCTGCGTTTTTTAAAGGAGAGGTCAACAAATATGGATGGGTAGATACAGGAAGCTCTTTTCTTCCTTCTGAAATAATAGCTGCTTTTTTATATGGTCAATTAGAACACTTGGAAATGATTCAATCCAAAAGAAAGCAAATATGGGATAGTTATGCAAGTCAGCTTAAAATACTTGCAGACCAAAACAAACTTAAGCTCCCTTCAATTCCAGACTTTGCAACGAATAATGCCCATATGTTTTATTTGGTAACTAAAGATCAAGAAGAACGTAATGAGTTGATAGCATATTTAAAAAAGAATAAAATCCATTCGGTATTTCATTATTTGTGTTTACATGAAAGCGAGTATTATTCTAAAATAGAAGCACCTAAATTATTAGAAAATGCAAAAAAATATGATCAATGTTTGTTAAGACTTCCTTTTTATTATGAATTGAAAGAAAATGAGATAGAATATATAACAGATTCAATTAAAAAGTTCTATCAAAATTGATTATGAAAATATTATTGGTTACAAATTCCAAGATTTTCTCTGGAGCAGGAATAATTGCTAAAGATTTTAGAGACACATTTCTATTACAGAATATAGACGCAAGGATTTTGGTAAATCAGTATAGTGGAGAATCTGATTATTTGTACAACATTCAGTCAGAAACAGAATCTAATAAAATAGCAAAACTTAGATTCTTGACTAAGAATAAATTTTTTAATTTTTTTATAACCAATACTCTTCGTTTTTTCTCGTTTTTTCATAGCACTTCTAACGGGCTTATATTTAAAGCATTGCATATAAATAAGTACTTTGTACAAGATATTAATCAAACAAAAGATATATATTCAACAGATAAGTTACTCAAAAAAATTGACGGCTTTCAACCCAAAGCAATAATAGTTCTTTTTATGCAGAATTTTTTGACCTACAAAAACGTCTATGAATTAGGAAGAGAGTGCGGCAACATCCCTGTATATATTACTGTTTTAGATATGGCGCCACTTACTGGAGGATGTCATTATTCGTGGCAATGCACAAACTATAAATCAGATTGTTCAAAATGTCCTGCAGTGTCCAATAATTTTCGAAAATTTCCTATTAAAAATCTAAATTTTAAAAAGGAATTTTCGAAAAAAGGAAACTTTAATTTTATTTACAGTTCGGATTACCAATTAAATATATTAAAAAGTGCAGCTATAACCTCTAACAATAAATATTATAAAATACCTTTGCCTACTGATGAATTAATCTATAATAATAACTTTGAAACATCTCAACTCTACCGATCAAAATTAGGATTTAAAGAGTTGGATATAGTAGTTTTCTTTGGAGCTATGGATTTAAAAAACCCAAGAAAAGGAGGAGATTTATTAATTGAGACTATCAAAAAATTAAATTTAGAAAATCAACTTACTAATTTGAAGTTTCTAATAATCGGTGAGAATCATAGTGTGTTTTCGAATATAATACCAAGCGATAATTTAAAAGCTTTAAATGTAGTTTCACCAAGCGAATTACCAAACTATTATAACGCTTCAGATATCTTTTTATCGTCTTCCATAGAAGATGCTGGGCCAATGATGGTAAATCAAAGCTTGATGTGTGGAACACGAGTTTGCACTTTTGAAGTTGGAGTAGCTATTGATATGGTGAAGCCTAACGAACAATGCGGAAGATGTGCTACAGAATTTAGTGCAAATGAATTATACAAATCTTTAACCCAAGAAATAGAGTACCAAAGGGCGAATAATCGCAAAGAGCTTAGGGAACAATGTGCAAAAAAAGCTTATACCATAACAAGTAAAGAAGAAGTTTCAAAACGATGGTTAGAAGTATTTCAAACTACTAAAAATATTACAGGACAATGCTAAAAAACAAAACCTTATTAATAACAGGAGGAACAGGTTCCTTTGGGAATGCAGTATTAAATAGATTTTTAGACACAAATCACTTTAGTGAAATACGTGTCTTCTCTAGAGATGAAAAAAAACAAGAAGATCAAAGACGAAGACTATCTAATCCAAAAGTTAAATTTTATATTGGAGATGTTAGAGACCCATTATCCGTAGAGACAGCTGTAAGAGACGTAGATTATATATTTCATGCAGCAGCTTTAAAGCAGGTACCTTCGTGTGAATTTTTCCCATTAGAGGCTGTAAAAACTAATGTTATAGGAACAGAAAATGTGTTAGAAGCAGCAATAAGGAATAATGTTAAAAATGTGGTTGTTTTAAGCACGGATAAAGCTGTATATCCTATTAATGCAATGGGTATTTCTAAAGCTATGATGGAAAAAGTATTGATTGCCAAATCTAGAAATGCTGGAAATACAATTATTTCAGGAACACGATATGGAAATGTAATGGCATCAAGAGGTTCGGTAATTCCATTATTTGTAGATCAAATTAAATTAAAACAAGATTTAACGTTAACTGACCCAAGTATGACGCGTTTTATGATGACGTTAGAAGACGCAGTGGACTTAGTTTTATTTGCATTTGAGAATGCTAATCAAGGAGATATGTTTGTACAAAAGGCACCAGCAGCTTCAATAGAAGTATTAGCAAAGGCATTATTAGAAATGTATAAAAGTGATGGAAAGCTAAAAGTAATTGGAACGCGTCACGGAGAGAAGTTATACGAATCATTACTAACTAGAGAAGAAAAAGTAAAAGCCGAAGATATGGGTGATTATTACAGAATTCCTGCCGATAACCGTGATTTAAACTATGCTAACTATTTTTCTGAAGGAGAAATGGATATGAATAAGGTGGAGGATTATCATTCACATAACACAGAACGCCTAAATATTGAGGGAATGAAAAAGCTATTATTAAAATTAGAATTCATTCGTGAGGATCTAAAGGAAGTGATTTAAATGATTAAAAACCCATCTAATAATATTATCTTAGGAGGAAAATATACAGACAAAAGAGGGCACTTAGAATTTTTTAATGACTTTGATATGTCACCTATTAAGCGGGTATATTTCACAACTCATTTTGACACTAATGTAGTTCGTGCATGGCAAGGGCATCTTATAGAAAGCCGTTGGTTTATTTGTGTAAAAGGAAGTTTTGTCATGAGATGGGTAGAAATAGACAATTGGGAAAACCCTTCTAATAAATTGAAGGTAAATGAATGTAATCTATCTTCTAATAAACAAGAGGTTTTATATATACCAAAAGGATATGTAAATGGTTTCAGAGCATTAGAAGCAAATGCAAAGCTTATGATTATGTCAAACTACGGATTTAACGAAATAGAGAACGATCAGATAAGATTTGATCAAAACAAGTGGACCAAATGGGACGACAACCAATAAGAGTAGGAATAACTGGCCAAGGTGGGTTTATGGGTAGTCATCTCTACAACTATTTTGGGACAAAAACAGAAGAAATTGACCGAATTGCTTTTCAAAGAAGTTATTTTGAAGATGAAATTGAGTTACAAAATTTTGTAAAGTCATGCGATGTCATTGTACATATTGCTGCCATGAATCGTCACGAGAATCAACAAGTTATTTATGATACAAATATAAACCTTGTAAAAAAGCTAATTAATGCATGTGAAGTAAGTAGTTCAACACCAAGGATAATTTTTTCCTCATCTACTCAAGAAGAAAAAGATAATTTATACGGGAAGTCTAAAAGAGACGGAAGGAAGTTATTGGAAACATGGGCCAACAAGACAAAAGCCTCGGTTTGTTCTCTTATTATACCAAATGTTTTTGGTCCTTTTGGAAGACCAAATTATAACTCATTTATAGCTACATTTTGCTATAAAATTACAAATGGAGAAGAACCAACAATTATTAAAGATAGTGATGTAAATCTCATATATATCAATGAATTATCTCATGTTATTCATAATGAAATTGTTAACCCTAAAAAGAATAAAATAGAAACATTTTTCGTGCCTCATACATCTTCTAAAAAGGTTTCAGAAATTCTTAACTTATTAAAAGATTTCAAAACAGAATATATAGATAATGGGAAGGTTCCAAAGGTAGATTTAAACTCCTTTGAGTTAAATCTTTTTAACACTTTTACCAGCTATATTTCAAAAAGTTATTTTCCTAGAAAGTTTAAAAAACACACTGATGACAGAGGAGCATTTGTCGAAATAATTAGAGCTGAAACATCTGGGCAAACTTCCTACTCAACCACTGTTCCAGGAATTACAAGAGGTAACCATTACCATACAAGAAAGGTAGAACGTTTTGCTGTTATAAAGGGTAAAGCATCTATTAGGATTAGAAAAATAAATACAGACGAAATATTTGAATATATTATAGATGGACAAACGCCAGCATATGTAGATATGCCAATATGGTACACACATAATATTACAAATATTGGCGATACAGAATTAATAACACTATTTTGGATAAACGAACCTTACAATCCAGAAGATGCCGATACATATTTTGTTGAGGTCTAATAATAAGCACATGAAAAAACTAAAAGTATTAACAGTAGTAGGAACTAGGCCTGAGATTATAAGATTATCCTGTACATTAATAGCATTAGACAGAAGTGAAGCTATAGAGCATGTTTTAGTTCATACAGGTCAAAATTATGACTATGAATTAAATGAAATATTTTTTGAAGATTTAGGGTTAAAAAAGCCTAATTATTTTTTAGAGGCAGCCGGAAAGAATGCTTCAGAAACAGTAGGGAATATTCTTATAAAAATAGACCCAATTCTTGGGCAGGAAAAACCAGACGCTTTTTTAGTCCTAGGAGATACAAACTCTTGTCTATGTGCAATTCCTGCAAAAAAACGTAAAATTCCTATTTTTCATATGGAAGCTGGTAATCGTTGCTTTGACCAACGTGTACCCGAAGAAACTAACCGCAAGATAGTTGATCATGTTTCAGATATTAATCTAACGTATAGTAGTATTGCTCGCGAATATTTGTTGAGAGAAGGATTACCTCCTGACAGAGTTATAAAAACAGGAAGCCCAATGTATGAGGTACTTCATAAGTTTCTCCCAAAAATTCAAGATTCAAATGTATTAGAGAAGCTTAATCTAGAAAAGCACAAGTTCTTTGTAGTCTCTTCACATCGAGAAGAAAACATCAGTAATCCAAAAAATTTTAGAGGCTTGATAGATTCTCTAAACCAAATTGCTGAAACCTATGATTACCCAATAATTGTATCAACACACCCGAGAACACGGAACATGTTAAATGATAAAAATCTTAAAACTCATAAAAACATTCAATTCTTAAAACCTTTGGGTTTTTCTGATTATAATGCATTGCAAATGCACTCTTTTGCTGTCTTATCTGATTCTGGTACAATTTCAGAAGAATCTTCAATATTAAATTTCAGGGCCTTAAATATTAGAGATGCTCATGAAAGACCAGAAGCGATGGAAGAAGCTTCTGTAATGATGGTTGGTTTAAGCCCTGACCGTATTATGCAGGGATTGAGTGCTTTAAGTATACAGCAGAGGACGCCTAAACGCAATTTTAGAGAGGTTGGTGATTATTCAATGCCTAATGTAAGCGATAAAATAGTACGTATTATACTTTCATATACAGATTATGTCAACAGAGTCGTTTGGAGTAAATACTAGAAAGCACATTTGGATTGTTTCTGAATTATTCTATCCAGAAACTATTTCTACCGGTTATATCATGACTGAGATAGCAAAATCTCTTGCAATAGAGAATGAAGTTTCTATAGTCTGTGGTCCAAAATTCTATGAAGAAAAACAAAACGATCTTCCGGTAATACCATTATCAAATATCAAAATTAATCGAATTCAATTTACAGGATATGATAAAAATAGCTTAATATCTAGAACTATTGGTCATTTAAAAGTAACATATAAAATGTTACGGTTGATGAAAAAAAAAATACCTAAAGACTCAGAAGTTTTAATGGTTACAAACCCAATACTACTATTAGTTTTAACCAGTTTTTTTAAAAGAAAGTATAAATGGAAAATAACTGTCCTAGTACATGATGTGTTTCCGGAAAATTTAATTGTATCAGGATTCTTAAATTCAAAGAAATCTCTACTTTTTTTGGCATTAAACAATATTTTTAAGAGTGCTTTTAAAAAAATGAACAGGTTAGTTGTTTTGGGTCGCGATATGCAAAAGCTTTTTGAACAGAAAAGAGGTAATACAAATGGGATTGTAATTATTGAAAATTGGTCAGACACAGAAAATATTTCTGTACGACCAATTATTGAGACTTCTAAAAAGGTGTTACTTTTTGCAGGAAACATGGGGAGATTACAAGGCCTAGAAATCCTATTAAAAGCCTTAAAAAACACAAAAGATGAACCATATTCATTCACCTTTATTGGAAGTGGTGCTTTAGAAAATCACATAAAAGTATTTATTGAAAAAGAAAAAATAGGGCATGTAGAAAAATATGGATGGGTTCCGCGCAATGAGCAAGATAAATTTATGGCTAAGGCAACTATTGGAGTTGTAACTTTAAAAAAGGATATGTATGGTTTAGGAGTACCTTCAAAATTCTACAATCTACTAGCAGCCGGAAAACCTATTTTTTACATAGGAGATATTAATTCAGAACTTCATTTGATTTTACAACAATACGATATTGGTTGGTTTGCTGAGGCAGGCAATCAAGAAGCAATCTCAAAAACACTAACTATAATTGCTAATACTCATATAGACGAAATAAGAAAACTTTCAAAAAATGCAAGAATATTAGCAGAAAAAAAGTACTCTAAAGACATTATTCTGAATAAATATGATAACTTATTCACCAATTAAATAATATATGTGTTTAATATAATGAAAGTATTAGTTACGGGAGCATCGGGTTTTTTGGGGAAATATGTAATTAGTGAGTTAGTCAGTTTAAATTACGAGATAGAAACAATAGGACGTAGTGAATCATCGACAATTATATCAGATATTTCAGAAGTAGTACCAGTAATCTCATCACCCTATGATTTTATTATTCATATTGCTGGAAAAGCTCATATAGTCCCTAAAACTTCAAAAGAAAATCAAGAGTTTTATGATGTAAATTTTAGAGGAACTCAAAATTTGTTAAAGAGTTTAGAAATAACTCCTAAGAGTATAGTTTTCATAAGTACTGTTTCAGTATATGGATTGGATTATGGAGATAATATAACTGAAGAAGCACCCTTAAATGCTAAAGATTCTTATGGGAAAAGTAAAATACAAGCTGAGAAGTTGATAACAGAATGGGGAAAGTCAAAAAACGTGACGATTACAATTTTACGATTGCCATTACTTTTTGGAATTAATCCACCCGGAAATTTAAAATCGATGATAAATGCGATTCATAAAAGGCGTTACTTTAACATAGGAAAAGGAGATGTGCGAAAGTCAATGGTATTTGCTAAAGACGTGGCCATGTTCATACCAAAAATTATGAGTATTGGGGGTATTTATAATTTAACTGATGGATATCACCCTTCTTTTAAAGAGTTATCTGATTTAATATCAAAGCATCATAATACTCTTAAGCCAAAGATAATTCCCATAGACTTAGCAAGGATGATTGCTCTTATTGGCGATTTGATTCAGAAGATTACAAAAAAAACTATGCCAATAAATAAAAATAGGTTTAATAAAATGACAAAATCACTTACATTTAATGATAAAAAAGCTCGAGCTCACGGATGGCAACCATACTCTATTTTAGAAAACCCAGAAATTTGGCTTTAATCAGTTATTATGGTGAAGCCAATTAATTACAAGATATCACATAATGTCTTATATGGAGTGTTTATTTTTTTGTTGCTGCTTGAAGTAGTAGTTCAAGTATTTGATTATTCTGACTATAATTTTCGAATAAAGGCTATTTCAAAGGGACTGTTAATCATAACCGTATTTACTTTTTCATTTTTTTATAGTTATCGGAAAGATATTCTTATCAAAGCTTTTCTTTTAATTATAATCTTTTTTATTGGTCAGTTTTTTTTAACGAATAAGCACTTAGTTTTTAACCAAAGTCTTTGGTTTGAAATAACCAAAGGAGATATATACATACTTTTTAAGTATACATTCATATTATTTTTTGTCGCATTTTTTGAGAGAATACCTAATTGTCAAGATCTTATAGAAAGATTGATTAGGTTGTTCTATTTTTTCATGATAGTAAATACTGTGTTTATTATTATGGGGCCACTATTAAATTTCGAATTCTTGAAGTCTTATCCATTCTCAGAAAGATTTGGCTTCCAAGGGCTAATTCAATTAGTAGGAGAATCTGTTCATTTATATATTATAATTATTTCTTTGCAGTACTTGGTTAGTCTAAAGACAAAAAAATACGGTTTGTTTTTTTTCTTTTTGTTAGGTGGGATTATGCTTGGTAAAAAAGCTATGCTGCTTTATGTTTTTTTACTTTTTATAGTTCATTTAGTGCATCATAGAAGATATTTTGTTTTATCAATAATAGGAGGCGTATCTGTTCTTTCTATTATATTTTATGATTTTATGATAGATGTTTTTTTGGAGATTTTCCCATTCTGGAGTGACTTATATAAATCAGAGGGAATAATTACTGTTATCTTTTCTACAAGAGACATTTTGTTTCAACAAAGTATTGAGTATATTCAAACGAATTGGAGTTTGTTAAATTATTTTTTTGGAGGAGTTGATTTTTTAAATTTTAGAAGCGAGTTTGGTTTTTTTGACTTATTTCTTACTTTAGGTGTTTTGGGAACTATAGTATATTTATGGTTTATATACGAAATCTTATTTAAAAAACAAAGAGCTATTACTATTTCCTTGATAAGTATAATTCTTATAATTGAATTTGTTTCTGGGGGGTTATTTATCAATGTATTACCAATGTTGTTTTTATACTTAATGGCAAAGTATTTGAAAAGTTTATATAAAGAGGTATGACAAAGAAGAAAATATATTTGACAGTAACTGCACACCCAGACGATGAAGCTTTAGGTTTTGGAGCTAGTTCCTATGTGTTATCAAAAAAAGGGCATAAAATATTTAATTGCATACTATCCGGAAGAGTAGACGCTAGAAGACACAAACCAGATGACAAAAGGTTAAGACAGCATACCGATAATGCTCAAAAGATTATGGGAGCTGAAAAAGTAATTTTAGGTTCTTTTCCTAATATAAAATTTAACACAGTACCCCATTTGGAATTGGTACAATATATAGAGAGTGTTATAGAAAAAGTAGAGCCTGATGTTATTATAACACATCATCCTTATGATTTAAATAACGACCATTATCACACATCAAAAGCTTGTCAAGCTGCCGCTAGATTATATCAAAGAAAAGATTTTAAGCCCTTAAGTGGTTTATATTTTATGGAGATTCCTTCTTCTACCGATTGGGCATTTCCTGTAGATGGACAAAATTTCACACCTGACACATATATTGAAGTAGGAGAAATAGGTGTAGAGCAAAAATTGAAAGCATTATATGCATATGAAGGTGTTATGAGGAAATATCCTCATCCTAGAAGTGAAGAAACAATAAAAGCACTGGCAACTTTACGAGGATCTCAGGTTGGCCGCCATTATTGTGAGGCGTTCCAGACAGCGATGAATATTATTGAACCCTAAAAATAAAGATGTTTAAATTTTTTAAAAGAATTTTTGATGTATTTCTAGCTTTAGGATTATTAATTGTGTTGATGCCTGTCTTCATTATTATTTCCATAATAATTTTTATGCAAGACTTTGGAACTCCTATTTTTAAGCAAATACGTGTAGGTAAAGGAGGCAAAGAATTTACTTTTTATAAATTTAGAAGTATGCCCCTAAAAACGCCTAATTTAGAATCTCACCAAAAAGATAAACTAAAAATTACACCTTTCGGAAAGCTTATTAGAAGAACAAATTTAGATGAACTACCTCAATTTTTAAATATCCTTAAAGGAGATATGAGTTTTATTGGACCAAGACCACCTATTGCTTCACAAGAAAAATTAATTTCTCTAAGGAGAGATAACAATGCATTATTTTTAAAGCCGGGATTGACAGGCTGGGCTCAAGTAAACTCTTATGATAATATGCCTGAATATGAGAAGGCTAATTTTGATGGTGAGTATGCGGATAGGATATCATTAAAAATGGATATGGTTATTCTTCTTAAAACAATAATTTATTTTACAAAAAAACCACCAGTGTATTAATATGAAATTTGCATTTGTAACTTGTGTTCAAATAGGGTTAAGTTGTATGGAAGCTATTTATGATTTAAATGGTAAGTTAGATTTAATCATTTCTATTCCTGATGAGAAATCCAAAAAAAAATCAGGAAGAATTTACGTTGATGATTTTGCTACCAAACATAAAATCCCTGTTATAAAGTCAAATCATGTAAATGATTTAGATGTTATTAAAGCTATTAGAAGATATGATATTGACTGGTTGTTTATTATTGGGTGGTCTCAAATTGCCTCTAAAGAAGTTATTGAGGCACCAAATATTGGAGCCATTGGGGCGCATCCAACACTGTTGCCCGTAGGAAGAGGAAGAGCAGCTATCCCATGGTCAATTATTAAAGGCCTAGACAAAACTGGAGTTACTTTTTTTAAAATGGACGTGGGTGTTGATACAGGTTTAATTTTAGCTCAAGAAGAAGTGCCAATTTCACCAAAGGAAACCGCAACAACACTATATGATAAGGTTAATAAAGCACATGAAGTATTAATCAAAAGACTTTTTGTTAATTTAAAAAAGAAGAATGTTGAAGAAAAAGAACAAGACGAATCAAAAGCTACTTATTGGCAAGGAAGAAGACCTGATGATGGTCAAATTTCCGAAACAATGTCAGTAAACATAGTAGATCGGCTAGTACGAGCAACAACAAAACCCTATCCTGGAGCCTTTATTATAAGAAATAATAAAAAAATTATTATTTGGAAGGGAAAAGTTTCAGACAAGAAAATAGATAGCAATATTTATCATGAAATCATTTTAGATAATGGATTTTTCTATGCTACTAATTATGAAGTGATAGATTTTGAGAGCTAAAAAATATGCTTTAACAAAAACAGAAAGAAAAACAAAGCGCTTCTTTGATATATTTTTTGCATTTCTTGGCTTGTCATTAGTAGGGTGGCTTATTATACTAATAGCATTAATTTCAAGATTTTTTATTGGAGGAAAAGGTTTTTTTAAGCAGAAAAGAGTAGGGCAGCACGGAATGTTGTTTACTATTTATAAGATAGAAACAATTAATCCGAAGGGACTTATAAAAGAATCTTCAAAGATTTCAACATTAGGTAAGTATCTTAGACAATCTAAAATAGATGAGCTTCCTCAATTGTGGAATGTATTAGAAGGGACAATGAGTTTTGTAGGTCCTAGGCCAGACATTCTAGGGTTTGCGGATAAACTTGAAAATGAATCAGAAATAATTTTAACAGTAAAACCAGGAATTACTGGGCCTGCAACCTTATTTTTCCGTAATGAAGAGTTGCTATTAAAGATTCAAGACAACCCAGAAGAATATAATAGAAAAGTTATTTGGCCTCGAAAAGTTGCTATTAATATACAATATGTAAAAGAATATCGTTTTATAAAAGATATTCATTATATATTAAAAACACTATTCTCATAAACATGTCAAAGATTTCACTGTCTAAGGTACATTTAAGCGGACACGAATTACCATATGTTCAGAAGGCATTTGAAAGAAATCAAGTGTCGATTTATGGAGAAAATTTAACGACTTTTGAAACGGATATTGAGTCTTATTTAGAAGAAGATAAATATGTTGCAGCACTATCATCGGGTACAGCAGCAATTCACTTGGCCCTTGTTCAACTTGGAGTAAGCTACGGAGATGAGGTATTATGCCAAACATTTACATTTTGTGGTTCCGCCAATCCGATTATTTATCAAGGTGCTAAACCAATCTTTGTAGACAGTGAACTTGATACTTGGAATATGTGCCCAAATCATTTGGAGAATGCTATAAAAGACAGAATTGCTAAAGGAAAAAAACCTAAAGCAATCATCGTAGTGCATTTGTATGGAATGCCAGCAAAAATAGATGAACTTTTAGGAGTAGCTAATCAACACCAAATCCCTGTTATTGAAGATGCGGCGGAAGCATTAGGTTCAACATATAATGGACAAAAATGTGGGACGTTTGGCACATACAGCGTGCTTTCATTTAATGGTAATAAAATAATTACAACATCTGGTGGTGGAGCACTTATCTGCAACTCTGAAGAAGAAAAAAACAAAACAGTATTTTATGCTACACAAGCAAGAGAAAACGCACCCCATTACCAACATTCAAAAGTTGGCTATAATTATAGAATGAGCAATATAAGTGCCGGTATTGGAAGAGGGCAAATGGAAGTTCTTGACAAACATGTTGAGCTACGTCAAAAAACGAATCTTTTTTATAAGAATCTCTTTAAAGATATTAATGGAGTTGAAGTTTTTAAAGAACCAAACGAAAATTATGAGTCCAACCATTGGTTGAGTTGTATTACCATAGAAAATGATAGTGATTTTAGTAAAGCGGATTTTCAGAGCGCTATGTCCGAAGCAAATATTGAAACCAGACCACTATGGAAACCAATGCATCTACAACCGGTATTTAAAGATTTACCATATTTTGGGAATAATGAAAGCGAAACACTATTCAATAAAGGCCTATGTTTGCCAAGCGGATCAAACTTAACAGATGATGATAGAGATAGAATTTTTAACGTGGTGTCTAAATTTAAATAGACAACAATTTTGATATTTCTCTATTCGCAATATAATTAAGATATTTGCGTACATTATAAATAGCAAACATATTGATGTACAAAAAATTTAAACAAGCACTTTCTCAAGTATTAGAATCTAGTAAAAAACGATTAGATTTTAAAAACATCAATTATTTACCTAGATGGGTTATACTTGGATTTGACTCTCTTATAATAGTTTTTTCACTTATAATTACAAAATTAATTATAAGCAGAATTAAAAATCAAGACTTTGCTATTTCATTCTCTACTGTAGAATTAGTCATAATATGTGTTAATATCATATTTTTTATATTATATAGGACTTATGCAGGCTTAATAAGACATTCAACTTTCTTAGATGCAGTAAGGTTTTTGGTTGCTTCTATTTCTACTCTGATAGTAATTTTAGTTTCTTACTATGTTTATTATCTCTATAATGCCACTGAGATAATATTTATCCCTACACTTCTAATTTATTTAGTTTTATCCTTTTGTGGGTTATTTTTATTTAGAGTGCTTGTAAAGCAAGTTTTTGAAGTTTATTTAAATTATAGTAATAAGGAAAATGAACTCAGAGTTTTGGTATATGGTACAGATGAAAATGCAATTGCTATAGCTAGTGCTTTAAAGTCCGAAAAACCCAACAGGTATTCTGTTATAGGTTTCATTGATAAAGGAGAAAGAAATAAAAGTAAACAAATACTTGGACTACCAATTATTAGCATTCAACGAAATGTTGCCTTAACACTAAGAATTTATAAGGCTCAAGCTTTAATCATAGCTGATAAAAACATAACAAAAAAAGAGACAGTAGTTTTAATAGATAAATGTTTAGATTACAATTTAAAAGTTTACAGAGCACCTCTTTTATCTAACATTGAAGAAAATAAAAATATAACAAGTCAGATTGAGAAAATACAAATTGAAGATATTTTAGAACGCGATCCTATTAAGCTTGATAATAAGCTTGTGGCTAAAGAAATTTTTAATAAATGTGTAATTGTCACTGGCGGTGCAGGTTCTATTGGAAGTGAAATAGTTCGTCAAGTTGCAGGGTATAAACCTAAAAAACTCATAATAATTGACCACGCAGAATCTCCATTATATCAAATACAGCTAGAAATTAAAAATACTTTCCCTAAATTAAATTTCGAAGCTATTATTAATGATATAAGAAATTTCGAAAAAACAGAATCAATTTTTCAACAAAACACTCCTGATGTGGTATTTCATGCAGCGGCATATAAACATGTGCCTCTAATGGAAAATTATCCTGCCGAGGCAATATTTGCCAATGTACAGGGTTCAAAAAATATAGCAGATTTAGCTTTAAAGTATAATGCTGAAAAATTTGTAATGGTTTCAACAGATAAGGCTGTTAATCCAAGTAACGTAATGGGTGCTTCCAAAAGAATTGCTGAGATTTATGTTCAGGCACTTCAAGAATATTCTAATAGAGACTTAAAAAAAACCACCGGTTTTGTAACTACTAGGTTTGGAAATGTATTGGGAAGTAATGGCTCAGTTGTCCCTTTATTTAAAAGACAAATTGAAGAAGGTGGTCCACTAACCATAACACATCCAGATATTATTCGTTATTTCATGACCATTTCTGAAGCCTGTCAACTAGTTATTGAAGCAGGAGCCATGGGTAATGGAGGTGAAGTTTTTATATTTGACATGGGAGAAGCTGTTAAAATAATTGATCTTGCTAAAAAAATTATTAGACTTGCAGGATACACGCCATATAAAGAAATAGATATTAAAGTCATAGGGTTAAGACCAGGAGAAAAATTATACGAAGAATTACTCAATAAAAACTCTTCAACCTTACCAACATACAATGATAAAATTATGATTGCTAAGGTGGAAACATATGATTATGATAAAATTTGTAATGATATATCCGAGCTTTTAGAATTTTCAAATTCTCAGAATAAAGACGCGATTGTCAAAAAAATGAAAGCTATAGTCCCAGAGTTTATAAGCATGAATTCTGACTATAAAAAACTTGATTAATAAAAATTCACAATAAATAATGAATATAACCGTAGTAGGGACAGGTTATGTGGGTCTAGTGACAGGGACTTGTTTGGCTGAAACAGGAAATGATGTTCTTTGTATCGATATAGATGAGTCGAAAATAGAGATTATGAAAAGTGGTCAAGTTCCTATATACGAGCCTCATTTAGATCTATTATTTCAAAGAAATATAAAAGCGGGTAGATTAAATTTTTCTACACAATTACAAGAAGGATTAAATCATGGTGAGATAATTTTTTTGGCATTGCCAACACCTGAAGATGAAGATGGATCAGCGGATTTAAAATATGTAATAGGAGTTGCTGAAGAAATTGGAAAACGAATTAGCGATTACAAAATAATTGTAGATAAAAGCACTGTCCCAGTTGGCACGTCAGAAAAAGTGAGAGATGCAATTTCAAAACATACAAATATAGATTTTGATGTTGTATCCAATCCAGAGTTTTTAAGAGAAGGCTTTGCGGTTGATGATTTTCTAAAACCAGAACGGATTATAATTGGTTCAAGTAGTGATAAAGCTACTGAGCAAATGAAAAGACTCTATAAGCCATACGTAAGATCTGGTAACCCTATTATAGTTATGGATGAAAAGTCTGCCGAACTCACAAAATATGCAGCAAATGCATTTTTAGCTACCAAAATTACATTCATGAATGAGATTGCTAATTTTTGTGAAAAAGTTGGTGCAGATGTAGATAAAGTAAGAATTGGAATAGGAACGGATTCTCGCATTGGTAAACGCTTTTTGTTCCCTGGAATTGGATACGGAGGCTCATGTTTTCCTAAAGATGTCAAAGCACTTTATAAATCTGGCAAAGACTCCAACTATGATTTTAAAATTCTAGATGCCGTATTAGATGTTAATGCTAAACAAAAACTTGTATTAATACCAAAAATTAGAGATCATTTTAAGAATGATTTAAAAGGAAAGAATATTGCTGTTTGGGGTTTAGCATTTAAACCTGAGACTGACGATATAAGAGAAGCACCATCATTAGAGATTATTAATACGCTTTTGGAATATAATTGTAATATATCAGTATACGATCCAGAAGCAATGCCTAACGTTGAACGCAAGTTAGGAGATAAAATAGAATTTTCTAAAAGCATGTATGACACTCTAGATAAGGCCGATGCTTTAATTATTTGTACAGAATGGAGTATTTTTAGAACACCTGATTTCAATAAGGTAAAAGAGCTGATGAGAAGCCATACTATTTTTGATGGTAGAAACC
>Ga0206129_10001578_pt1 | contig 30431 bp, 23 predicted proteins | sample Helgoland_Spring_8_FD_148616 | JGI IMG/M metagenome (GOLD analysis project Ga0206129, IMG submission 148616) | Pelagic subsurface seawater microbial communities from Kabeltonne, Helgoland, North Sea - Helgoland_Spring_Bloom_20160502_2 | ecosystem: Environmental > Aquatic > Marine > Epipelagic ...
ACGATGAAACGGATGCCTTTGTGGACCAATGCGAAAAGGTGTGCGACGAGCTACCAAATTGCGTTGCCTTCGCCGTCGTTGATGGAAACGATTATTGGGGCGCTCAGTTTTACAACACCAACGCGTTTGACGGCCCGGTGATAGAAAGCAGTTTAACCTCTACCACGAATTGGGTCACCTACATTTCCGACGATGCGTACGATCATGCCAATCATCCCTCCTCCCACATCGAAGGACAGCGTAGACATAGTAATGTTGTATACAATGGTGCCCTGTGGGTCTTTGCTGGTTCGGGCGACTCTCTAAAAAGCGAAGTAAAGAAATTGAATTTAACCACAAAGGTATGGTCGCGTGTCGAAGTAGACTACGAATACCCACGATACGGTGCGTCGGGTGTACTGTACAATGGTACCATGGTGATATTTGGTGGTTCTCCACAGTGGCCGACAGTTATGAACGATGTTCTGAAATTGAATCTGGAAGAAAAGGAACAAGGGGCCTTCCGAATTTGCAAGGAGGGTCAAGTGAAGCATCAGCACCAACGGTGTACCATGGAAGCATCTACTCAAGCATTTGAGACCAAAGTAGAGATTCAAGGACGTTCCAAACACAGCGAGGTGGAATACAAGGATAGTATTGTGTACTTTGGCGGCGTGTTGGAGTACCAGAAACAACAAAAAGGACGGTGTGCCGATGAACAACATGGTTATTTGGAAGGGTTTATAACACGCGAATACACCAAGATCCCCGGTTTGAAGGTGGACGACCTCGCACGGGTCAAGTTTACTAGGGGTGAGCTGGGTGGAGTACATATTGACGCGGGTATCGAAGAAGCAGAGATAGTAGAAATAGACAGTAGCGGACCATTCAGATTTAGAAAGGGGTATTGTAAAAATCAACCCCAATCCAGACAATACGTTACGACAAACCTGATGGAGTGTTATAACATATGCAAAGGCGACTACGATGTGTTTATACACCATACAACGAATTGTTACTGCGGATATACCAAACGGTATAATTGTTCCGATTGGGATGGCACATCGTCCTACTATTCATATTACATCGAAGAAGAAGAAGGTACCAAGAACCTCGTGTTTCATTCGCACCATACCACAAATGTTAAGCTCGTGCTTGCAAGGGCGAAATTAATCAACAATGAGGTATACATCAAAGCAGTTGGTGCATTTTACATACCATCGGACTACGCTACATGGAGAGCCGCCAACTGGCCCGAGTTTATAAAGGACCTGAAAATAGGGCCCTTAGGAACTACCGATACCGAAATTGGGTATGCCTTATCCAAAATACACGCCGAAGTATCCACTAGCACCTTGGACTTGGACACCTCTTACACTGGCGGTTCAACGGCATATGCCGACTTAAAATCGTGTATTCTAATGTGCCAAAAGGACGATTCATGTCATTATATTTCACATGCGGAGGAAAGATGCATGTTGCACACCACCTGTACGCATATATTTGACGACAAGTACACCGTATACAGCGTGACCAAATCACAGAATGTACTTACACAGCATGTGTACAAAGAGGAGGGAAACCCCATCAAATCCGCAACCGACTGTTACGAGTACGCCGAGTCCATGGGCTTTAGTGTTCCTGAAACGCATACAATCAATGTGGAAGGTGATTTTCCGGAATATCCACGTACACCAAAGTATACTTTACTGGCTAGTGATTATCATTGTCCGACCCCAAGTACTGCTGGATCAAGTGGTGGGTTTACGTTGGAAACCTGCATGTATCAAGGTAGAGTGGAGGGTGCTACTCATATTTCATACAAAGATGGATGGTGTATGAGAACAACCTCCTGTGCGGAAAGTGGCTGGGTTGCGAATGCTGCTTATAACATTTATGAAACCACCGCTAGGATACTCAACCCACCGGAATTGTCGAGGTCTTACTCTAGTGTTTTCGATGGTAGTGCGGTTGGTACTTACAACGCTCGCTCCATGTTGGATTCCGCACAGGCATGGAGTACGTCATCGGCCACGACTGGAGGTTGGATGAAAATAGATTTGGGTGGAATGTTTCGGGTTGTAGGTGTAGTGACACAGGCGCGCTCTGGCGGTAGCCAATGGGTGACCAAAATAGCCATCGAATACGCCACCCTCAACACCTTTACACAAATTACAGAAACTTCGGATGGCGAATTCACGGCCAACTCTGACGGTACCGATACCAAAAAGGTGAATTTTCATCAACCGGTGATGGCCCGTCATATCAAAATAGTTATAAAAGATTACAATTCGTTTCCATCCATCCGTGCGGGTGTTATGGTAGACGCGGAGCTGTGCAAGGACAAACATGGCAATTATGTCTGGTCCCATGACAAATGTAGCGATTTGCATGTAGAGGGAGCAAACGGGTGTATTTACGACGTGGAAGAAGGAACCATTCGATGGAATTCGAACCAGTATACGGGTACAAGCCAAGTCGTTTGTAACACCACCCATCAATGCATCGAACAGCCGAACGCGGGCTACATGGACGTCGATCCCGATTTTTATTTGGATTTTGGGACGGCTCCTACTGCTACTACGGCTACTACGGCTCCTGTGGTCACCTCACAGATTCAATACGATGGAAACACATACCAAGTTTGCAATTCGGACGATATTGAAGTGGTTTGGAACGGTAATCACAACATACAGGAAGTGACGCTGACCGGATACAATACTTACAATGCGTCCGAGCACATTGGTTCCGAAATACACCAATTTGAAAGCAGTGGTCACATCGAAACTATTAGCGGACTGGGAGCTTCACCGGGCACTACCCGTTATTTCCTATGTACAGCTCACCCCGCTAGTAAATTTTCAACCTCGTGCCCCGCATTGCGCCGATTAAGAGCGTCTATGAGCATAGAAGACTGTAAACTGTACGCAAACCGAATGAAGAAGGTGTTTGTGGAAGGAGAATTCGATTACCCGACCGGTTGTAGCGTTCACAAACGAGTATACTACAATACAAAAGCCGGAAACAAATGTACCTCTATGTTCCCATGTGTCAAACGTCATGGTCACTATTTGACCGCTTACAACAAGACCTCGGAGGAATGGTACAAGATACCGACGAATGCACCGCCTGTACAGCGATACGCACACTCTGCTACGGTTTCCGGTGATGCCATGTACATCTACGGTGGTAAATCGTACATCGACATGGGGGATCTGTGGAAGTTTAACTTTACAACGAGCGAATGGACCAGACTGTACGAAGGGAAACCGGTCGCACAGGCTCATATGGCAGCGTACGAGACCGGACTATTGATTCACGGTGGGTACGAATCGTACGGGTTTGTGAAATCAAGGGAGGACTGGAACATGCCCATTAAAGATACCAAATACTTTGACTTTGAGACCGGAATGCATGCGATCGAGAGAAGGCCAATCGTACGGGTGGAGTACGTGAGACAGGTTGGTAATCAGTATTGCAATCCAGATAGTTTAGTTAATGGATTTGATTATTTCATCGGGTCGGACAATCCGGGTACCTTGCACGAACGTTTAACCAGATGTTCGCGATGGTGTAAGGGGATGGCAGGCAAAAGCTTTCGATTTCATGCTTTAATGAATGCCAACTATGGAGAATGTACATGTTACAGTGAATCGGTGAAAACATGTACTTTATTGAATTCCGATAATTACGACCAGTACGACATCGTGGACCCATTCGGTCAGTACGAATATCACAAGAGTGTCAACATGTTTTACAGCGATTATGCCGGTGGAAACGCTGGAGCAGAGAGGGCATATTACAACAAGGAGTCGTATCACGCGGTTGGCGAATACGAATGCGAACAGTTGTGCGAGGCTTCTTCCGATTGTCATGCGTATATTAACAGTGGGTCGAATTGTTGGTTGCGTAAGAACGTACAGTTGCGCCATGTGAAAAGTGCTTCGTCTACCGCTATGGTGAAGGATAAACGCTTTGCCTTGGGACATTCGGACCTTTCGGTGACCTTGGAAGAGTGTTTTAACTATGCGGACATTTACAAGATGGAATCCAAAGAATTGTACGACGATAAACAGTATAAGGGGTGTTTCCATGGGGACGATAACATTATGTACTACAATTACATGGGCACGGAATGCACGGAACGTTGTTTGTACCGAAATGAACTGGACAATGCGCCGATCGTGGTGGATGGGGATACCATGGTGATTGGTAAACGCATGAGCGCGGAGGTGTTTCGTCCATACGCCCGTTCGTGCGTGGAATGGGACGAGTTCGAAACCAACGATAAATTACGCCCTAGAGGTTGTTTTCAAAAGGACAACCAAGTGAATTACAACAATGCGCCATCAGCGGCGTGGAAAATCGTGGACTATGGTGCTGATAGTGACACATACTATTTGCATTCGGACTTTGTGAGCGTCTCTGCCTCCAGTCTAGAGGAATGTCTTGCCGCATGCGATTCGTATCCATTTGCATCTTGGGCTACAAACGCCGGATGTCGTTGTGCAAATACGGATACGGGTGCCGGTGGATATGCACCATATGCCAGTGGGGTATACACAAAGAATGAAATTGCCTGTTCTCAAGAGTACAAATGCGTGGACGAGAACGATAGGAAATCGTACGACCAGACCATCACAATCGAAGGATTGTTCTTTAATCGAAAAGTAAAAAATCCAGAGGCAATTTGCATCGAAGACGGTTCAGAAGAAGCAGAACTGAAATCCCAAGCACCTGTACTCGAATCGTTGCGTAAATACAACGATGAATGCAATTTCTTATTGTTCACCGGAACCTGTGCAAAGGTAGCAACGTGGGAAGAATGCGAGCGATATGGTGCGACCACCATTGAATCATTGGCAGACAGACCAAATGGTTGCTATATTGTGAATGGAAATTATCATTTTAACACCATTGGTGGCGATTGTACAGAAAACACGCCCTGCTATTGTCGAACAGACAAATACAAAGATATTTTGACTGGTAGATGCAAAGAAATCAGCGAAGAACCCATTATTAAAAGTATTGTTTATCAAGACCGCAGTACAGACAAAGAAATTCAAACCGAGTTGGAATGCCAAGTGAACTCGGACAGGAAGATTACATGTGCACAGTGCGAGTGTTTTGCCGATTATACATATGGTACATGGGGAGGCGGTATGTGCGAAACATGTGCCATTGGATATGGTAAAACACAGTGTTCTACCCCATGTGTTGGTTTTGATGGACTTAACCGTGATACAATGTGTGGCGGATATGGAAAATGCTTGTTTGGTTCGTCTATCTCAGGCGTAGAACGAATATTTCAAAACACGGAATGCATGTGCGGCCAAGAAGATCAGTATCAATTGAGAGAGCCTGAACATTCGCCGGATGCTTATTTTAAAGCGGGACAAACGAATTACTTCTATTATGAAGCTATAACAGATGGAAAAATGTATGAGCTGGAAGAAGCCAAGCTCGAATGTTCAAAGTACAACGATTTGCGAATGATTCCATTGAACAAATATTGTTTCGGTATATTTATTAGCGATCCTTCGAATTTTCAATACGAGTTGCAAATGGGAAAAACCGGAAACGAATTTGTAGTTTATTTCAGATACATAGAAAAGGGGTTGATTGGTTCTAGGTCGAAAAATTTCGGAATCGAGCAGTTGGAATTCACCAATTTAATTCCGGAGGTGGCCGAAGACGCTCTGTGTTACGACGACATCACCATGACACTGGAAGGGAAGGATGTATGCAATCATTTTAGTTCAGAAAAAGAATCTTGTTCGGAATGTGCGGATGGTTTTACGGGAAAGAACTGCCGATACAAGTGTCAACCATGTCTCTTGGGGGGTGTCTGTCAAGAAGAACCCGGTGATAATAATTATGCCTCGTGTGTCTGTCCAACGACCAATTTATGGGAGCATCAGTGTTGTCCTGCTGGGTTTAAAGTGGTAGAATTGTTGGATTGGTCCAGTTTACCATCTTCAAAAGTTGAGAAAATAAAAGTAAAATCATCGTACGACGCCTACACCAACAATGAAAGGGACGCCTCGTACTTTTGTAAGAAATGTCCGGGTGTACACGCCAACGATTGGATGAGTGATGTATCCGAATTTAAAGTCTGTTCCGGGCTGAATCGTGGCGAGTGCATCGTTTCTAATAATGCCTTGTCGTGCGCATGTAAACTGAACGAAGAGTCTGGAATGACATGGAAAGGCCGAGCATGTTCGTGCGACGACGGTATCATCACGCCTTATTCGTCCGATGCTGAAAATGCGGAAGTGACAGACTATGGTTGTTTGATTCCCACGGGAGGTGGTGGACGCTGCCCGGAACCCAATCCCACCTCCGTTGTCACAATGCGTTTTTATCCAAAACAACTATGGTCCACTCAATCCCATGTAACGCAAGCATTGAAACAGGGGAATTACCTAGGAGGAGACGCTTATATTGGTTCACAATCGTTATTACTGTCGTCTACTGAGTGGGAAGGATCCGTCGCGGGAGAAATTCAAGTAACCATTACTCCGTTTGGTACTTGTGGGTACAAAACACCATGTCACACAGGCGAAGGACCATGTTCGACGGACGTAGACTGTGCTGGTACATTGCAATGCGTATCCGGTAGTTCGTCCATTCAAAATTACAATCCGACAAAAGTACCAGCAGATTTCAAATTCTGTTACGATGGAGTGAACAACAAGTTGATTGGTTGCGATCCGATTATACCGTCTATTGAATTGACCGATTCAGACGGCAGTATATTTGAGGCCGCATACAATTACAAGTTTTGGAATGGACAAACATTTGAAGAAGCACCAGAAAATCACTATGTACCAATGACAAAAGATGGAAACAACGATTTAATTATACACAAACAGGCTTTCCCGTGTCCGCGTGGTAGGTACGGTGTCGTATGGGATGGAATACGGGATTGTGCACTATGTCCACCGAATACATATCAAGACGAAACCGGTCAGGGCGAAACCAACCCCACCGACAAATGCAAAAAATGCATAGACAATTGTCCATATATAAATGGTGTACAAGGCACGGCTTGCTTTTCTACAGCGTATGGTGCGGGTGGAAATACAGAATGCCTAACGTGTGACGATGGACAAGAAATAAGAAACAATGTTTGTACAGATTGCGATCCCGGCACATACGAAATCGGAGGAACGTGTGACGATTGCCCGGCTGGACAATACCAACCTCTTTCTAAACAAACTTCCTTGCCGAGCAGTAAGTGCAATCTGTGTCCGGCGGGCCAATCTACGAATGGTGCATCCACAAGAACGAAATGTGATAATTGTTTGGCAGGTACGTATGCAAAAGGAAGTGGGAATCCGAGTTGCAAGGAATGTCTAGCCGGGGAAAAACAACCCAGTCAGGGACAGAGTGCGTGTATTTGGTGTGGGACTGGTACATTTCAAACCAACACAGGACGGAGTACTTGTACCGGATTATCAGTTGGATACAGAGCAGTTATAGTAAATGGAAAGAGAACTTCTCAGACCAATTGTCTAGCAGGCACACAAGCCGAAGACGATAAATGTCTAGACTGTACAACGGGGAAATATTCCACGGGTCCCGTGAACGAATGTAGTATATGCATAGGTCAAACCTATCAAGACCAGACCCGGCAGAATGAATGCAAAAAGGTCACTGAATGTGAAACTTTCACTACCCAAGAAGTAAATGGCGAGACATTGCATACAGGTCGAAAAAGAGACGAGGTTCGTTGTAGACCGTGTAGTGTTGGCGGTAGTCATCCTAATGCCGGTAAAGATACAAAAATAGCGAATTCAGAACACGTGTTTGGTGAATATAGACCGGCGCAAAAGTGTTATTTGCAAATAGGCCATACAGGAAGTGGAAATCCATGTGACGGCACCGGCGGCCTTTCTTATGAACAATCGCCCGACCAATTGGTATCCGAGGGAGAAGGGGCTTCGCATTCTACGGACTGGAGGACCCAGAATTGGAATCAGGCGTATGGTGATCTTATGGGTCTCAAACGCGGATTGAATGGCAGGACAGTACGACGTGATTGGGGGAACGTGGGCTTCATGAACGAAAACGCGTGCAATACTAAATGTGCTGAAAGATCAGATTGCGAAATGTTCGCTGTCCTAGTTGCCGCTGGTCAAGATGCAGAACGAAGCAAGTCCGGGGATTGTCATTTGTATGGTCCAGCGTTAGACGACGTCAGATCCAAACGATGCTGGTCTGCTTCATGGAGAGGTCAAGCCATTGAATGCGATGTGGGAAGTGAATCTTGGGCAGGAAGCTTTGGTAGTGCCTCGGCATGTGCCGATCATTGTGGAAGAACGAGTGCGGACGGCGGAAAGAATATGAATCCGGACACGCGCTGGTTTGGCCTTATCTGGAAGAATCCATGGTACGGTAGTGGCAGTTGCTACTGTGAAAATTACGCAAGAGGTAGTTATAGCTATTTCGGTTCTTATCGATGCTGGAGTGAGACATCAAACAGCTATTCTATGTATGCTATGACAGAGTACGTACACTACAATAGTGTTTGCCAAAAAGCATATTATCCATACCGTTTCCCATGTTACGAATGATCGGCAGTATAAATTAAGCTACAAAATTATATAAATGTTTCTCCTATTACTGTTTATCGTATCATGTGCCGCTATCAACATTCACGATTGCCACGACGAACGCATCAATGAAATGAATCTAAAAGTTTGTCCCGGCTTAACGGATTATGAAGTTGTAGACTTTCATGACTTCACCGGTGAAAACGAAGTGCGTCTAAAAAACAACAAAATATACCGAAACCATGGCGAATTCGTTGCTCTCTATTCAGACTATACCTTGTACGTAGCCAAAGAAAGTTATGATTTATCCAAGTGGAGAGAACTCAAAAATAAGTTTAAATAACTATATATTAACGTATACCTATATTATAAATGGAACTAAACTCAGTAGTACAATTTATCGTGAAAACTAAAAACGGGAGGGGATATTCCGGCATGGCCGCTGGAAGTGGATGGTTCTACAAACATGGAGCCGATACGGTTATTATCACCAATGCACACGTTGTCAACGGAGCAACAATGGTATTCATACGACTACCAGCGGATAAAAACACTAACATCCGAGTATATCCAGCAGGAATAAGCACCGACCTAGACTTGGCGGTCTGTAAAATGGACTCCAATGCTCTGTGTCAAGTCACCAGCATTCTCAATGGCAAATATGGTAAGGAAGAAATTCCAACCTTGGAGATGGGAGATTCCGACCAAGTTCATCCCACCAACTTCAAAGACCTAAAAGCCCCACGAGTCATCACCAGAGGCTACCCGCACGGAACAGAGTACCAGCAATTCACAGACGGGCGCGTAAGCGGTATCAAACATGCCAACGAGCAAGAGTATATCGTCACCACTGCCACCATCGAACCCGGAAATAGTGGCGGCCCGTGTCTTTTGGACGGAAAGGTCATCGGTATCAACAGCATGAAAATGACCAACGCGACCGAAACCAACATTATCATCCCTTCCAATCGGGTGAAACGGGTTTTGGATCAATTACTGGACAACAGTAGGAACACCGATCTTGTTCAACAACTGGTGGAACAGCAACATAAACAGCAAGAGGCGATGCAACAAGCTATCAAAATGGCATTTGCCAAAAAACAGTTAAAGCGACTGGAAGAAGATGGAATTGAAGTCGATGCGATCAAACTAAACAACCTGTGGGAACAGCACAATTTGGGAGGCTTCAAGAAGACAGAGGGTAGAATAACACGCGTTTCGCTGGGAGACTGGTACCAAAAACATGTTCTACACAAGCAGGGATCGTACGCCATGCTTAAACAGGTTATGACACATGTTCATAACGACAACCCTCAAGAAATTGTAAACATGCGCAAAGCGGGATTTCAAAGTTTCTGTGATGAGAAGGAGGAAGAAATTGCACCCGGTGTACCGCAAAGTGCCCTGCCGCCCCGCCTATTGCACATGCCCCGTTTGGGATTTCGAACATGCAATGCAAATAAAGCGGCTCTGGCACATTATGGAGCAGAATCAGGCGTTATCATCAGGGATGTCGTAGAGAAGAGCATGTTTCATAAACTAGGCATTCAAAAGTTTGACCTTATCACACACATCAATGGTCTTAAAGTTGATACATTTGGCGATGTCTGGTACCAAAAACTCAATGTATCGCTGTCAATGAAGGACATCATCCATAGACAAGAATTTGGAGCCACGGTATCGCTAAAGGTAAAGACACAAGCCGGTGAAAAGGATCTTACCTTTACATACGAACCGTTGGCGGACATGGACAAACCAAACGTTCGATTTCTAGAATCACTTACGGATTCCAAAAGTGCACAAGAAGTTGCCACTCTCCCAAATGGCCTCGTTGTCAAAACGCTACGCTTGGACGATGCGATGCAAATGGGACTAAGAGAATACATGCAAGAACACAAACAAAACGAGTATAGGGTTGTCGTTTGTGAAATTATACCGGGTTCCGACGCATTCCATACCATGAACTTCCGTGTTGGGTCTATTATCGACCAGATTGACGGTAAAAAGGTTGGCAAGTCGTGGACAGAAGCGGTGAATCAGTTTGAAAAGGCGTTTGAAAAGGAAAATTTTTATATGGAAACCACCACAGGTAGGATTATGTTTGCAGAGGGTAAAGTTTAGCTATAAATATATAACATGTACTACTAAATGGATTATACATCCCACTTTAATAAGATGCGTGAGCTCTTGCATCAAACAAACAATAGGAATGTCATGCGGGATTTTTTTGTTCAGCTTCAAGAACACCGCTCGCTCGACAGAAACATCATACTCAATACCTTGGATGATTTGCCGAGTCCAAAACCTTCGTGGTTTGCCATCGTCAACAAAACCGACATAAGAAACATTGTTGTATTTTTGATGTGGAAAGAATTTCAAACCGTCATCGATGCCAAAGAAAAGGTATACAGCGAAGAATCTTCCTTGGGTACAGACATCGAATACCTTTCCGTGTACATAGAAACCATGTATTATTCCTATCAAATACAAAACATGGACAGCGACATGTCCTACGTCGATTGGGTTAAACATCAGGTGGATACCAAGGGACTGGTACACACCATAGAACAACTCATGTCGGGCCACTTCGGACCATGTTAGTCCTTACTGTGTCCATACTACCCACTATCTTCAGCCTAAAATAAATGGGCCTATGTCCCTGTTGACCTCTTTGGAGAGAGACCCTCTATTTGAAAAAAAAAAAATTTTTTATATTTTTAATAAACATGCATTCCTATGGTATTACATGTATGCATTAGCAGGTAATAGTATATATGCTGTTCGATGTTTAACAGATTTAGGGAAAAAAAAGTTTTTCTCTGAGTAGGGGGCCCTCTCAAAATCGTCATACAGGTGCACAGGCCCATTTATTTTAGGCTGACGATAGTGGGCAGCAGGTAATTAGCAGGCAATACATGGAGATAGCGTCATGATCATGATTGGTTTCCACATGTCAATGATTTTGGTTTCCATGTTTCCGATAGGGTTGAACATGTGGGCACAATTGGCCGATCTGGCTCCAAAGATTTCAAATGTGTAGGCTTCGGGTACACCTATCTGTATGGCATAGTCCACGCTTGTACCAAATGCTCGATAGAAACTGGTAATGGCGGCTGGCCCGACCCTACACTCTTTGCAATGTTTACGAAATCTCTCCAACTGGTCGCGCATGATTTGGAAATTCGGTGGTCTAGAACGAAGACTGTCCCACGGCATGTACAAGGAATACTCACCGGAGTGTACATTGACGTATCGGGTAGCATTCACCAACAAGTTGGATACCAGCTGAGTCTCTGGTTCAGACAGTGGATGCGGGCCTTCGTACTCTTCGGAATACCTAGCGTAATGGTACGCTTTCTTTGGTGGGTAATTGCGGTTTGGGTCCACCCCATTTTTATTTTTGCGCGTGCATATGCGCCCCGCTTCCACCTCTTTTCGTCCCCAGACATTTACGATCGGCACAATGGTCACGCGATCCTTGGGGGACAAACGTTTTAATTCCAGAACCATTTCTAGTGCCAATTCCGCGGTGATCCTCTCTCTAGCATGTTCGTTGAAGGTCCATACTACACCACGAGGAAGTTCTTGTTTCCAGTCTACTACAAGAATGTCACCATGCATATTGCACGATAAATGAACTTCTCTGTCGCACTCTTTACGGATTTCGCTCATAATTTGGTCCGTGGTGTGATAAGAGGTTACTAAAGGTAGAAATACAAGTAGATAAAGTCTCATTTGAATACACTATGTATTAATTATATACTATTAATTAACAAATTTACTCAACATCTTGTCAAATTTCATCATCGTCTCGTCCGCATCGTTCATGATATGCATCGTTTTGTTTATGTTGTTGTCGGTGAGCATGTGCGACGCGGCTTCCGACGCCTTTGCCGCGCTTTCAATAAGTCTATGTATCTCGTCGTCTGTCATGTTGTCCAAAATACGCATTATTTTTTGTACTATCATAAGAAATGTGCCTCGCATCTTTGGACTAAGTAATTTATTGGCACCGTCCAATGGACCCAAAGCCGCATGCAACACTCGTTTCACATCGCCAAAAATGTCTGTATTGTTGTCTATTTTAATGGATAGTTCTTCCAACCGTTTCAACAGCCTTACACCGTCTATGGTGGCGCGTTTCGACGCATCGGCGAGGTCCTTTATTGGAAAATCACGGATATGGTTTACGTTGGATACGATAGCTTTGGCGTCTAGGTTTCCGGCCGCTTCGAACTTTTCATGGTGCCTACCGTAGACCACGACTCCCACCCCTACCGGAAGCGTCATCAGAAATACCTGAACAATAAGCGTGGCCATTATCATGACAAGAATACACTTAAACGAGCATGGCCCTTCATCTTCTAGCTCTATCTTTTTCATTTGTTTAAGGTCATAACGCTTATATACTTTACAATTCCAAATTAAACAACATGCCGGTTAGGTTTGTATGCAAAGAATGCGCCATGTCCGATATCGAAGATTTCCACGAATCCGAGTTGCTGTTTAACGACTTTACAATGGCCACCTTCACCTCTTCTTCGCTTGCACTTGGCATCAAACGGTTCTCAATATGCGTTTGCAATGTTTTCAAATCGCCAGAATGTGGGTAAATACCGGGGTTGCTAACTGCCAAATATCGAAACAAGACGTACCAAAAGTAGGTGTGCACTCGTAGCTTGTTGTAAATATTGGTACATGTATATTTCAGGGTTTCAAATTCATCCGACCCATAGCCGCCCAACATGTCCACCATACCAGAGGTGATTTTCATTTCCGTGGACTCGATGTTTTTCGGGTCGTATCCCATCAAATAAGAGAAATCAATATGTGCAAGGGTCGCGGTCTCTCCACAGACCAGTATGTTGTGTAAATTTCGGTCCCCTAGACCAAGCATGTACCCCAACACACAGTTGGACGCGCACGAATACATGAAATTGGTGCGTAGTGAATCGGCCGACTTGTCTCTATTGAAGGAGATAATATAATTTTGTATGCTACTGTTTTGATGAATGTCATACACGGTCTTGGCATTCGGTATCATCTCGATCCAGCCCCGTTCCGTGGTTATGGGAAACACGCGATAGGTGTGAAATACCAGAGACGATTCAAGCACCATTAGTATGTGCATGGTAGTTATCACCAGCCTGTCTTTTCGAAGATCGTCGTCTTTTTGCAATACGCATATACGACCACGGGAAGTTTCCATTGGTATCACCCACGGTTTTGTAAAACTGTTCAACTGATGAATCCGAGTATGGTCGATACTCTTCACTATGGTGTTTGGGTCGTACGGCAAACGAATACCCTCTACCTTTATCGGACGCATCAGACGCTTCGGGTCTTCGCACAACCGTAAAAATTTGTGGGATTTGCGAATGTCCTCCTGTACGTCCCTTGCCAGTCCGGACATTAGACGTGATTGGATAGCGATGTAGTAGGATTTCAAATTGGAAGCCTGTAACATTTCGCATTCAAAGTACATGGCGTAAGCAAAGTCTATGTTGTCCAATGCCAACGGAATTAAGTTGTTGCTTACAATGCGTTGGGCTGCCGGTGTTTTCCCCATTTGCAACAACCAAGGAAGAAACCGAATCAACCAGTTGGGGTGCATGTGGTTCATGGTGGTGCCAATCCAAGACTCTAGCTCGGGTGTTTCCAAAAGTGCCGTCGTTTGTTGGCTGTACAACAGTTCTAAAATATCGTACGGTTGAAAGCTGTCGTGACACATGCCGTCACAGTACAAATCGGCACACGAGGTGTTCTTCTTGGTGCATTTGAAATGCCTTACAAATTCGGACAGGTTTTTAACGCCAACCAACCCCTTCAATACTTGAACCATAAGCCGGTTGTGACCCACAAACTCCCTCCAGTGCGTAGACAATAGGCGACGTTCGATACCCATCCATTTCTTGTAGCCGGTCTTGTACTGTATCGCTTTAAACACGCCAATGTTGTATTTTGCCGCAATGTTCCACTCATGATTGACTTGAAGGAGAACTTCCAACTCTTTTATCTTTAGAGGCAGAAGGGAAAAAATGAAAATCATGCGTTTGCTTCTCTTCTTTTCAACAATTAGCATGTTGCACCCGGAACAGAGCCTCAATCCCCCGCTACCACTGTATACTCTGTGGACGTAGCTTGGTATAGAGGCGGTATGACCACTACATGTGGCACAAAATATCTTGCCACACGCCCGACAATGATGTTTTCGATTGATCATGGTGAATTGCACGGAACATCTGGCACACTCGAACACTTCGTCATCGGGGGTCCAATTTGGAGGAAAACACGGTTTTATAGAAACCATATATATATATACCCGTCGTGTATTTATATGAAATTAAAAGCAATATTACTGGGCGATTCCGGTGTGGGTAAGACTACACTACTAAACACGATAAGAGGGGCAAGGACCATTGTGCCCACGATAGGCGTGGATTGCATGGTCTACAATAATTTACAACTGTGGGACACTTCTGGAAACACGCGCTTCCGATCGGTTATCGAAACCTTTTATTCCAAAATGGACCTTGCCGTCTTCATGTACAAAGATATGGAAAGCCTCGCTATGGTAGAGGAATTTAGAGAAGCCATAAATCGTAACGATCTAAAACGGGTATTGATTTACAACGGGACGGACGAGAAAATTAAGAAACAGGGCGAATTATACGCCGAAATGTACAACATGTCTCTGTTTTATGGGGAGGTAGAGAAGAGCAGAGTAGCAAATAATATGATAAAGAATTTGGAAGAATTTGCACGAGAAGAAAAACCCCAATGGCGCTACTGTTGGTTTTATTAAACTATATAAGCATTTGTATATATCTGTAAATGATAATAGCTCTATTCTTATTCGTAGGCTTGCTGATGGTATCAGCGGTGTTTACGTATCTTGTGGTATCGTTGCTGGACGCGGACAAGATTCATACCGAACCGGCCATGGATGCACTCATTCAGACCAATTTGGCACTTATGGTAACCTCCACCGTGGATCTGGTTGGGGATATATTTTCCATTGCGGTCGGTCGGGCATTTGTCTTTATCAGCGGCCTACCAAGCCAAGCACTCAATTTGGCTAGGTTTGGGGCGGTAGTCGGCGTGGCAATCGCCTTCCACGAAGGGTATTCATACTTTCTCAGTGGAGGCGACACCCTGTTTCGAACACTCTTGGGTCCATTTTTCCAAGATGTATTGTTTAGTCTACTCCAACTCTTACGTCTGGTCTACGATGCTTTAATTCCAGTATACAATTATTACAGTACCATCATTGGTCAAATCACAGCGGGGTCGATTTCAATCGCTATTAAATGTGACATGACAACTGTAGTAGAGACCATTAAGCTCATATTGTTTACATTTATCTCGCTGTTCAAATCAATATCGGATTTTGCGGGAAAGAATGAAATATACGACAATGCCATTGTAAACGACTGGAACCTTACACAGACATTTTACAATACACAATTGGTTATCTCGCATCAAGAAAAAATAGCTTCTTGTATATGCGATGGGTTGACCGACATATTTGATCTAGGCTTTATAATAGTTGGTACACCGCACCTACCACGGCTACTGAATCACCTGTTCAATATACCGATTGCTGTCATACAAGAGGTGATTCAACTCCTGCCGCCCTACAGCAAAATGCCACTCATGACCAAATTAGTATACCATGTCGGCTCGGCCGGTCTAGAAGCAGCAACATATGTCGATAAAGTAGGACTAACACTGTTCGAAAAGATCATACAACTGTTTGTCCCAGAATTCTACCTCAAGGGGGCACCCGAACAGTTTATATGCGCAACACAGGCGCGGTTGTGGCTGGCTGGAATGGAAGCCGCTCATGTTGTGTATAGAACCGTGCTTCATATGATTATCCCGATTCCAAAATTCATCACCAATCCAGACTATATGATGAAAGCGATGGATTTTGAAAAAGCCCTGCTTCATTTGGGACTATGGAACCACGGAAACACCAACATGATGCACTGGGTCGGTATGCTCTCCAGCAAAATTATCAAAGGCTCCATAAGCAATCTGTTCTCTGGAGAATCCAACTTTGTATTGGAAGGAGTACCGGAACACGTGTTGCTCGATTGTACAAAACCATCTAGGTATGGCTATATTAAAGGACCATGCGCGGTATACTACGGTGTTCAAATACCCATAAACCTTTTGTACGGTGGAAACAAACTCATAGGAGAATTGTTATGGAAGTCTCTCTTCTTCCAAGAACAATACATGTGGCCAGCCCTTCAACGATACGACGGAATAATGTTGGACAGAGAGATACACTATTCGTGCGAGTACAGGCGCGATTATATGGAATGGGACAAGACGAGAGGCAAGTGTCGGTGTGAAATACCGATCGGTAACTTCCCACTCAAAATTACAGCAGAGAATCCATTCGGTGACAATCAACTGTACGATCCATACTGTGGCCAGCCAAGCCTACAAGCAAATTACTGGTACCCATTGGTCATGCAATTTCGAATGGCCTTTGAAGGGTTTCTGATGGACGCGTGGTTCTTTCCACTAAAATTGGCATGGATGGAAATGATTGAATGGAACCGATTGGTCGTACGCACCGTTCTAGCAATGCCACAAATTGTTACAGGAAACTACCTAGACGTGCCCATGAACTGTGGGTGGGGAGACGACAGAATATGGAGCGGAGAAATAGACGATATACCATGCATGTCCAGACGACACACCAGAAACGAAATAGACTACTGTACAGGGAACAACACGGCAGGGTGCACATGCAACCCGTCCCTACCACTAGAACACAATAGTACATGCAAATGTATATTCTACTACCCGGATGCTGAACAAGAGGTCACTCAAAAAGCATTTCGAAATGATCTTCTCACCAATCTGTACAACAACCAACATCACTGGTGTGGGTCTTATCATTTTGAAAACTACTTTGCATTGGCAGACGAACTGGCTTATAGAATAGACGACATCCTGTCACAGTTCGCACCAGCCTACAACTCGGAAAACAACGACTACTGTGAGTCCATGGCCTACGATTTACTAGCAACCGATGTATTGCAATACAACGAAGACGAATGGGACAATGCCCTGTTGGGGAACGTATCCAATATCACATACAGCTACAAAAAAGAAAGTTGCCAGTTGTATGGCTCCTACGACATCATTTGTTCCGCAAGTATGACATGGAGAACCGGAGTGTTCCTAGTCACACAACAGGCTCGTTGGATGACCATGACAGCCTTTAGCTTTCTGGAATTGGACACGCAAAACTTTAAACTTGACTTTTCGGAACGCCTGTGTGATCTTCAAAGAGCAGCGGCAGGAGCATCCGCCTCGGTGGCAGCAATGTTTCCAGTAAAATTAGTAGGGCCCGGAGTACAACAAGGGCTAGCAAGAATGATGTACAGCGGACTCGATACTATCATTGTCAACCTTCGATTCTACAACAATTTTTTACTATGGTTCAGTGATATTATAAGAGGGGCGACCACCGGAAAAAGCATAGAACAGCCCACCTTTGATCTTATAGTGAATCAATTGAATTTGATCATTGATTGGTTGAGACGCGTCTTCCAAGCATTTGGCACCTTTATGGACGGTATACACAGAGGAGCGGGCAAATTCTTCTTTACCATCGATAGAATTTTGACCATATTCAAAAAAATCATGAGCCAAGCTGTACTTGAACTGTTTGCACTGATTGCCAAAGTAATAGGAGGAATTGTAGAGTTGTTCTCCGCGGGAGGGGTCATCGACAATTTTTTCACTGATCTATGGCTTCTTATCAGCAAATTCTTCAGCATGCTACTACGACAAATGTCCAAACTTTGGTCTATCATTGTTCCAGTCCTTGAACCATTGATGAAAGTCATTCGAGCCATTGGCGGAGCCTTTAAAAGCGTATGCCAAACCATAGAATCTGCTATATGTGCAATTACCTTGAACCCATCTTGTAGCATAGGCTGTTCCAGCATGAGAGGGACCGGACATCAACACGTGTTTTTTAGTAGTCCAGACACGCCATTGCACATTGCTGAAAAAATCAACTGGGACGGGGTTTCTAGATGCGATATCATGGTACACCGGTACAAAAACTACACGTGGAACCAAATGAGGCCTCTGGAACAAATAGAAATACAAGAATGTCTGGAACAGAGGTACATCGCCGATCAAATCGCGAACATCACAGATTTGCCTATACCAAAAGATCTTCTGTACAACTGGAAAAGAAAATATGTCATGGGATACGACGTAGGACACGCCTCCATTTTATATTTACGCCACGTCTTTGGTGATCTGGGAGCGTCCGAAATGATGCGGATCATGAAACACGATCATGTCAATCTGGATTTGTATCTACCAGCTTTGAACAAAATAAGAAGCTTTGCTAGTAGCACATTTACGATGAAAAATGTGGACCGATGGGTGCACACGGCATTTCAGGAGTATCCAAACGTGTTACATGGGAATACAGGAGTCAGCAACATGTACAGATTCTATATACACGCCAGCAAATTTGCATCCGAAGCATATCCACACGCCATGCAACTCGGCCACGAATTCAAAGTAATGAAAAACTCCATTCACGTATCAGCAGTGCTCAAACGCCGATTTGATGTCGTAGAACACATATCAGACATTAAAAAGTCATTGACCAGAATACCGCCTCTATTCAAACAATTCTCATCCAAACGACCAACCACACATTCGAAACTAAAAGCACAGCAATTTGTATCCCCAATACTTGGAGCAGCGGGATTAAACGTTGACATAAGACCATGCCACGAACAGGAAGACACATACGTATGTCTAAACTGTGTTATTGTGGACAACCTACTCAACACGGTGATCAAAGAAGGAGAGAGAATGTCAAACTACTATGTATATACATACGCAGAAGTTATCATACCTTCATTTGTCGATTACTTTGAGAAACAAGAACGTAGGGCCAAATCATACAGAGAAGACATGGGGGCTCTGTTGGAAGACGCGGCCAGTAGAGCATTTGAAAACATCACAGGGGAAGCAAACAACGCCGGAACCTCTCTACGACGCTCATTCTCCAACGCAACACAGGCGCTGTCTCCCATGAAACTCGCCGGGAAGGATTGGGAATACCTGTTTGCAAATTGGGCCATACGAAATGACCTAGATTTCGTAGACATTGGATCCAAATTCCTGAGCACCGTCGATGACACCTATGTACCATTCACCGGCTACGGTCTTGGTTACATCATCACATACCCATTTGCAAATTCATGTTCCATGGAAGTCATATATTGCACCACAAGCACCACGCAACAACGTCTGACGTACATCAGCGCGCAATGGGGATATCAACTGGCAGTATGGGCAGGACTGTACGGACTACAACAGTACACTCAATTTCCAGTCTACGCCATGGCGACGATGGCGCCCAACAGCTTTATTATATCCGTTGCCATCTACATGTACGCCGTCTATGGCTACCTGTACACCTGTCTGCCCAACATACCCAACTGCTTGGTAGACGACATATTTGCATGGCTTCACGATGTAGCCTACCCACAGTGTTTCTGCCAATACTACCCCGGTCTGGCAGACTCATGCGATCCAGAACTATGCTTTTTAGCTAGCAAAAGTACCACATTCTCCAACTGTACAGCAGAAGTGCCTCTCAGCTCATTTGATAACATGGGATACCTATGGTCACCAACCTTTTGGTTTAGAACAGAATTTCCAGACGCATTCATATGGCTGTACAGAACCGCACCCTTTAGCTGGGCACTACGCAACTTTGACGGGGTAAAAGACATCGCTATACGCCTACAAGAAGACATACCGATTACCCTATCCGAAATAGACTGCTTGGGCCTACGCTATACCGATATTGTCATGGTGGGTATTGTCGTTTACGTAGTGTCATTTGCATTGGGCATTATTATCCCGATAGGGTTCAAGTTGTCGGTCCACTTTTTCAAAATGGCAGTACTATTCTTCAATGTACTTTTTGCGTTTGGAGTTGCCACGGAAGTTTCCACAGTTGTTGGTATTAAAAATACATATCAGGATTAATTGGTATTAAAAATACATATCAGGATTAAAATGATTTACTTTGTATACCGTAACACAGAATTCTATCAGTCTCAGATGAAGGTCATTGGGACATATTATACTAAAAAAGAAGCCATACAGAGAATAGAAGCACAAGGCGTAAAACCCATGGAAACGGGCGCATGTGGAGAATGTTGGAAGACGGAGACGCACGAGTTTAGATATTTTATAAGAGGGTTTCCCCTAGGTGATTGTAACATAGAACATACGGGTTTACAGGTCTAATACTGGAGGTTCGTACTCCATTAAATTGGTTATCATTGGTTCGTCAAGAATAATTCTCTTTCGTTTACGGTAGAAATATACGACCCAGCCTACTAGGGCCAGACAAAACCCACTTAAAATGCATATAGTATACCAGTGCATATTAATATTATTGTGTTATATTTATAGGCAAACATTAATTTTATGGTATATTACTTATGAGTGTTATTAGTAAATGGATACATTACCCGGCTGTACAACCCGTAATGGTCGAGATAATATTACATCTTGGACATTTAGTGGAGCAATCGTGTCTGCTGTTGGTGTGCTGTGGCCAATTTGGCTCATGGTCTGGAATCTTATTTGGCAAATTCTAGGTGGGATATTTTTTGGCATGTTATCGTGCGTGAGCGGGTGTAATCCATGCGTTTGTTCGATTAGCAGTGGATTCGCATGTACATCCTGTTGTTCAAGTTGTCTTTTTCCGATAGGGTTTCTTTCCGAGGTTTCCTGCGGTGGTTCTTGTGCTGCTTTGGGTACGGCTTGGGTAAAAATTCTAACTTTTGCGGGCTTTACCGGGGCATGGTATCTTTTTCTTGGAGACTTGGTTTTTGCTGCTGGGCTACTATTATTCGCGGTTACATTGGGAATTTGGGTCAGTTGGTGCATAGCAGAAAAATCAACGGAAGAACCTTCAGTAAACGAAGACGAAAGCAAATCACTTATGGCAGAAGAGCTTACGGATTTAGAGGCAAACACCGGAGAATTAAAATTCTAAAAGTACCTATATATATTTGTATTTTGTATTTTAAATGAGTTGTAGAATATGTTTAGAAGAAGAAGGACCCTTCGTACACCCATGCATGTGCAAAGGTTCCACTGGAGATGTACACGCAAAATGCTTACAGCATTGGATAGATGAATCCAAGAAGACTACATGTGAAATATGCCACCATGAATACCAAAAAACGGAAGTATTCGCATGGAACCCAACGCGCTGCTGTGAACAATTCTGGAATTGCACCATGTCCAACGAAAACAACAACCTCTTCAGGCGATTAGGATGGGGAATATTCAGCGCGTCCTGCTTTGTACTTATTTTTGTAGATGAACCATCTATGATAGTAGCTTCATGTGTTTCCACACTACTGATTAGCTTTCTAGTATTTGCATATGCAATAGACACGCACGGGCACGACACGGGACTCTACAACGCCGCACTCGTATGGAAACTAGCGTTCACCGTTCCATACACCATAAGCACACTCCTTATCTTTATGGAATACGAACAAAAGTGCGATTCAGCATGCATCACTCTACGAGAATTGTGCAACACAGATTGCCCAGTCTTTCAAAACTTTGAAAATAGAGTAAACTTTGTATGGGATCTATGGCTTTACGATTTGACCATGGTGGCATTTGTATTCGTAGTAAGATCGTTTGTTGTGATATACTTTCACATGCGAAGCCTGAAGTTCCATCCCTTTGGCTTGTCAGGCAGATCGGGTCCGTCAGGCACATCGGGTCCGTCGGGCACCCCGGGTACGTCTCCTTCGCCAGAGGAAGAGGCCTTGTTGGGAGTCTGAGCCTCTATGTCGGAGGGATCCGGCTTTTTGAGCAAATCGTCCAGTTTAAACACTGGATTTTCATCATTCACGGGCCTCGTAACGGGCCTCGTAACGGGCTTCGTAACGGGCTCCTCCATAGGAACATCTTGATAATCCGAATCAAACCCGGATTGTACGCCAGACAGAGTAGCCAACGCCAAATACATCACGGAAGCGACACAGGAGGCAAATGCAAGAGCCCGATTAATGGTGTACCTATCGTTGCACACAGAATCGCAACCCCAATACCAACAGTCGTGGTACAATGTCATTTCATCTTCTGAAATTGTAACCTCCCCCCTTGCCGCCTTGAATGCACTGAACAAAACACCTTGTGAACTCTTGTCGTACATCTCCTTGTTCGACCAGTCGATTCGAGCCACCCCGTTCGTATTCCAAACACTAGGAGAGTCCGCAAAATTGTTAAATTTACAATCGCTCGTATTCGAAATCTCCATTTCCGTACGGTACAATACCGTAGGACACACCAAATCACCCTCCGTCCGAGAACATATGCCAATGTCCAAAAACATGCCGGTCTCCGAAACACGGTACATCGCGATAACGATAGATGTCAACGAAAACACAGCATAGTAGATAGTTGCAAACTTTAAAGGACCGCGGTTCGCAATGTTCAACACCTCCAAATAAGGAATAGCTGTCACGGAAGCCAACATCAACACGCCGAATGCCGTGCCCAATTCAATACAAGACAGAATGCCAGACCAATTGTACTGTACAGACGAGTCGGTGAAGATGTTCAGAGGGTAGTCTATAGCGATCGTGTACGCCTCAAGACCAACCATGCCCAGACTGGACAAGCCGGCGATAATTAATACGGATAAAGAACAACCGTTCAACATTTTTTTAATAATTATTCATACTATATACTCGATTATAACTGATTGGCGAACGAGACCTCCAACGCCTTACAGGAGAACGAGACCTCCAACGTTTTCGACGCTTCGCCTTGGGCTTCACAGGTTTCGCCTTAGGCTTTGTAGGTTTATCAAACTTCTTACCATACTCACGCTTCACCTCAACCCTATTATCGCAATTCACCTCTTCCATATCCACACTAAGAGTACATGATATGGAACCAAACTCGGATAGAATACGCTCGCACAGGTCGCTTCCGGACAGAACGGATGTATTCGCGGATAGGGTACGGACTTCAGAAGATCCTTGGAAATGGTATTGGAAGGAATACATCTTATTGACAGATAGGTATATTTATACCGCTTTCAAAACGACTTGTGTTTTTCGTCCCTTTTCCAAAATACGCCAGTCGCAACGCGTGCACTGTATGTTAGAAGTAGAGGACACAAGGTTGATCGCAGAACAGTTCGCACAACGATATTCAACGCCAGACTCTTCCACTTCTTCTATTTTGGGGTCTACCTTGCGCTTACGCGTCTCTTTGCGAGGAACCTGTGTTAATCGGTAGAATGCTAAACCGTCCATTTTGTTTATATAAAAATATATCTATACGTATAAGTAAACTTTAAAAATTTTGATGTGGACCTACTGGACCGTGGACCTACTGGACCGTGGACCGTGGACCCACTGGACAGTGGACCGACTGGACCGACTGGACCGACTGGACCTACTAGTCCGACCGACAGCAGGTAAGTAAGGTAACTAAACCCCCCACACACTTACAGAAGTTGCCATCTCCATCACAGCAACCACAGCAGATGCCCGATTTCAATTTCTTCCTCAAATCTTTCTCTTTGGCCGGGTTATCGATATCCGTCTCAGGAACCTTAAGAGCTAACAATTTTTCTTTCTCTTCCGGTGTAAATACGGACTGAATAACGCTGTATCGATTCATTGCAAAAAGTCGTGGTTGTCTACCGGACATTTCTATATATGTGAGGATAATATATACAAGTTGAGATCCGAATCGGTCCGTTTTACCTATATTATAATACGTGGGGTATACTATATGGAACAGTATTATCCGGATTGGAACATATTTGGAGTACCCGATAATCAGCACGATGCATTTAGAAGAAGACTAAATCGTATTCTAGTACAAGGTCGCCAAAAAGTTAATATCAGGAAACAGAAATCCTTTGGTAAAGCCATACTCAGCCATGTCAAAGGAATAGATGTAGAATTCTCAAATGAACCTCAACAGAAAGGTACATACGGTCAAGTGGCGCATGGCACCTACAATGGGGAGCAAGTAGTAGTGAAACGATTATTACAATCCAACGAGGCTTCGACATTTATTCTAGAGGCCATCATACAGATCATTTTGCATAACTATACCGAAGCAGAAGACTGTGCAATGAGAGTACCCATAGTATACGCATTTGGAAGGTGTAAATTCCCACGAATAGTAACCCGATTCGGGTCCGTTGGAACGGAAACTGGAACGGAAACAATATCCGCCATGGGTCTGGTCATGCAAGAAATAGATGGAAACCTCATTTCAACGTATAATAGAGTTACATTGGAAACACACCTAACCACGGTCATTGACGGACTAGAACAGCTCCAGACTGATCTATCGTTTGTTCACCGCGATTTGCATGCGGACAATATTATTATACGAGACAATACACCGTATATCATAGACTTTGGAATGGCGTGTATTGGTACCCCTCGCAAAATTGTTCAAAATTATTTCGTTTTCACTACTGGATGCACCAACAAATCACACGATGTATGCTGTCTTATTGTTAATCTGGCCACCTACTGGAACAAGAAGAAGTTACAACCGATAGCGAAGAAAATATGCGATGCCTATAAAAAAGAGGTCACAGAATCGCCATCAAACGAGTTCGACAAGAACAAGACTTTTTATTTTAAAGGCCACCATTGGAAGGATGACATATTCCACTGGTTTTACGTCACACTCCTAGAGGGCATACAACTCGACAAATATGTACCAGAGAAATTACTTAGAAACAAAATAGTATGTAGACTACGATTTTGAGTATAAGTATTTAATACATAACCATAAATGGACCGACTAGCCACATGCATAGCATTCTATTGTATGTTGGTATTCATATTCTTTATGGTCCTATACCAGTACGATGTCGGGCCATATATCATTATAATTACCTTTACATGGCTCATGTTGATATTGATCGTACTATTATGTAAAGAATTGCAACATGCATGGCAACCAACCCCAAACGAACCAAAACCCTTGCGAATTGTGATTGTTAGGGACTATAAAAGCATCGACAATACAACACAACATGGACGAGAAACCGAAAACCAAGACATACAAACAAATGATGGCAGAGATACTCAAGCCCAAACCCAAGAAGGATAAAAAGGTCACAGGCGTAGGCGGCGGTGAGTTTACTAAAGTAGTACAAATATAATTTATAACTTTAAAACCCTATTGGCCTCGGCCTCGTCTAATTTCAACAACCGCTCACTTGTTGCCATAAATTCACTCTTGTTCGATGTACGACCTACCGCATCCACCAAGGCCTTCAACCTCGTATTAAAATGAGAAAAGTAATAGAACACAGAGTACAACTGGTACAGGTCCGCGTCCCCTTCGACATGCTCTGGTACACTCCACAGCCTCTCATGAGTGTAACGCTTCGTTGTCTCGATACTATTTCCAACAACCTTGTCCACCAGAGCGTTGACATGCCAACGGTAGGTGGAATCGTTGGTCCGTAAAAGGTCATACGGACAGGTAGACAGGTCGAAATCGATAAGCTTCACCTCATTGTTGTACGGATTCACCATTATATTGTGAGGATGCAAATCCTTGTGACATGGAATCACAGCAGGATTGTACGAACGAATGCACTCGTTGAACTGTCGGACTGCCCCTACGATGTTAGAGAGTATACGAATGTCCCTGTCCGTACCAGTAGGCGTGTAAGTGAACAGATCCACGCCGCGCACCTTCTCCATTATCATAAATGGCTGCAATCCCTTGTCCGTCTTAACAAACCCGTAGTCGTACACCTTTGGAGACATGGAGTCTGGCAGAATAGAGGCCATAACGATATCACGGATGGATCGGATGTATTTCACCGCGTATTCGTACCTGTGCTTGACGTATTTGTCTCGTTTTGCTTGCGCTGTGCCCGTTTTAAAGTATTCGTTGTGGTCTCTGGGCAAGTATGTCTTTAGGATACAGTTGTTTTCTAGTTCGTAGACGCACGCGCCACTCTTCCCCGCTTTGATTTCTTTAATCACTTTGTTATGAATGTCGTTGTATCTGCGCACTGGTGGTTCGTACATGAATGCGGATGTTATGAATGCTTGCATTTGCTGGAACATGTGAGGTATATATATTGTATAATATGTGGTTGGACTGTTTAAAAAAAAATTATTCTTTACGTTGTTTTTACTTTGTTTTTTATTCGTGGGTGAAATGAACCGTGGGACATCCGGTTGGTGCTGTTTTCGTATCGGTTGGGCCACGTTTGAGAGCATAACTCGTCGTTTTTATGTCTGTGAGTGATATTTCCGTGTTGAGTAGGCGTACAGGTAGGTAAATTATATATATGTATATATTATTGACAGAAGCCTGTGTTATTGTTGCATGTTTTGTCACCACAGGATTGTATACATGAGCCTACTCCGGGTATTTCTGTAAGGTTTAGGCCGGGGATACACTGTACAACTTGTAGGTTGGGACACGTTTTGCATGAATCACCATAGAAATCATTGGATAGACATGCTTCACATGCTTGGCCCTTGAATGCACCTAGGCCGCCATATTTGACATCTATATCGCATGTACAGGTGCCTTGTCCTTGTATACCATCGTCGCATCTACCATGCATGTTGCATTGTGATATACCTGAACCACCGGGACAGGAAGAACATTGAGGACCAAATGAACCGGTTGCACATTTTGCACAGTTGGTATCTGTTGCTGTGTTTTTAAGGCATGAACATGTATGTCCTGTCCATGCTGGAAAAGGTGTGATTCCATCTGGTGTACATTCACAAGCAAGACCTATGTATGTATCGGCGGCGTACTGAGCAGCACATGTTCCATGACCGGTACATATTGTGTTTGAATATACTCCATCAAAACCCGGACATGCCTGACAATCTTCACCCAAGTATCCAATCGATCCACATTCACAATGACCATTTCCATGTCTAGCTTCCAGACAACATTGTTTGAATTGACACTCACCCGGAAAACATTCGCCGGAGAATTCACATACTTGTCCGGTGGTCTCGTCGCCAACAACACATAAACCTTTGCAATTGAATGAATCACAATCGTATTTGTCCGAACAGGTGGAACCGTCAGGTGTACATAGAGCGGCATTGTATATATTTTCAAGGTGCCATTGGTTGTCTTTGCATTGACCGTTGGGATCATGTTTCTGACAGTCTTGGCAAACTTTACAGTATCCACCATATCGTCCGGGTTGGCATGTTCGACACAGTGTTCCTAAACTATCGGTTTCTGGAATCCATCCCTCCGCACACACATCACAGTCGGGACCAGAATAGCCCGGGTAACATTGGTCACAGGTGGGTCCATCCCAGCCACGTTTGCATTGATTGCATTGACCGCCTTGAAAGGTAGGTGCACATTCGCTACAATCTTCGCCATCCCATCCAACATCACAGTAACAGTCACCGGACCCGATGTTTCCGTCGTCGCAGACTCCCCTTCCGTTGCAAACTCCCGCAAAGGTTTGGGGACATGGGATGCATGGATACGCCCCGTAATAATCTGCTGGACATGGACAATCTGGGAGTTCCAGAGGATGTCGGACTATTTCTGTAATACCGTACGAAGCCAAGCCAGCTCCCAATACAGCAATGACAATCCACTGAGGAAGTTGTGGTGATACCGAGGTTCCCTTCGGTCCCTTCTGTTGCCGGATTGCAAGTGTGGATGATCCTATGGTAACACCTCCTCCGAGGGCAATGCATCCAATTCCAACAATGTACCCCGCGGGAAATGGTGGTGACGGGTAATCAAGACTGAACATGAATACTACGGAAGAGAGAATACCAATCGCTCCAAATGCTAAGGCAACTCCGCCTAAGGATTGAACCATTTTGTATAGCTAAGAATATTATTTATAGTCTGACTTTTTACATATCATCCTATATAATTATTTATGTATTAATTGTAGATGTTATCCTTAGAACAGGTGAAGCATGTGATAACGTATTATTATCTCGAAATGGTTCTGGACTACGACAAAAGTATCCCGGGTCATATTCAACGCGATTGCGTATTTTTGAACAAGTCGCGTGGCGAGATATGTTCGGACATTTACTCGAACCCTCGTCTGAGGGATATTATCTCCAAGCTTCATGGGGCGGCGGATGTACACCAGATCAATTCTGTACCGGTGGGCTCGATATGTTTCATTGACAAGAAACGCATTCCGTTGGCGACAGGCGGGATACAATTTATTATTTATGCCACATCGGCAGGTATGGAACATATTTGTGTTCAAAAAAAATACCAGAGACTGTGTTATTATTACTTTAAACTTAGAAACTTTCCATCCTGTACACAACGAGACATTTTAAGATGGCTCAACAAACAACCATGGTACTTGCCCAGATCATGTCAGATCAATCTCATACTAAAACGATTGCTAGAATCGAACTTCCCAGAAAAAGTCCACCGTGATTTATCCAATATTGTAGATACATTATCCGGGTACTGATCCATCAGGTACGGAGGCCAGACGTGGCTGAATCTGAAAATTATTGTACCTGACAATCGCATTTCGTTGTTCATTTGGTAAAGGCTGTTTCTCTGTTCTACCGGTTCGACACGCTTCGTATTTTTGACACCAACATCGAAACGAATAGGTCCCGTCTCGTTTATTAACTATCATGTAATTCGTATTCTTGGAATGAACACCGCCCTTGAACACGCAAGTATGTTTGTCTAAATTCACCACCCAAATTCTGAAACGAGGACTATAATGAACTCCACGGACTGGTGCTATGTCACGTACAAAATCCACCAGACCATCTTTCATTCCCGGGGCATAATTGCTTGGCATCTGCTTGTTCTTTGCACCCATGTATTTCGCAGGTGATCCGTCTGGTTCATACGTCTCGATAATGTCTCCCTCGATGAACATGGGCTGAATGAGATTGTTCAACCAGTTCTGGTAATTCAGTCGTTGGCCCACCTTGGTACCAAGTACCACCGTCTTGATCCTATTCTCATGTTTCTTGGTACATCCGGTCATACGGAAGAGTCGGTTTCTGGAATAGACGCACATGTCTACAAAGAGAGACCACATGTGATAATCCTCTGGATTGTGTTTGACTCGTTTTTCCATACAGGATCGCATGAAGGCTCCAACATGTGCATTGTTGGCCCATATTTTATTTTTAATTTTGTACAGGATATGAATGGACCCTTTCTTCGGTGAGGACGAGTCGGAGATGAGTATCGTTTCAATGTCAAATTCCATCTGCTTGAGTCCATATTCAACATGGGAACAGACCATGTTTTTGACCTGATAGACATCGATCGATGGGTACTGTTCAAGATTGACATCCAGATCAATGTAGAGATGGCATGGCTTGTCTTCTTCGATCACTTCGTAAAAATACCTACGGGTTGAAACCGTCGGTTCAAGAATCTTGTGGAAGAAGGTCGTCTCTCTGGCTACAATGTAGGTGCATGGTACATTGAAAGCGAAAATACGTTTCGGTCCATTGCGTTTCGCGTACGCTTTTTCCAGTGTAGGTGTTACCACCACACCATGAACCTTTCCGAAATTCATGTTTAAATTATGTTAACCAAAGATATATACGCCCATGCTTATACAAACATTTCTACATATTCAACATGTTCAACATCTTCAACATCTTCAACCAGACTCGGATCAACTCGGACCGACTCGGACCATTTACATCTAAAACATTATTTACGCTTACAGCTGAACATCATGGGGGTTTAACCCCTGTTGTGTCATGTATTCCTATGGTGTGTACCTGCTGCCCACTATCTTCAGCCTAAAATAAATGGGCCTATGTCCCTGTT
>Ga0206129_10001582_pt1 | contig 30370 bp, 25 predicted proteins | sample Helgoland_Spring_8_FD_148616 | JGI IMG/M metagenome (GOLD analysis project Ga0206129, IMG submission 148616) | Pelagic subsurface seawater microbial communities from Kabeltonne, Helgoland, North Sea - Helgoland_Spring_Bloom_20160502_2 | ecosystem: Environmental > Aquatic > Marine > Epipelagic ...
ATCATTTCATCAAATGTTCTGTACAATCTGTCGTCATTGAGATAAATTTCCTTGCCAAAGGCGATAGATTTATCAGCATCTGAACTAAAAACGCCACAAACCAGTTCAATTTGACCATCTAGTTGCGATGCCATTCGATGGATTCCTCCGATAAAAGCACCACTTCCACCGCCTACCATTCCCATTTTGAGCTTTCTATCTGTTTTCATGAATGATTATTTTAGCTGATCTTTACCCATACTTGTCCTTGGCTACTTGATGACAATACCGCTTCGATAAACAACATTCCCCTTACCCCATCATGGACCGTAGGGAAAGCACCCGCTCTATCGGGTCTGCCGTAAATGGCCGCAGCTACGCCGTTATAAATATTGCCCATCGCATCAAATAAGCCTTCAGGATGACCTGGAGCAATTTTAGTACTCTCCAAGGCAAACTCACTATTGTATGGATTGCCCGGTTTATAAATTTGAGTGGGAGCACCTTCAATCAAATGCTTCAAATACATGGGATGTTCTTGCTCCCATTTTAGCCCGCCTTGATCTCCATAAACCGCTATGGAAAGATTGTTTTCTTCTCCAGTGGCAATTTGACTGGCTGTGATGACGCCTCGTGACCCATTATTCATTCTTAGGAGCGTGGTACCATCTACATCTAATTCATTTTCGGGATAAAGGGTATCCAAATCAGCCAATACTTTATCGATCTCTAATCCCGTTGTATACTCAATCAAATTAAAGGCATGAACCCCAATATCGCCCATACAACAGCTCAAGCCAGACATCTTTGGATTTAATCGCCAGACCTTTTTTCTTTCCTCTTCTTGGTGAATGGAAGGGTTGATCCAACCTTGATAATATTGTGCATCTACTTTTTGAATCCTTCCAATCTTGCCTTGAGCAATCATTGACTTCATTTGACGTATCATAGGATAACCCGTATACGTATGGGTCAGTCCAAAAACTACCCCTTTTTCTTGCACCAATTTTTCTAATGACCGTGCTTCATCTGCCGTGACCGTAATGGGCTTTTCGCAGATCACATTAAAACCTGCACTCACCAGCTTCTTTGCCATCTCAAAATGCAGGAAATTAGGAGTTAAAATCGACACTACTTGAATGCGCTCCTCTTCGGTAAGGGCCAACTCTTTCTCAATGAATATGTCTAATGACGGATAGGATCTCGCGGCGTCCAACTCTAGTTGTGCTGCAAATTGATTTCCTTTATCAAAATCAATATCAAATACACCTCCGGTCAAAACATAATTCTCACCCATGTAAGCCGCCACCCGGTGTACAATCCCAATAAATGAACTCAAGCCTCCTCCTATTAGGCCCAATTTTATCTTATTACTCATATTTATTTTTTTGTAGTGAATCCTATTTATTCGACTAATTTTTCAAAAATTTGTCATAATTAAGGAGTTTGTTTTAAATAATAAAAAATGTGAGTATCGTTTATTGATGCCATTCAAAAAATAATTACTCAAAAAATTCCAATGCTTGAATATCAAATAAAAATATTAATGCGGTATTTGCCTAACTTTATATAATAAAAAAATATAAATTTTTTTTAAAAAAATGGCGTTTATGTAGAGCCTGCATTCAAATTATTAAAAAAACGCCGCATACCATTAGAATTAAAGGAATTGATCTAAGGTTAGTTATTTTAAACAATGACCGCTCAAAAAATTAAGATTGGTGAATTTGTCTAAATGTTTCAAATTACATTATGAAAAAAATAATGATTGCTTTCCTACTCGTTGCCCCCTACTTGGTTTCAGCTCAAGAAAAATCAGATGAGGTCATGTTTGCCTCCATTTATAATGAAGTCTTGTCCAATAGCACCATATACGAAAACTTGAGGGTACTTTGCAAAGATGTTGGCCATCGACTTAGTGGATCAACAGGTGCCGCGGCAGCCGTCGAATATACCCGTCAGTTAATGATCGCGTATGACTTTGATACCGTATACCTGCAGCCTGTAATGGTGCCTAACTGGAAGCGAGGCCCTGTAGAAATTCTAAAAATAACGAATTCAAAAAAAAGAGGTGTTATAGATTTAAATGCCTTGGCCCTGGGCAATTCCATTGGGACTGGACCTCAAGGAATTTTAGCAGAAATCATTGAACTGAAGGGTCTCTCGGAAATCCAAGAACGCAAAAATGAACTAGCAGGTAAAATTGTTTTTTTTAACGGTCCCATGAATCCAACCCTCTTAGAAACTTTTTCCGCCTATGGAGCGGCTGTCTCTCAAAGGTCTTCAGGTGCTGCTCAGACTGCACCTTACGGGGCCAAAGCCATCATTGTCCGCTCGATGACCCAAAGTTTAGATGACGTACCTCACACAGGTTCATTGCGTTATCAAAAAGACATAAAAGCCATTCCAGCAATGGCCATAAGTACAAAAGATGCTGATTTACTGAGTCTATTATTGAAAGACCAAGCCGACCTGCATATTTACATGGAAAATTATGCAGAAATGCTTCCTGAAACTCAATCTTATAACGTTATTGGTCAGCTAACAGGTACTTTATTTCCCGACGAGTATATAGCCGTTGGCGGACATTTAGATTCATGGGATGTAGGTGAAGGAGCTCATGACGATGGCAGTGGATGCATGCAAGGCATCGAAGTACTCAGGGTCTTCAAATCATTAAATCTCAAACCCAAAAGAACCTTACGAGCAGTTATGTGGATGAATGAAGAAAATGGGAGCAAAGGAGGAAAAGCTTATGCCGACTTGAGCGAAAGTAGAAAGGAACATCATATTGCAGCCATAGAATCTGACCGAGGGGGGTTTGTCCCTAGAGGTTTCACCAGTACAGGAAGTGCGAAGCAGAAACAACAACTTTCACAATGGAAGGTCTTATTTGAGCCTTATGGATTACATGATTTTGATCGAACAGGCGGCGGCGCTGATATCAGGCCCTTGTCAAAGCAAGGGACTTTTTTAATCGGATTGCTCCCTGATGGGCAACGTTATTTTCGTTATCATCACACTGAAAAGGATGTCTTTGAAGCCGTTGATCGTCGAGAGTTAGAATTAGGCGCAGCCTCCATGGCCAGTCTCGTTTATTTAATGGATCAATACGGCGTAGAGAATTAAAGGAAATTCATTGGATATTATCCCATTTACTCGAATAATTAAATGTTGCGTCACTATCAACGCGAGAATACCAAATATCTTTTATTTTTTTTATTTACGCTATGCGACAAATTCCACCATATTTTAAAAAAAGTAGCTTTTCTTTGAGTTCAAAAATCAAAAATCATTGAAATTAAAATATGCATTCTTTATTGTGAGCACTCACCTTTTGAGTTTAATTGGCTGCCAAAAAAATGAAACGGATGACATCGAGTTAGTAGCGACAGCTACCTTGCAAATAGTGACACTCAATGAAGACTTATCTTACGAAGTCAATGGGACAGAAATAGGTATCGTCCGTTTTACTAAAAAGGAAGATATCGTCTCCATAGACCTAGAGGTTACTCATTTTCCCGAAGGTCAATTGTCTTATTATCATGCCATACATATACACAAGGGTACTTGTGAATCACCTTTATCACATTGGAATCTAGGTAAAGATTTAGATTACAACTTTTGTAACGTGCTCAGCATGGACGAAGTATGGGCCAAACCCAAGGCGGGTGACCTAGGTAATATTTTTATAAATGATGCAGGAGTGGGAGATTTTAGTTTACAGACAGATTTGTATACCATAGGATCAAATGACGCTGCAGACATCGTCGGAAAGATTATTTATATTCATGAAGTCGCCGAAAATTTTAAACAAGAATGTTTTGAAGGTCACAACCATGAACACAATAACAAAAAAATAGCTTGTGGTACGATTGAACTTATGAACTAAGATGAAAAAATTACTTAAGTATACCTTCACTTTATTTACATTATCGGCCTTACTTTTTTTCTATTTAGTGGGGAAAATCACAGATAAATCTATGAATAAGGTTGAGGTTTTAGACCATTATGAGCCTTCTCAGCATGCCAAACAATTACATAGTGACTTAATCATTGCAGATCTCCATGCGGACAATTTATTGTGGGACAGAGACCTCACCTCAGCGACTGCGCACGGCATGGTCGACCTTCCTAAATTAATCTCGGGAAATTATACCCTTCAAGTATTCGATGCGGTCATAAAATCTCCCAGAAACCTTAATTATCTTTCTAATTCGGCCGATACTGATAACCTTACCTTATTAACAGCTGCCAATAGATGGCCGTTCAAAACTTGGTTCAGCCTCTATGCTCGTGCCTTGCATCAAAGTGAATTACTTAAAACAGCTGTTCAAAACTCATCACAGCTAGAATTTATTCAAACACAAGGTGACCTAAACTATTTTTTAAGGCTTAGGAAAAATAATAGTTATAAAATCGGAGCCATTTTGTCAATAGAAGGCTTGCATGCTCTCGAAGGAGATTTTCAAAATTTGAATGGACTTTATGATGCGGGTTTTAGGATCATGGGACTCGTTCATTTTTTTGACAATGAAATAGGCGGTTCTTCAGCCGGTGAAGCAAAACAAGGGCTGACAGATTTCGGAAAACGCATCATTCATGAAATGGAAAAAAAAGAAATCATCATCGATCTCGCTCATGCCTCACCCCAATTAATAGAAGAGGTCCTTGAGATCGTAAAAAGACCCGTAATCGTCTCTCATACCGGAGTCAATGGAACCTTCGATAGCCCTCGGAATCTTTCCGATGCCACTTTGTTGGCCATCGCTAAAAATGGGGGTCTGATAGGTGTTGGATTCTGGGAGGAGGCCGTAGGGTCTATCCACCCTGCTTCCATCGCTGCCGCCATAAGATATACAAGTAATTTACTAGGTGTAGACCATGTTGCATTAGGCTCGGATTTTGACGGTGCGGTTACTACCAGTTTTGATGCCTCTAACATCATTTTACTGACTGAAGCCCTCATTCAAGAACATTTTTCGGACAAAGAAATTAAAAAAATAATGGGAGGCAATCAAATTGAATTTTTAAAGCATAATTTACCTAAAAAATAGAAATATATGAAAAAAAATGGCTTAGTCCTATTATTATTTGTTAGTTTTTTTAGCTGCTATCAACCGAAGGTAGCTCCCCCTCAAGAAGTAAAAGGAGCTATTGGAGAAAAAGCCATGGTGGCTACTACCCATCCCCTAGCCACTGCCGTTGGATTAGAAATTATGAAGAAAGGTGGCAATGCCATCGATGCAGCCATTGCTATTCAATTCGCCTTAACGGTAGTCTATCCACAAGCTGGAAACATTGGCGGGGGTGGATTTGCGGTAATCCGGTTGGCAGATGGGGAAGTATCTACCTTAGATTTTCGAGAAAAAGCTCCTGATTTGTCTAAAAAAGATATGTATCTTGGCCCAGATGGTGAAGTGGTTCAAACAAAAATAAGATTAGGTCATCTCGCCTCAGGCGTTCCAGGATCGGTAGCTGGCATGTGGGAATTGCATCAAAAACATGGTCACCTCTCTTGGTCTGAATTGATCAATCCAGCCATTAATTTAGCATATAGCGGCCATTTATTAACAGAGAAAATAGCCAATAGTCTTAATGAAAAACAAAATAATTTTCAAGAAGCCAACCGATACCAGCCCTGGGTTATCAATGAAAAAGGTTGGAATAAAGGAGATAGTTCTGTTCAAAAGCAATTGGCTTCCACCCTTTCTTTTATCCAAAAAAAAGGTCGTGATGGTTTTTATAAAGGTATTGTAGCGGATCAATTAGTAAAAGAAATGATACTTGGCGGAGGAATTATTTCTTCAGAAGATCTGATCAATTATCAACCCGTCTGGCGAGACCCTATCAAGGGATCTTATAAAGGGCACACCATATATTCAATGGGACCCCCATCTAGTGGTGGGATCGCACTGATTCAATTACTCAAGGGCTCAGAGAACTTGAATTTTGAAAAAATGGAGTTCAACGGTGCTGAAATGTTGCATTATAAAACAGAAGTAGAACGTAGGGTTTATGCCGACCGGGCCATTCATTTAGGTGATCCTGATTACTATGAGGTCCCCACAGCTGCGCTCATTGACGAAAATTACAATAAAAAAAGGTTTTCAAATATCAAGAGGCAAAAAAAAACAGCCAGTTCAGAGGTGATGGAAGGAGACGTTGCCCCTTATGAAAGTCCTGAAACAACCCATTTCTCGGTCGTTGATCCTGCGGGTAATGCCGTTGCCTTAACCACCACGCTTAATGGAAGTTATGGTTCATCAGTTATGGTGAAAGGTGCGGGCTTTTTCTTAAATAACGAAATGGATGATTTTAGTGCCAAGCCAGGTGTTCCCAACATATACGGTCTCATTGGCTCTGAAGCCAATGCCATTGCTCCGGGAAAACGAATGCTCAGCAGCATGACGCCCACTATCGTGGAAAAGGAAGGTGCCTTATTTTTAGTTACCGGTTCGCCCGGTGGAGCTACCATCATTACTACGGTTTTTCAAAGTATCATCAATGTCATTGATTTTGATATGGGGCTCCAAGAAGCCATTAATGCCAAAAAGACCCACAGCCAGTGGCTGCCTGACATCCTTTTTGTAGAAAATGGGGGCATCTCCACTGAAATTCAATTAGATTTAGAAAAAAGGGGGCATGCGATTCGTTTTAAAGAAAGCCCAAGTAAAATTAATGCGATACTGGTCCTCGAAGATGGTAGCCTGGAGGGAGGTGCTGATTACTTACGAAGTGATAGCTATGCCGAAGGATTTTAATTCTCTATTACCAAGAATTCTACTCTACGATTGAGGCTTCGATAGGCTTCTGATGATTCTTTGGTAAGGGGCTCGCTGCCACCCAACCCCTTACCGCGCAAGCGATTGGGTACGATTCCAGTTTGGATGAGATATTTTTTAACGGCCGCTACTCTGTCTTCTGACAAAATCTGATTGAGTGCCGGATTGCCTACATTATCGGTGTGACCTCTTAATTCAATTTTCAGTGATGGGTTTGATTTGAGTACATTGACCAAAAGATCTAAAGAACGTGTGCTCCCCTCAATCATCCTATCGGTTCCTTTATAAAACAAAACTTCTTTAAGATTGATCTTTTTTCCTATGTTGAGCGGTTCTACAAAAACTTTTATGGTATCCTGCTCACTCCACTCAGTTAAAGGCAATAAGAGCGAAGCACTCATAAAACCGTCTATGTTTACGGATAACTCCAAATCCGAAAATCTCGCTGCTCTCCAAATGTATGGATTTTCAACTCTTAAGCTCAACGAATCTGTTTTAATATCAAATACACCTGCCACTATTTTTTCATTTTCAGCGTCAAGCACTAAAACAATCTTTTGATTTAATGAGGCCACGGGAAGTTGAGGAAGTATCAAGGTATCTTTCACATATTTTAAGTCTGAATCAATACGTATACTCCTAATATCTCCATATCCATCACTTTTGGTATTGGAAGTATAGTAGGCCACGGCAGCTACATCCGAAAAGCTAAAAGACTTTTCAGCACCCGACGTATTGATTTTAGATCCTAAATTGACCGGATCAGACCATTTTTGCCAAGTATCATCCAACCGTTTGGCATAATAAATATCAAAACTTCCCCATCCTTCTCTACCATTAGTTGCAAAAAACAAGGTTTCGTTGTCCTGGGCTAAAAAAGGAGTCATTTCTTGTGCTCGCGTATTGATAACATAACCCAAACTCATTGGGGGACTCCAATTTCCGTTTTCCTGAAGATGAGAAATATACAGATCTTCAACTCCCATGGTTACATTGGCCTCCATAGACATCACCATATGTTTACCATCTCTAGAAAAAGCCGCACTGAAATAAGCCGATTTATTATCGAAATATTTAATCTCAAATTTCTTAGAATTATCTAGGTCACCGTCTTGCCAATCCGCTATCATCAGTTGAGTTTCGTAACCAGCACCCTGTTTTGTCAAAGAGGCATAGACAAAAGTTTGATTTTGATTTAAAAATCCAACTGCGCTATGAATGGATTCTGAATCAAGATCTAATCTCTTATTTATGCCCTCTTCAGATAGCCAAATATCTGTCGGCATAAAGCTTGAACTAGATATTGCTCTATTGTGCGTTCTTGAATAAATGAGTAAATACGAATTTTGAGATAATAAAAGGGCGCTTTCATCGGAAGCCGAATTGAGCTCAGGTATCGGTTCAGAATCACCATTAAATACAACCGTCTGATCTTGTGCCATCAAAAATGGCGTACTTATAAAACCAAATAAGAAAATAATTAAATTTAAATATCTATCTAAAAATCCTTTCATAATGCTCAATAACCTTTTATCCTATCCACCAAAATTTCAGGCAATTTCCCTATTCTTACGCGCTTATGGGACGCGATAATTTGGGGCACAGCCTCATTGATTTTTGTAACTACAGCAATGTGAGGAGTTATCATTATTTTAGGGTGGTCCCAAAGAGAACTTTGTTTTGGAAGGGGTTCCTCAGGGAACACATCTAAAAATGCTCCCGACAATTGCCCATTTTCGAGGGCATCTATAATATCCCCATTCACTTGATGATGTCCTCTTGCCACATTAATCAGATAAGTCCCTTTCTTAAGCTTATCAAATAGTTTTTTGGAAAGTATGGCCCGAGTGGATTCCGTTGCGGGTAACATGACGACCAAAATATTTATTTTACTCAAAAATAGATCCAGTTCGGCATTGAGGTAACTTACTACATGGGCAATTTTTTTTCTTGATTGACTCAAGCCGAAAACATTGAATCCCAGATACCTAAGCTTTTCAGCTAGGTCAGCGCCTAAAGCACCCAGCCCCATGATTCCTACATTTATTTCTCGTTCAGGATTAGGCTCTTGATCCCAAGTCTTTGTTGATTTGTCTATCAAATACTTATCAAATTGACGTTGATGATGTAAAATAGCCCCAATACAAAAATTCGACATTGGACCACTCAAACCGTCACCGATGATTCGAGTGATAGATACCTGTGGAGGAATGTCAGGATCATTCATGATGTGATCGACCCCCGCACCTAAAGAAGCAATCAATTTTAAATTGGGGAGTTGCTTGAAAAGTCCCGGTCTATGATTCCAAACCACTGCAGTAGTGATTTTCTCAAGCGCCACCGCATCATCATAACAATAGACCTCCACTTGGTCATCATAAGATTTAAATGCCTTTAACCATGGTTTTAAGTTTTTTGAAACCGAATCAATTAAAATTGCCATTCTATAGATGTGTATACTTCAATAAGTTCAAATATAATTCATGATTAGAGGGTATGGCAAGTGATATGATATTAATGTCGATAATTTATTTTGGTAACTATGATTAAGTGAGATCGAAAAATACCGGCTGTTTAAATAAATCAAACTCAAAATAAGAAATTAAGCGTTAATCTTTAATTAATTCTATTAATTTTAGGCTCGTTAATAAATTATTTTAAAATATTCAACAAATAAAATTACTATGTATAAGTTTATAACCTATAGCTTGATGATGCTCTTCATATTCACTGTGCAAGCGCAAATCAATCTGCCTGCTGGGAGCTCTGCAGCCTCAGTGACGACTACGGTCGGTCTTACTGAAGTCTCCATATCCTATTTTAGACCTAAAATGAAAGGAAGAAAAATATTTGGTATTGATGGAAGTGCTTTACTTGAATATGGGGTTATGTGGCGAACAGGTGCTAATTCTGGAACCACCGTTACCTTAAGTACTCCAGCCAAAATTGGCGGGACTGAAGTACCTGCAGGCACTTACCTCATTATAACTACTCCAGGAGATGACCAGTTTGATTTCATGCTTTATGGAGATCCTAGCATTGGTTCAAACTTTTCTAAAATGAAATCAGATCAAATCTTAGTCAATATGAAAGTGGATAATCTTAAATCCTCAACCATGATTGAGACCCTCACTTTTCAAATATCTGACCTATCAGCAGATAATTCTCAGGCTAATATTCATTTTCAATGGGCCGACGCCGCATGGAAAGTTCCTATAGAGGTCAGTTTTGATGAAATCGTTATGGCAGATATTGCTGCTAAAACACAAATTGATTTATCAAATTATATGGCAGCGGCCTCCTATTATCTTGAGACTGGAAAAGATCTCAATCAGGCCTTGTTATGGGCAAAAAGTTTTCTTGCTGTTGAAAGTAATCGCAGATACTACTACCTCAATAGATTAGCTAAAATTCAAGCAGGTTTAGGAATGAAAAAAGAAGCGATCAAAACGACAGAAGAATCTCTTGAAAAGTCAAAAGCAGCGGGTGACAATGCTTACATTAAAAGTAATGAAGCCTTCATGAAAGAATTGAAAAAGAAATAAGGTCAAACTTTAGTGTTAAAAGGCAGATTCCAAGCATTCAAGCTTGAAACCTGCCTTTTTTTGAGGTTTTGCCTCTAATTTGTAGCCCTAGGTTTTTCTTGCATAAAGCTAAATAGCCAAGCCAACACAACCGTCAGAAGAACCCCAATGGCATTATACCATAAATAACCAATCGACAAGTAACCGTTCACGTTTAGGAAATGACAAGCAATCACCACAGATTCTGCCACTATTGCAGCGGTAAAGACTGAATTTCCTTGGACACGTTTGATGAAAAATGCGACTAGAAAAATACCTAAAATGGTTCCATAGAAAACAGAGCCAATAATATTTACGGTCTCTATTAGGTTTTCAGAATCACTCGCAACAAAGGCAAATATGATCGCCAAAACACCCCATATAAAAGTGATCCATTTAGATGCCATCAGATAGTTTTTATCCGTATCTTCCCTTTTAATAATTCTTTGATAAAGATCAACCGTACTCGTACTGGCTAGAGAATTGAGTTCAGAAGAGGTAGAAGACATAGAAGCAGAGAGAATAACCGCAATCAATAGGCCAATAAATCCATGTGGTAAATAGTTAAGAATAAAGGTTAAAAAGACATAATCTGAATCCTTAGTAGCTAATTCGGGATCTACTTCATTAATTAAATCTTTTACCTCATTCCGCATGACTTCTTGCTGCGCATCAATGCTGATCAAGTCGTCCTTAAATTTCAGCTTTTTTATGGCATTGTCCTCTTTAGTATAAGATAACGTGAGATTCTTGCGCTCTAAAATCAAATTATTGTAGGAATTTTCAATAGTAATCAGTTGATCATTTGCCGAACTTTCTCTGATGACCTCTAACGATTGATCATTGAAATGTATGGGTGGCGTATAGAAAATATAAAAAACATAAACCATCACACCTACAAAAAGGATAAAGAACTGCATGGGAATTTTTAAGATGGCATTAAACATCAATCCCATGCGACTTTCCTTTACATTTTTTCCTCCTAAATACCGCTGGACCTGACTTTGATCTGTGCCAAAATACGACAATTGTAAAACCAAACCTGCCATTAATCCAGACCAAATGGTATACCTTTTCTGAAAACTAAAATCAAAGTCAATGGCATCTGTTTTATCAAGAATTCCAGCAATATCTACAGCATCCCTTAAACTGATAAAATCAGTTATATAGTATAGGATATATCCAAAAGCAACGAACATCCCTCCCATGATGACACCCATCTGCTGCTTTTGAGTAATACTCACAGCTTGAGTTCCTCCAGAAACCGTATAGATGATTACCAAAATACCCGTACCCAAAATAGTGAAGGAAAGATCCCATCCCAATATCGTAGACAAAATAATAGAAGGGGCATAAATCGTAATACCTGCAGCCAAACCTCTTTGAATCAGAAACAAGAAGGCACCTAATAATCTCGTTTTAAGATCAAATCTTCGTTCAAGGTATTCATAGGCAGTATAAACCTTCAGTTTATAATAAATGGGAATGAAAAATACAGATACAATGATCAGTGCTAACGGCAGTCCAAAATAATTTTGAACAAAACCCATACCACTTGCGTAGGCCTGCCCTGGTGTTGAGATAAAGGTAATTGCACTGGCCTGGGTAGCCATAACCGATAATCCAATTGTCCCCCATTTCATCTTATGATCTCCCAGCAAATAGCTCTCTATATTCTGTTGCCCTCTTGTTTTCCAGACACCAAAAGTCACAATGGAAAGCAGGGTCAGCGTCAGTACTAAGAAATCAATTTGATTCATTTAAAAATTAGAGTTTGAAATGAAGCATGATGAGATATTAGGTAGCATCTAAAAAGTCTTTTTTTTTCATTGATATTCAGTTATCATAAAAAATGTATCATTCCTGACCCATAGAAATTAAATTAGTAAACATTCGATAAGCCCCTTCTACACCTGCAGGAAGCTCTCTGAACCATGAATAACCACTGTAAATATAATAGCCTTCTCCGTGACTTGCCACAAGTAACCCACCCTCTTTAGGAGATTCCCCAGGATCATTTGAACTTAAAATAGGCGTAAATTTTTCATCCCATTCGGAGCAAAAATACAAACCTCTCTCTTGCACCCATCCATCAAAATCACCCATCGTAATTTTATTGGGAAAATTCATAGACCTATGTCTTGGCTCAAGAATTCTTACAGGAGCTGTTTCTACCGAAACACGATCCCTTGACAATAATAATGGATAAGGAGCGATCTCTTGGGTTACTAAATTTCTATTGGTATTATATTGAACGATTACGGTTCCACCATTAAAGCTATAATCAAAAAGTTCTTGATTTTTGTAAGCCAGCCAATCAACGGTATTAAAGGCACGAACCCCCAATATAATCGCATCAAACTGCATCAAATGATCAACGGTTACATCGTCCTTGTCCAACAAGCTCACCTGATATCCAATTTGTCTCAACAAATCTGGAATCACATCTCCCGCACCTTCAATGTAGCCAATAGATTGACTTACCTTAGCCATATTTAATTTAATCAAATCAATTTTAGCGGGCTTAAGTACAGTTTGAACAGGAATGTGATCGTATGCAATAATTTGGACTTGCTGATCGGAAATATTCCCATCATCAGAAACAAAATAAGCTTTTAAATTACCTGAATTGGCCTTTGATTCTGGCTTAATATTGATACTTATCAAGCGCTCTTCATTCTTCAATGAAATAAATAGAGCTGAATCATTGATATCCGTTTGCCAACCCATTGGAACGACTATATGAAGCTTACCGGAAACATTATCCTTCCCTGCTACCAATCGTAGATCTATACGTTTATCATTATCATTAGAAAATACTACATTGTCAACCGATAAATTGATGGCTACATCAGGTGCGATCGCGATAGGTCGATAAACTTCACCATCGACGGGGTCTGTAAATTTGTGATGAATAGGTTGTGTTAATTCTAAATATTGGTCTCCTATCGCTAAAGTAAATCTTGCCTTTAATATCGGCTCATTGATCGCACCGCCGATTTGATCTTTATTAGCTACATGGTACATCCCCAACGTACTCTTTTCGTTTAACCAATAAGGTGTGGTCATGGCAATAGAATCAGGAATGCTTAATGAATAGTCATTCACTATTTTCTGATTGTAAAGCATCACTTGATCCAACTCAACATTATAACCCCATGGTTCGATGGTCAATTCTATTAATTTTATAGGAAAGTCTATCCTGTTAATGGCTTCTACACTCAGCTTTACCGTCTCACCTCTTGCATAGCTATAATCATCTGCAATGACTTCTAAATAAGTGCCCGTAATCGCCATAATGGTCTGATTGATTTCATTCAACTTGATTTCCTTCCAATATTGATCAGACATTTTAAGCAACTCTTGTCTTGCTTTCAATAAATAGCCCAAAGTTGGTTTTGGATTTTCCACTTTATAAACTTCTTGGGCTTCTAATAAGAATTGGGCTATTTTTTGACTTTTTTCAACCCTTTTCCAGGAAGTATCAATACCCCCAAAAACATCAGTACCAGAACTATCTCCTCGCCATAATTCTAAATATTCAAGCTCATCACCTCTTGAACCCGTCGATCCAAAACCTTGGCTTTTATGCATGCTGCGGCTTTGAGCAGCCATCTCGGTATATGAAATTCCTAAATTAGGATTGTAAGTACCTACATTGATTGAATATAACCCTTCTGGGTTAAACTTAACCTTGTTCCTTGCGTAAAACCAGGAGCTGGTATTCCAAAAAAGCTTTTTAGGTTGCCATATCTCAAGCGTTTTCAGCTGATCCGGATAAACGCTGGAATCACCCGCCAAATCAAATGCTTCTAAAGCCAACAAGGCGGAGGTAGTATGATGACCATGGGTAGTGCCTGATAAGGTATTAAATCTTGTGATGATGACATCCGGTTTAACGGTCCTAATCACCCGAACAAAATCTTCCAAGACTTTTCCCTTATCCCAAATGGACAAGGTCTCCATTGGAGTTTTGGAATAACCAAAATCATTGGCTCTGGAAAAAAATTGAGCGCCTCCGTCTATTTGCCTAGCCTCGAGTAATTCTTGTGTCCTGATCAAGCCCAAGTTTTCACGTATTTCAGGACCAATCAGATTCTGTCCCCCATCCCCACGAGTCGCTGATAAATAAGCGGTGTTGAATAACTTTTCATTGGCATAATAGGCTATCAGTCTTGTGTTTTCGTCATCTGGATGTGCCGCTACATACAATACCGAACCCAACACATTCAATTTTTTTAATAGTTGATTGACCTCGCCTGAAGGGATGCTTTGAACGGATTGTGCAGCTAGCAAGCTGATCACTAACCAACAACTCAAGGTAATTATACTGCGCATAAAATACATATAGAAAATTAATCGATGTCATTCAAACAATATAAAGACCAAAGCGACATGAAAAACTGATCTCCGTATGTCAAAGATAAGCAGCCTAATGAAGAATAGAAATGAAAACCTTTTTTTAACGATATTCGGTTAATGTAGAAAACAAGAGATAGATCTAAAATCAATGAAAAAACAAAAATAATTATTTAAATTGAAATAATTATTTACTTTATCTTCCGAGCAAATAGTTCAGCTATAATTGACCATTTACTCAGCCGTACTTAGCGCCATAAAGGGGATAATGTTTAGCAGATTCAATTTGTTTTTTAGTTCAAAATAAATAATTTTTTTTTAAAAAAATAATAGCTTGCAAAGCTTAATTGAAAAAAAAATCCTTAAGGGATTTCCTTTGATCTCATTTGGATATTTTAGGGTTCTATCTTTTAGGGTAAATACACTGTTTTTTTTACTTATTTACAATGCTTATAAATATTTAAAAAATGACTTTTCTTACTCAAAAATCAATCATTTCTTCAGAATATTATTCGTATAAATCCGTTGTATCGGCTAGACAAACTTCTACGTACATAGCGGCTAATTTAGTAGTCACCGCTTCAAAAAAAAGTCTCCCTTTTCCAGAAGTTGCTGCTTTGGAATCTCCCATACCCGTGTCTGCTGAGATTTGAGACTATGGTCTTTCAGCCCACAACCAACCCTTTTGCATAGCTTCAATCTTACTTTTTCGTTCATGGCCCGCCCAAGCCTCAGACAAAGGCCTAACCAAATCAGGTCTTAAATGCATCATCAAGCTGGTTTCCATCTCATCAGCATGATCACCCGGCATTTCAAAATAAGTACTATGATCTAATATTTTAAACCAACTGCAGGTAGCAAGCCACCTTTTTGGATATTTAGCGCCCAACTCACGAAGCAGGGTCTTAAAATCAATAACTTCTAAATACCTTGACGATTCAAGACTTCAACCAAATCATTGAGCACTGCCATTTGTGTACTCGGATACATATTTAAATCTAATTTTATATCTCTCCGACCTGTGTTAACACCGAAAGGCACGGTGGGTAATAACATCACTTTCGCACCCTTTTTCCAAGCTTTTTTGGCAGATTCCTCCCCAATAGCATCGCCTTCATAAACATCTGAATAATAAGATAAATGGTAATTATGGACCTCAGTGGCTCCCCAAGGCAGAATGGCAAGTTCAACTGCCTATTGCTTGATCTCTTTCCAATTGGATTCAGCTAAAATATAAGGTTTCATAGGTTCAAATTAATTATCAAAAGGTAGCTCATCGCAAGCGTTTTCAGTATAAGTCATTTTCAAGTTCGTCAAAGAGGTTTTAGACATAAAATTATTATGATAGAGGGCTCCTGTTCCCAGACCTTGATGAGATAAATTCGGATACTGAGCGACAAACTGGGTAATCGCATTGAGCCCTATATTTGATTCCAAAGCTGAAGTTACCCACCAGCCAATATTGCGATCTTCAGCCCAATTGATCCATTGATTGGATTCCATAAATCCGCCCAAAAGGCTGGGCTTTAGGATGATATAAGCTGGCTTGATGCTATCTAATAACGCCTTTTTTTCCACATCTTGTTCAATGCCAATGAGTTCTTCATCCAGTGCAATGGGAATTTTACTCGATTGACAAAGCTCATTCATGGCTTCCCACTGACCTTTTTGAATCGGTTGTTCGATGGAATGAATATTAAACTCACTCAAATGATTTAATTTATCCAATGCCTTTTGGGACTCAAAAGCACCATTGACATCTAATCGAATGATTATTTTAGATGAAATTTTTCTTAAATAGGACACTAACTTCAGTTCTTTTCCAAAATCTAAAGCCCCTATTTTTAACTTGACACAATCAAAACCTAAGGCTACTTTTTCCTCAATTTGATCTCGCATGAAGATTTCATCACCCATCCAAACCAAACCATTAGTTTTAATTTGCATTTTATTTTGAAGAAAGGGTGAAGTAAACCATTGTCTCATACCTTGATGCATCAAATCTAAAAAGGCCATCTCCAATCCCATTCTGATGGCAGGAAACTGAAAAGCGAGTATTTTAGCCAAAGCATAAACCTCCGAAACGGAGGTGGGCGTTTTGTGATCGGCTATTTCACTCACTAACTCTCTCAGTCTTTGAGGAATTTCATCGATAGGATCAGCAGACAAACCATTTAGGGGCGCTACCTCTCCTATACCAGATACACCTAAACTGCTGGTATCACAAACTCGTAAAAACCAAACTTCCCTAGTTTTCATGGTTCCACGACTTGTACCCGCAATAAATTTAAAATTTAAAGTATAGGGTTTATATTCGAGTCGCAACATAATTCAAATGGACATTAAAGAAATTCATCCTAAAAATTTTGATTATCAATTACCCAAGAAGTCTATCGCTCAAGCGCCCTTGGAGGTTCGATCCAATTCAAAATTACTACATTATCGAAAGGGAAGCCTAGCCCATCATCAGTTTTCTGCCCTTCCTGAATTGATAAAAACCAAGTCTTTGATCATTTTTAATGATACCAAGGTGATTCCTGCCCGAATGATTTTCCATAAAGCTTCGGGTGCTCGCATTGAAATTTTCTTGCTTGAACCCTCAGCGCCTACGGTAATCATGGAAGAAATCATGTCTTCGAAAGGTAGTTGCACCTGGATATGCCTGATTGGCAATGCCAAAAAATGGATCAATGATGCTGTTTTAAGCATCACCGTTGATCAGATTCAATTAACTGCCACAAGAATGTCTCAAGATACCGTTCTGTTCAATTGGTCGCCTCAAAAGACTTGGTCTGAACTCCTTTTAGCATTGGGTAGAGTGCCACTTCCTCCTTATATATCAAGAGCGCCCTCAAGCGCCGATCAGAACCGCTATCAAACCGTTTATTCCAAGCTTGAAGGTGCCGTTGCGGCACCCACCGCCGGACTGCATTTTACCAAAGAGGTACTCGATGAGTTGCGAAACAAGCACCAACTTGATTACCTGACACTGCATGTATCCGCAGGTACCTTTCAGCCCATAAAAACGAATGCAGAGGAGCATCATATGCACCGCGAACAACTTCGCATTACCAGAAGCAATCTCATCCATTTGCTTGAAAATGAATCGGTCATTGCCGTAGGCACTACAAGCCTGAGAAGTTTAGAATCTCTTTATTGGTACGGTGTCAAATTGATGAATGGGGATCCTGATTTTTTCATATCTAAACTATATCCTTACCAAAATCACAAATCATTACCTGACAAAAAAACTGCCATCACTGCCGTGCTCGAATATTTGGACAGCCGCTCAATGAGCGCGGTCATTGGTCACACAGAAATTTTTATATTCCCCGGCTATAAATTCAAAATAGTCAATAAAATGATTACCAATTTTCATATGCCTGGAACGACGTTAGTCATGCTAATTGCTGCGTTCTGTGGCCCCAATTGGGAAAAAATTTACGAGGAAGCCCTAAAGCACAACTATAGATTTTTAAGCTACGGCGATAGTTCCTATCTTGAACCAGATTTAAAAAAATCTTACTCATCAGATTATACGATAACAAAAAATAAAATCATTTGATTAAAATACATAAACTAGCTGCCCTTCTCATTTTAACGATCTGCTCTTGCCAGCAAATTGAAGAACAGCGCCTTCGCTTGACCTCAAAGCTTTTCAATAAAGGAATGGCAATAGCGGGAATTGCGCATCTAAAAGAGAGTGACCCTAATTGTAATAATAAAAATTGTGCGATGATTGAAGTCAATTACCCCATTTTTAAAAGTCAACCCTTATTAAACCAGCGGATTGAATCCATCCTTAAAAAGGAGATAGAGGGGTTTCTTCCTTCCGTAGGTACTGCAAAAACCATTAATGATTATATGAAATTATTTATCAAAAGTTATGTGGCATTCAAAGAGCAATTTCCTGAAAGCAAGACACCTTGGTTCCTTGAAATAATGATTGAAACGAATTACAATGATTCCGGCTGGCTTTCTTTTGCTTCTAGCAGTAAGTCCTATACGGGCGGGGTTCGTAACAATGAATGGATGCAATATATAAATACGGATACTTTGGGTCGGACCATAGATATTGAAGATAAAATTGGAGATTTTTCAGAGCTACGCCAACAAGCTGAAATTATTTTTAGAAACCAAAACCAACTTGCTCCAGATGCTCGCTTGAGTGCCACTGGATTTACATTTAAGAACGACGAATTTCATTTACCCGAAAACATTGGCAGCAATGATACACATATATTACTCCATTACAATAATTATGAAATTGGAGATAATATTCAGGGTGCCGTGCTGATAAAAATTCCACATCCATCAGTGACTGACACTGAAATTTCTTATTACCAAGATATCATCATGTACTATGAAGATTTTTTAAATTGGTGGTCAGATCAAAATTGGACACCTTAGCGGACTTAAGATAGCCCAGGGGTTTTTTTTTGAGTAACTCCTCCATTTACCAATGACCTCAACACTTGGGGCCGTTCACTCATCAAGATCCCTCGTAGGTATGCATCTTTAAATCATCCTCTTTAATGATTCTTCTCAATACCTTACCCACATTAGATTTAGGCAGTTCAGAGATAAACGAAACATGACGAGGACATTTATAGCCTGTTAACTTTTCCTTACAATAGGCAATGATCTCAGCCTCGTTTAAGGTTTTATCCTTTTTGACAACAACCGCTTTCACAGCTTCTGTTGATTTAGGATCAGGCACACCGATCACTCCTACTTCCAGTACCTTGGGATGAGAAGAAATGACATTTTCAATCTCATTGGGATAAACATTGAATCCCGATACAAGGATCATTTCTTTTTTCCGATCTACAATTTTAAAAAAACCTTCCTCATCCATTATAGCTACATCACCTGTTTTAAACCAACCCTCTTGCATCACATTATCTGTTTCTTCTGGTCGGTTGTAATATCCCTGCATTACTTGCGGACCTTTGGCACAGAGTTCTCCTGGATCACCCACAGCCACCTCCACAAAGTCATCATCAAAGTTCTTTATTTCCGTATTGGAAATAGGGAGTCCAATGGTACCCATTTTATGCCTTCCATCTAGTGGATTAATCGTAAGCACGGGTGAGGTCTCCGTAAGACCATAGCCTTCTGCCAATGGCGTTCCTGTTACTTCAAGCCATTTTTCAGCGACTGAATTTTGAACCGCCATACCCCCACCAAAACCAAAACGAAGCTTACTGAAGTCACAATTTTTAAATTCAGGATGATTCAATAATCCATTAAAAAGCGTATTTACACCACTCAATACGGTAAATTTATGTTTCCTTAGTTCCTTTACAAAACCATCCATATCTCGGGGATTGGTAATTAAAATATTTTGGGACCCCGAGCTCACCGAGCCAAGTACATTGGCGACCAAAGCAAAAATATGATAAATAGGGAGTGCGGTAATATAAACCTCAGCTCCTTCTTTCAAACCTCCACTTTTCATCCAGGTATTTACTTGTAATAAATTGGCAACTAAATTACCATGAGAAAGCATTGCACCTTTGGAAACCCCCGTGGTACCTCCCGTATATTGAAGAAAAGCTAAATCGCTACTTTTAATAGGTGGCTGGACAAAATCATGATTGGCTCCTGATTTAAGGGCTTTCATCAAAGCGGTAGCCTTTGGAAGGCTAAACGAAGGAACCATTTTTCTTACATATTTGACAGCAAAGTTGATCAGACTCCCTTTTATCCCTCCGATCATATCTCCAATGTGCGTAACCAATACATGTTTCAACTTAGTTTCAGACAAAATACCTTCTAGAATACTTGCGAAATTGGCTAAAACAATAATTACTTTCGCATCTGCGTCATTGAGCTGGTGTTTTAACTCACTTGACGTATAAAGTGGATTTACATTTACTACCGTCATTCCTGCCCGTAAAGCTCCAAAGAGCACTACAGGATATTGAAGTAAATTGGGCATTTGAATCGCTACTTTATCCCCTCGATTCAATCCTAAGTCATGAATCAAATAAGCAGCAAAACTATCTGAAGCTGTTTTTAACTCGTTAAAAGTCATTACTTTACCCATATTTTCAAAGGCCGGATAGTTACCGAACTTTTTAAAACTATCATTCAAAAGTTCAGCTAAGCTTTCATATTCAGCACTTTCAATTTGTTGTGGAACATCTTTAGGGTAATGTGCAAACCATGGAGCGTTTTTCATTTTTTTAAATGTTGTTTTTTATACGAATTATAATCACAACAAATTAGTCTAATTGCTCCGCTTCTCAAATAATAATCAATCTTTATTTGACTGCAAACGAATAATTGAGGTTGACTATACTTTTAATTTAATTTTAAAATCTTGTCATTGTTTTTTAAAAAAGTTTATAAAATCATCTTCAAATAAATGCATTTAGTATACTAAGAGATATGAATTAATTTTTTTTTTAGCATATTGCGCCAGAAATGGAAAAAATTGAATTCGAAATGTGGGGGTTACAACTGTTAGAACCTATGGCTTTGATTTTAAATTTAGTCATGTCTTTTCAAAGCTTCCTTTACTACCAAAAAATCAGAGCATCTTTCGCTTCGCCGTTTTCAGCCTATTTTAGTAAGTTCTTTTTATTCATATCTATCTCTACCTTTTTTGCTGCCTGGTCACATTTATTTTATAACTATTTAGGTTTAGTAGGTAAAATACCTGGGTGGGCTACTAGCATCATATCCATCAGTATGTTAGAATATGCCATGGTTATCTATCTTTATCCAAAAGGCAATATTTTACTAAAATCAATCATCGCGATCCTCATAGCCAGCGCCTTTGGTTTACTCATTTTTGAATTAAAGTTCTTGTGGGTCGCCATTCATACTGCTATTGGAATTGTTCTCTTTTTAGGGGTCCCCTTCTCTATCAGAATCGCAAAAGGTACTGATCAAGTAGGATTTTTCTTTTGGGGATTTATCTCCCTGTTAATATTACTTCCTGTGGAGGTACTCAGATTGAACCTACACCCATGGTTCCAACACCATGAGATCTCGCATATTTTTATGATCTGTGCACTCTACTGTTTTTCTAAAGGTGTTCGTCAAACAGAATTGATGAGCAGCAAGGTCAAAGTTTAATTTTTTCAGTGATCCTTTTTTCTTGTAAGTTTTAATTTGCAAAATAATAAAATCAAGATACATACAGTTAACTTAAGACAAATATTAATCCCTATCCAAATGAAAAAGCTTAGTTTAATTTTATTTTTAATTGCCCTTTCTTGTGAACAGAAAGACAATCTATCTCAAAATCAGAGATATACCATTAAGCAATTTATGAATACTACTCAAGTATTTGGTGGTGATTTCTCGGCAGATGAGAAAACAATTTTAATAACCAGTAAGGCAAGTGGTGTCTTAAATGCCTACACTATTGATCTTGAAACAGGCAAACAAACACAACTTACAAATTCTTCGGAAAATGCCATTATCGCCCGATCTTACTTCCCCTCTGATGATAGAATCATTTATACTAGTGACAAAGGTGGAAATGAATTAACCCAGATATACATAAAAAATAGAGAAGGCAGCGTGATCGACCTCACACCTGACAGTGCCAAAGCCTCCTATTACGGATGGAATCACAATAATACGGCCATCTATTGGGCCAGCAACAAGAGAGATCCCAAATATTTTGATTTGTATCGAACCGAAGTAATAGGTGCATCAGTAGCTGAGGGTGGGTTTCAAACCGACATCATATATACGAACGATAATGGCTTTACGCCCTCAATAGTCAGTGACGACGAACGGTACATCGCCCTTTCTGAAAGAGTGACTACTTCTGATGCAAACATCCATCTTTTGGATACCCAAACAGGAGAAGTATCCCTGATCACCCCTCATGAAGGTAACGTAATTAATGAACCTCAGTTTTTTTCAAAAGATCACGGTACTTTATATTTCACTACTGACCATGATAGCGAGTTTGCCTACCTTATGTCGTATGACATCGCTACCCAAACCCAGAAAGTAGAACAAAAAGCCGAATGGGCCATAAGTTATGCCTACCTATCTCAAAATGGTGCGTACCGTGTAACCGGTATCAATGAGGATGCAAGTACCAAAATCATCATTCAAGACACTCATTCAAAAGAAATTATTACCATCCCAAATTTACCCGAAGGAGATATCTCATCGGTAAACATTTCGGATAGTGAAACGCAAATGACCTTCTATCTAAGCAGTTCCAAAATACCTCGAGACCTATTTCAATACCATTTTAAAAATAAAACGCTTAAAAAGCTAACCCATACGCTTAATCCTGAAATAAATCCCGATGATCTTGTCGCCGGACAAGTCATTCGATTTCCTTCCTTTGACGGTCTTTCCATACCTGCCATTCTCTACAAACCCAATAACATCCAAAAAGGCGACAAATTGCCTGCTTTGTTGTACATTCATGGTGGCCCTGGAGGACAAACAAGGCTGAATTATACTGATAGAATACAATATTGGGTAAATCACGGTTATGTCGTGCTTGCCGTAAATAATAGAGGAAGTTCTGGATATGGTAAAACATTTTACAAGGCTGATGATTTAAAACATGGAGATGCTGACCTAAAAGATTGCATCGCATCCAAGGAATTCTTGATCAACACAGGTTATGTAGCTGCCGATAAAATTGGAATTATGGGAGGTAGTTATGGTGGATACATGGTGATGGCGGCCTTGGCATTCGCCCCTGATGAGTTCGCTGTAGGCATTAATTATTTTGGTGTGACTAATTGGTTACGTACTCTAAGGAGCATTCCTGCCTGGTGGGAAGCCTCCCGAAATGCCTTGTATACTGAGTTAGGAAACCCCGAAACGGACAGTCTTGCCCTCTACAACAAGTCACCCTTGTTCTTTGCCCATCAAATCACCAAGCCCTTTATTGTTTTTCAAGGAGCCAATGATCCTAGGGTACTTCAAATTGAATCTGATGAAATAGTCGCTGCCGCTAGGAACAATAATATCACAGTTGAATATATTGTTTTTCCTGATGAGGGTCATGGTTTTTCAAAGAAGGTAAATAACATTGAAGCTTCTCAAAAAACGCTGGAATTTCTAGATAAATACCTCAAGGGGAGTTAAGCTCAATTTTTAAATAAAATAATAAATTTGAACGATCTCAAATACTCTATAGGCAAATTCGTAATGCCTACTCCCCTAGCCATGAATGAAATAAAGGAAGGTCTTGAAGCCCTTGCCTCATTTCCTGAAAAACTGAAGGCGCTGGTTAAGTCTATTACAGTGGAACAAGAAAATTGGCTCTATAGACCGGATGGATGGAGTATTAAGCAAGTTATACACCATTGTGCCGACAGCCATATGCAATCGTTCACCCGGTTTAGGTGGGTCCTAACTGAGTCAACACCCACCATCAAAACCTATCACGAAGCATTATGGGCGCAAATGTCCGATTATCAAGGACCGATACAACCCTCACTTGAGATAATCTCGGGTTTACATGCCCGATGAGTTTATTTATTGAATTCCATGAAACCTCACGATTTTGAAAAAACATTTGTACACCCCCATCACGATCGGGAAATGAGATTGGATGAGAATTTAGCCCTTTATGCTTGGCATAGTGAGCATCATTTGGCTCACATAAGTCAAGCGCTCAAGTCAAAAAGAAGCTAAACTTAGCTGAAGTGTAGTTTTTTTTATTTATTCGCTCCCTTCATATTCATTTTAAGAGCATAAATAGCTTTTGAGGCAGACATGAGAAGAACGCCTCGTTGTTCAATCAAAAAAGCAACTGTTCCTGATACCCTAAGAATCATTTATCAATTTTCTCAACTGTTTGTATTGTGTTCATCTTTGGAGGAGACACTTTCGAAACTATAAATCCAAATATCATAGCCATTAAAAAAGAGGGTGCTAGTACATCTAGCTCTACAAAATAATCACCTACGCCTTCCATATTTGATACAACCAACTTGAAAAAAATAATAGAAAAAAATCCCGTAATCATAGAAGCAATAGCTCCTTTTTCAGAAAATCCTTTCCAAAATAATGATAAAATAATTACCGGACAGAAAGTGGCTGCAATACCGGACCATCCGAAAATCATGATCCAAAAAATCTTCCTATCAGGATACAAATAGTACAATAAAATTGCAATTCCAAGTGCCATTAGTGCCATTCCAATGGTAACTAGTCTTGAAACTTTTGTCAAGTCTTGATCTTTTAAATCAGGTCTAAATATTTTTTGATAAAAATCTCTAGTAATTGCACTAGAGGCAAGAATAAGAAGAGAATCAATGGTTGACATAATTGCTGAAAGTACAATGGCAATAAAGATAGCAACTAAAATTGTTGGCAAGAATTCATTCGTTACCAAACTCAAAACATTTTCTCCTCCTGTCCCTAATATAACTTCGGGATCTTGACCTTTTTGTGTAAAATAAATTCGAGCAAGAATACCAATCGTGACGGCTGCAGCATCAGTAAATAATGTGAAAAGTAAAGCAACCCATTTACCTTTATCAATTTCTTTTTCGCTTTTAATAGACATGAAGCGAACATACACTTGTGGTGAGCCTAAAAACCCCAATCCGATCATTGAGAAACCTAAAATCGTAAATAAATTAAGCCAGCCATTATCGCTTCTCCCCAGTACTTGTGTTAAGGTGGGATCAATAGCGTTAAGCCCTGCAGTAATTCCCGCTCCATGATCCATGGAAAACCATACAACAATTGGCAATAAAACTAATCCAAAAAACATCAAAATACCTTGAAACATATCAGACCAAACTGCAGCTACGAATCCACCTATAAAAATATAGATTAAGACAATAAAAAATCCAATTATCGCACCCACTCGATAGTCAATATTAAGCATTGATTCAAAGGCAATTCCAGTAACATCCATTTGGGAAGCGACATATATAATCACAAATATGACGAGTGCCGAAGCAGCTACAATTCGTAGAGTATTTGTAGCTGATTTAAAATGTGCCTCAAGGTAGTCTGGTATGGTAATCGCATTATATTGATCAGATAATTTTTTGAATCGCTTTGCCATGAATTGCCAAGAAACAAAAACTCCAAGAAGTTCTCCCAAAACGACCCAATAGCCTGAATATCCAGCTATTGCACCCATACCTGTAAGACCGATGAGTAACCAACCTGATTCACCGGTGGCCCTTGCAGAAAAAGCAACTGCCAAAAAACCCATATTTTTTCCACCGACATAATAATCACTCATGCCTTTGATTCTCCTAGAGGCTAGGATTCCAATGAAAAATAATATGCCAACGTAAAAAGCGAGAACAACTAATTTGATTACTAATTCTAAGTCATACATATTGTTATATATTCACAAAGTTTCTATATATTTAAGTTTTAGTGCATTATTCAACATATTATTGATCATTTATTGTGATTATATGCAATGTTTTATGGTGCGTTTTTGGTACGCAGTACCATTTAGTACTGCAATTATTACTGCAATTTATAACATATAAACATATATAAAATGAAAAAAGAAAAACAAGTATCAGTAACCTTTTATCTAAAGGCGGTGAGTAGAAATAAAGATAATCCACGAAGGTCAGTGTACATGACAATTTGCTTTAAGGGTGGAGTAGCTAAGACCTCCACTGGGGTTTATTGTAACGATCAAAAACAATGGAGTCGTGGAATGTTTGTAGGTAAAGGAGTGGATGAACAGAACAGAGAATTGTTAAATATAAGGTATGAAATAGAAAGCTACGACTCTTCGATGTTTAGGGATGCGGAACAGATTAAAAATGTATGGAATGGAGCAGAACACACGAACTATCCTAACACTATTCTTGAGGCTTTACAATACGGTTACGATGAAATGAAAAAAGCGACAAAAACAGGAACAATTAAAACACGAATATCGGCTATGAATAGTTTTGAAAAATTTAAGATTGAAAAAAACTATCCTAATTTTGGTGTTGTAAAAGGACACCCTCAACAGATAAATGAATTAATTATTACATCTTACTACGATTGGCTTTTAGAAAATGGCACCATGAAGTCCACCGCTAACGGTTATGTAAACGGACTTAAAACCCTTTATAATAAGTACTATAAGAAGCACCATAGCGTGATTGATAATTTATTAAATAATCCATTTAATGACATAATACAAAAGGATAAGAAAACTCTTATAGTGGCTCGTGCTTTAAGCAGAACTGTAGATTGGAAATGGGTTGAAGAGATTGAAAAATTAAAGATTCTGGATCCAGATAAAGAGCAATTAAGACTGATAACCCTACTCTTAGCTTATAGTGGATTATCCTTTATTGAATTAGGTAAAAGTGATGTCATAGAGATTACTAAAACCTTAGATGGACCAATTATCGTTGGGCAAAGAGTTAAAACAGGAAAACCCTATATAATTCCTGTTACAAGTGATTTAAAAAGAATCATAAATAAACTAAAAGGAAAGATGCCTTGGAAGTCTTATGTTGATTCGGAAGGGAACTACAACGATAAAGATCGTGAATATATTTCGAATCAGATTAGATCTTTCTTATACTGGCTAACAGATGAGATAGGTTGCAATGTAAAGTTGTCTCCTCACAGATTTAGACATGCCTACGGTATGAGAGCAATTAATTACTACAGACTACCTATTGATGTTGTTGCTAGAATACTTGGAGATACGGAGCAGACCATAAGAGAAAACTATTGCGACCTAGTTACTACAACAGTTATGAGCATGTATAATGAGGCAATGACCCTTTTTGATCAGAAAAAAAATCCGTCAAAAAGAGAAAAAAGGGATGCTATTGGTAATAAATAAGTGATTATATCATAATAAATTGCATAAGAATTGATCATGAAGTTGGAAATTGCAATAATTAATATGATATATTTACATTTAATACATATGAATATATAAATAATGGCGACAAAAAATATTAAAAATAAAGTGAATGAAACGGTAAATGATAGGCTCCGTGAAATCATAGAAGTCCTTGAGAGCAGTGATTACAAGATTGGTGAGGCGATGGGCATGGCAGTTTCGAGTGTGAGTATTTTTACCTCGAAGCTACGTCCCAAAAAGATGACCTTTGAATTTGCTGATAGGTTTCTTGAATGCCTACCATTTGTGAATAAGGAATATTTTATAAAAGGATTTGATGATAAAGGTATGTCATTAAAAATGTTCTCAAGAGCGCTTACGGAAGATGAAAAGAAAAAATTCAAGAAGACTTACGGAACCGCTAGTAAGTTGTCTAGTTCTGTGAATAAAGACATCTGTGACAGGGTCTTTCATCTCAGATCTCGTTTGGAAGAAACTCAACTCTCATTTGCCGAGAAGCTTGGTGTAGTTCGATGGAGCGTTACAGCTATAGAGGGGGGCCGACAAAACCCTAGCCTGGCATTTATTCAGAAGCTCAAGGAAGTCTTTAATGTCTCCTTAGATTGGCTTTTAATGGAGCAAGGCGATATGTTCACTCAAGAGAGTAGTCAAGCTAATGACGATAAAGTTGAAGAGCTTACAAAGGAAATTGAGACCTTAAAGATGATAGTTAATAAGCTTGCAAGAGTTTAGCATAAGCCTAAGTAATCTAGAAGTGAGGATTGATTTAAACATCATTCTCGGCAAATAGCTACGGTAGATCCTCAGATAATCCCATAGTCTTAACGCTACCAGCCCCCTTTCATATCCGATCAGAAATACAACAAAGCCATCAAGGATTTTCTCAAAGAATTGGACTTTGATAGGAAAATTGAAAGTCAAGATTTTGCTCCATTATACGAAGTATGTACCTCCCATATAGCTAGGAAAACCTTCCTCTCCTATCTCATCAACGTAAAGAAACTCAGTGCTCCAGAAGTCAAAGAGATCACAGGTACCTCAGCAGATACGATCTACAAGCATTATGCAGGAGCTGATGTAGCGGAGATTGCAAAGAAGATGAGGAGTTAAACCGTGCAACAAGCCGACACGTCACATGCCACATAACCCCATAGTCTTAACGCTACAGTTTTTTGGATCATTAATCAGAATGCTTACTTTAGCCTCATGGAAAAAGTTAAAAAGTACCTAAGTAGTTTCAAGAACACACTCCTCTTTTCATTCCTACCAGTGCTATCCTATTCGAATTTTAATTCTGAAGAGACTCCAGATGTTTGGGATTATGGTATTGCAATAGTTCTGCCCCTGATCTTTATTTATATCTTAGTCACTGACATCATGGCTTATAGGAAAGCTAACAAAGAATTAGAAGAGGATTAATTAATCATCATTCTCACTGAAGGCTGGAATTACCTTGCCCTTGAGGAGCGGAAATTGGATGAAGATTTAGATATAGAATAGATTATGAAAAAAGAATATAAAGTTGAAATAATTAAAGAAGGAGCGCTCAGCACATTACTATTTGGCTCCAGTAAACTTCCTTTACAAAAAATGACAGATGTTTTGAATACGTATGGAAGGGACGGTTGGGATGTCTCGTTTCAGCTAATAGAAAAGCATCGTTTGTTATTGTTTTGGAGTAGAGAAGCGGTAATTATTACTTTTTCAAGAAATTTGAAGTAGGATTGATTCAAAAATCATTCTCAGCAAGGAGCTTGAGAGTATCCACTAGGTCATTGTCATAATCCAATTTTAATATCCATAAAAGTTCTCTATTTATACCCTCGGGATTACTTATCGTATTAAGCCATAATAGGAAATGGGAAACTTCCCATATACCACAGGGTACCCAATAAATACAAAATCAAAATAGGTTTTAACCCCTGTACCAAAGACTTCACAAAACAACCCTTCCCCTACCTCCCCTGTAACTTTGTAAGAAACAAATTACATGAGATTAGACATCCTTAAATGGAATGACCACACCTTCAAAGGACTAAGTAAAGAAGCCAAGTTAATCTACTGTTTCCTAGAAGCACATTGCAGCACTGCAGGCTTTCTTCAAGCAGATGAATCAGACATTGCTAATGGCATTGGACTGGAGCGGAGATCTGGTCTTAACACCTTTGGTAATATTGTCGTTCTCGCTATGAAAGAACTAGAAGATTCAAACTTTATCACTCAAGGAGATCATGACTTTATTCTAGTCAAAGGAACGCATAAAAAGCGAGCACATGGCAAGCTGAAAGTAAGTGATAAGGCTAAGGATTATTATAGAGTAGGAATGCTGAAATCTGGGATGCATACAGCCGTTTTAAAGGAGATTAATAGTACTTGTGAGTGTTTCTGTAAAGAGGTGATATTGGAGGAGTTTGAGGCTTATTTTAAGGTGTTAGAAAGGGAAGTATTTCATGAAGTGTTTAGGTGAGGGTGATCCTGTTTGATTTGAATATAACCTCTTGGGGTGTTATATTGAAGTTCGATATTTCAATGGAGTTATCTACTAAAGCAATAAAACGGTTATACTTTTATTAAGTGTAGCCGTTTTTAAAAAAACATATTTTTTGTAAATAAAACCTTACATTTTAATTTATTTTGACTACTTTTGTAAAGTGAACATTACATAAAAAGATGAAAGAACAAAAAAAGCAAACAAAAATTTTACTTGGATGGGTATTTCTTTGGGTAGTAAGTACTGCAATTTTATCAGCGGGAGTAAATAATTTATGGGATAACGTATTAATTACCAAAATAGGATTATTTATAAATCTTGCTATTGGGGTTGGTATGATTATCGCAAATAAAAATTTATTTAAGCATTATGATGAATTACAAAAGAAAAT
>Ga0206129_10001583_pt1 | contig 30347 bp, 22 predicted proteins | sample Helgoland_Spring_8_FD_148616 | JGI IMG/M metagenome (GOLD analysis project Ga0206129, IMG submission 148616) | Pelagic subsurface seawater microbial communities from Kabeltonne, Helgoland, North Sea - Helgoland_Spring_Bloom_20160502_2 | ecosystem: Environmental > Aquatic > Marine > Epipelagic ...
GAACCCTTGGCGCCACTGCCCGGCACGGGGTCCCTGAACTTGAAAATAACCACCCGTATGAAAAATTTTTCCGGAACTTAAGGTTTTGTATCCATTGGCGGCAAAGTGGGTGGGCAGATTAACATGTTGTTTTAGAAACACTGGTTCCTTTGAAACAGAATAATGATTGTCGTAAAAACCGGTTGAGGAGGGCCGTCTGCCCCAAAGCAGGCTGATGCGGGAAGGATTGCACATGGTGCCCTGACAATGGGCGTTACTAAAAAGCATTCCTCGGTCAGCAAGGTGATCGATGTTCGGAGTAAAGCTTTGAGGGTGACCCTCGAGGCAACCGATCCAGTCATTCAAGTCATCTACTGCGATCAGTAAAACATTAGGTTTATCAATTTCTTCGGACCCCAGTTTACCTAAGAGGGAGCATGCAAGAAAAAGAGAGATAATTATTCTCATAAATTAGAAGATTTATTTCTTACTCTTCTTGGGCGGCTTTATGTGAATTTTAAAAACATCTTTCATCGATGGACCTGCGTTGGCGACGAGTTGATCACAACGATTACGCATGCGATTGAGTAGAGAGCTTGCACTACTTTTCGAAGCCAGGTTAATCAACTGCTGAGGGTCCTTTTTTAAGTCATGAAGAAATTCATAAGGTGGCTCATTGGGACCATCCACAAAGTAGCGAGCATAGGTCAAGCTCTCGCCATGCACTCCTTCCCAAAGGGGAATGGTTATGGGTACGGCTAAGAACTCACAAAGGAAGTCTTCGCGCCAATCCGCAACCTGCTTTCCCCGAATAAGTGGGGCGAGGCTACGCCCCGTATGAGCTTGTGGTAGGGGTAAGCCAGCCAGTTCGATCAGGGTGGATGCGAGGTCACTGTTGAGAGCCATTTCGGGAACCACCTGGCCACGTTGAGGATTGGGTAGTCGTGGATCGTAGATGATCAAAGGAACCCTTAGGGATTCTTGATAATGTGTCCACTTTCCCGCAAATCCACGGTCGCCAAGGTAGTAGCCATTGTCGGCGGTGTAGATAATCACGGTATTCTCCGCAAGTCCCTGCTTTTTCAGTTCAGTCACCAGACGACCGACTACATGATCAATCCCACTGATCATTCGAAAGTAGGCACGCATGTTCGTTTGGTATTTCTCGGGAGTATCCCAGCGCCAAAAGTAGCGCTGCCGGTTGAGCGATTTTTTAAGGAAATCAGGCTGAGTTTCGTAGATCGCCGGGTCGTTGAGTACTGGAAGAGGTATCTTCTGGTCTTCATACATCCCCTCAGTAACTTCGGGCCATGGAAAATGACCGATGCCCGGGCGCCTGTCATTATCTTCTGCATGAGTGGCATTGAAGCTAATCTGTAAGCAGAAGGGTTTATCTTTTGGTTGTTCACTAAGGAAGTTGATGCCCCAATCGCCGAGGATCTGGGTTTCGTGGCGCTTCGTTCCGTCTGGCTGATTCTTGAAAAATGGAGAGCGTCCGATTTTCCGCCGCACATCCCACATCGCACTCGCAGATTCACGGGGAACGGCAACATGTTCCTTGCCCAGGTGTCCCGTTCGATATCCCGCCCTCTTAAGAACGGCAAAGTAGGAGGAATTACACAGAGTTTGGTTTAACGCACCAGGGGAAACTTTGTAGAGATGTTTGCGCTCATAGCAACCGGTGAACAAGCTCGCACGCCCCACCCAGCAGGTTGAAGTGCTTACATATGCATTTTTAAACCGCACACCATGGTTGGCCAAGCGGTCAATGTTAGGAGTTTTAACAATCGGATGCCCCGCACAACCCAGGGTATGGTTGCGTTGGTCATCCGCATAGAGCAAAAGAAAATTGGGTTGGGTAGGTGCATTATCTGGTGCCGTCTGCTTTGCAAAAGCAGATGCGACTAATACGAACCCAAGGCCAATCAATGGGAAAAGTTTATGGTAGATCATATTTGTAGTAGATTATTTTAAAGTTTCAGACTCTCGTTTGGTTAACTTCGTTTCGGTTACATCATTAATTTTTAAGTTCGAGAATAGGCTCTCCTTCGAGATAGCCCAGTGAGCATAAAAAACGATCCATACGGATGAGGCTTTCGGCCATGGCCTCGCGACTAACCCAGAGGTTGTACCAGCCATGCTTGGCCCCTTCATAGATGTGTAGATCACAGCGACGCCCCTTTTCTTTCATTTGCCGGTCAAAATGTTTGGCAGTCTCTACCGGTATGTAAGTGTCCTCGGTTCCCAGGAGAACCAGGGTCGGAGGGGTTTGATCGTTGATGTGCTCAATTGGTGAAATCTTTTTCCAGTAGGGCGTTACCAGGTTGTGCCCAAATCCGTCGGGGCTATTGTCAAAGACGGGATTAAAGAGGAGTAGCGCTTTGGGGATGCAGCTTACAGAGGTGTCTTCTCCTGCTTCATTAAATGAGTTGATCAGTGCCATTGCTGCCGCAATATGGCCCCCAGCCGACCCTCCACCTGCCACGATCCGCTCGGGATCGATTCCAAGTTCACTCCCATGAGCCTTAACCCAGCGCATGGCGGATTTGCCATCCTTTACGCATTCCCTGGGCGAGGTGCCAAAGCGGTTGATCGTGCGGTATTCCACCGAAATGGCCACCATCCCACGCAGGGCAACATAGCGACTCTGTGGATAATAATGATCCGGCCCACCGCCACGCCATCCACCTCCGTGGAAAAATATTGCCGCGGGTCGCTTGTCCTCTGCTTGCCAGCCTTCCGGCAGAAAAACCTGAAGTTTTAAATCATACGGAAGCCCATCTTTTCCAGTTATGGTTTTGTACTCCAAAGTCTTGTCTGGCTTGAGCGGAAAACTTTGCCACCCGATCTGCTGCGGAGTGAACATTTTAGTGGCACCGGAAACAATTCCGAATGTTTGGAGAACGATCCCAACCGCTATGAAAAATAAGCTCCCTATTATGTGTCCTCTAATCATTGTTTTTTTAGTACAGTGATTTATCGGTTTGCATCCCGCTTTTCGAACTCAATGGATTTATCGATATCTGCCTGAAAAATCTTCTGAAATTCTTCGACCGATAATTTACCACCGGGGTAAACTAGGGGGGAGCTGTAATCACCACCCACCCATCGCAGGTTACGAAGCTCACGCTTGCCGGGCCAGGTGCCTCCGCTGAGAATGGTTTTCTCTTCTCCTGGAAGCCTGTGCAAGCCTGCCACAATTTGCAACTCGGTGATTCCCTGCCAACTTTCAGGACGATCCGGAATTCCCTCGGTTCTTGGTTCAAAATCGGAAAGATGGATGGTGACGGTCTGCCAGTCCTCTGTCTTGGCGAGTGGTTTTACGCAGTAGTATCCGCTCTTGGTCAAGCCGGGATAGGCACTCCAGTTGTTTACATCAAAGGCCATAAGGAAATTACCTCCCTGCGGTTCTTTTACCTCTATGCTCAGGGTTGCTCCATCGGGCCCGCGCCATTTGGGGTCGGTAAGTTTTCGGGTGCCAGCCACGGCGTGCTGGTTATTACTCCAACCGATTTGATACCAGTCCCCCCAGTCCTCAAAGCTTTGCTCGATCATCCGGTCGGGTCGATCGATTGCCTGAACGCCAGCTTTTTTTAGTGCGGGAGGATCGATGGTTTCTTCCCAGGTGCTGACCAGGAAATTGTCTGGGGAGTTCCCGGTATACCGAGATCCTATCAACGGGCGGGGTAGGGGGTACTCCACATTGGCCATGACAAAGAGAGGCATATCGGTGCTCAATATGGGTAGATGTGCAACCCATTGACTCCCGTGCTTGGCAGTCGCTGCACGCCTCCAAAAACGGGTCAGGGAATGCGGATTAATGCTGTAGTAAATCTGTACCTTTTTTACCTGTTCCACATCTTGCGGGGTAACTGTGGCAATGGGTATGCCATTGAAAGTTTGTAGGTTTACCGACAATTCCGGTCTCTTCGGAAAAGTGCCATCTCCTTTGAGAAACACATCGAAGAATCGATAGCGGGCAAATGCGGATTCCGGGATGTGACGGTGGTTAAGGTGCGGAGAAATACTGAAGTGCACCAGAGAGGGATCAGGGATGGCCCTCCAGTTATGGTTCAGGTCATCAAAGATACAGTTGAAATCATTTTGCGGCGTTTGCCCAAGGATTGGGTATTTTAAATTTTTCAGGGATGCGGTGGCATCAATAGTTGTGGAGTACAGCTCGTCGCCCACCCGTCGGTCGGAGGATGCTCCTGGACGGGCAAAGTTTTCTGCCTGGGTGATGCCCTGCCCCCCGCAGGAGGGCACTGAAGCCTTGATGCGGGAGTCGAGCCCGGCGACCTGCCCGGTAATGGTTCCACCCATGGAGTGCCCGTAGACTCCCAGTTCTCTGGCATCCACATTGGATTGTTGTTCGAGGAAGGTTAGTCCCCTGCGCGTGGCCAATGTAAGGATAAACCAATTGTTGTTTCTTGGACTGTAGGCTGATTCAGCGGTTTTTTCGTCGGGTGTGAGGCGAAAATAATGACTGACATGCTTTTGGGTCGGGTCAATAGTCCCCCAGTCCGTCCCTGGTTCTCCTGCTTTTTGATCCTCCAATTCACGGCCTCCCCAATTCAGGGAAATACTGGCATACCCATTGGCAGCATCCACAACCACCATGTGTTTATTTGCCCGCTGCCCTCCGCCATGCACTTGCACAAGCCCGGGAACTTTTTCTTTCATGCCCATAGGGTAAGCATAGTAGGCGGAAATCCGACTTACCTGATTTTTGAAGGTACCCACAGTAAAGGTAAGCATTTTCACTGTGATCTGCTTTCCTTCGTATACTTCATCCCACTCCCGGATGATTTCCACATCCAAGGGTTCAGCCCGTGGGTCGTATCCAGCCCACAGCTCTTCCACCGTCTGAGCAATCTTTTCAGCCTCTAAGGGAGCCAACGAATTTTTGGCAATTGCGCAGATGCCAAGCATTACAAATACAAGAGAGAGTGAACCTATTTTTATTTTCATCGCAATTTTCATACTCATACTGAGTTATGATGATGAAAGGTACAATGGAGTAATCGGTACCTGGTTCATATTTATGAAACAACCTGTCGAGCAACACTATGCTGCAACCAAAGTGCTGAACCTTACTTAAGTGCCTTTATGTAAGATTTTTGTGGGTTATTTCGGGATACCACTAAGCACCACATATGAGAGCGAGTAGAAGAAAACTGCAACTCAAACTAAATTTATTTTTCATTGGATATATTGTGTCTTTAGCAGATAAATATTTACTGACAATTCCGACTTGAGGAAAAGTATAATTATAGGCTAAGAAAACAATGTTTTTACGCTTATTTTTGAGCACCCTGGCTTTTATGTTCGATTGATTCGGTAAGCGTAGTAGACAGAAATCCTACTTATCTTATTTCTGAATGCACTCACGGTGAAGGTAAGTATCTAGATTTTTATATCCTTACCTTGGTAAGTTTCATCTCACTCGTTGATAATTTTCAGGTCTTGGGCCTGGGCACTGGGATCGTATTGTTCTGAATAAAATACATTTTATTCCATGTAAGTAATTATTACCTTACAACCAAGTTTCTGAATTGTGTAAGAATCTGTTTTTATAAACAGGTAAAAGTCTGAAAGTACTTTTTAAAAAAGGAGTCTTAGGTTTTACTACTTTTTGCCTTCCCTGATGGAAAACTAAACCAAATTAAAATAAGTTTACACTAGGTTTCTAGTACCTACTTTTCTGCCCAACAGTAATGACGGCAGCTGGCACCGAATCAAAAACAAATTGGAAATATGATCGTAGATAGATAAACACTTTTAACAAGAGGGCTAAGAAAAAGTGCGTGGTAGCTTTATCGTCATGACCCATACTATGTTTATTACAACAATAACATGAAAATATTTACGCTTTTTTTTAAGATTATTAATTGAAGGACTGCCTGCAGTTAATCCATTTTGCTCGGATGATGTTGATTACGGATTTATTTAGCCCCCGAACACATCAATTTCACCAAAGAAGGTGGGACCGTGGACTTCGATTAAAAGATAGCGAAAAAAACCAATTTTTCCTTTCGAGGCAAAAATCGAACAGGCTTGTTGGGCGGGTCGATCGATGTCTTTATGGACATCAAAAAAATGGTCGCTATTTACGCGAGCTATCCTGTTCCATCCTGATTCGCTTGCGGGAAGATCTGAATTGGGGAGTTTTTTGTCCTTAAATCCATAGAGGGTAAAAACTTGCCTGGCTCGGTTTTTATGACCTTTTACTTTTGGGTGTTGGTGCCAAGAATAGGAGTTTACCCGTTCGATTCCTATTTCTTTACCCAAATCAATGAGTAAGTTTCCATAAGTACCGTCTTCCTTTTCTAAAAAGACTGATTCTTTTGGGGAATCGGGCACAGACTGGCCTTTTCCATCTAATAGAGAGAGAGGGTTGACTTCCCAGTTAGGTCTTTGAAGAAGCTTGCCCGTAGGCACTGAAACTCTTGCCATTCCTTTTGAGGCATCAGCGTAATCATTTCGGCTTGGGGGCGGAATGGTGGGGAAGGTAAAGGCTTTTGATTCAGTTCCAGACTCAATTTTCGCCAGAACTTTTCGTTTTCCCGGTTCTACAAATATGGCTTCTCCCGCTTCTATGAGGTAGTGGTCATGGTCTTCTTCCACAATAACATTCACTTTTCCCTGAGTGACATCCAAGTGACTTAATCCATCCGGAGCGACAGCAGCGGTAAAGGCGGTACCCAAATCCACAAAAGCCGAACTTGGGGTGGTGAGGGTAAATCCCTGTGAGTCTGGGGTTTCAGCGACAACGTTTGTTCTACCCATTGAAAGGAACGCGGAATTTGCCGAATCGATCTGTAGGATAGAAGGACCTATCAATTCCAAAACGGCACCGTTTTCAAAATGAATATGAGCGGTTCCTGAGGAAAGTTCGATGCGGTCATTTACAAAAAGAGAATTTCCCTGGGCTGGGGCATCTCTGGGGTGCATCCATCTACAATTTTCCAGTTTCTCAAAGTGAGCAATAGTTGGGAAGGGGACCGATTTGTTGGTTGAGTTTGAAAATTTACTATTTAAGGCAAAAAGAAGGAGTAAGATCGCAGCGACCGATACCCCAACTGGCCAATAAGAAAAGAGGGTAGGTACTTTGGTCTCTCCTTGGGGAAGAGTAATGGAGTAGGGCAGGGCGGCATCTATTCTTGTGTAGGCCAGGAAATCTCTTCTTAGTTGCAGGTTTTCTTGCATTTTTTGCTCCAACAATGCAACTTCTTTCGCGGTTGCCTGAGTGTCAAGGTAGAGCCTGATAAGTTCCAGGTCTTCTTTGGATGACTTCATACAAACCCTTCCTGTTTTTTTAGATCTTTTTGAATACAGTCTGCCAATGCTATACGAATACGATGCAATGCCTTGTATAAAGACATAGGCGTACGACCGGATCTTTTGGCTATCTGATCAATTCTGTTACTGGTATAATATGCTTCCTGAAGAAGAACCCGGGTTTTTTCAGGTAATTTACGGATGCATTTTTCCAAGGCCTTTTCTTCCAAATCGAATAGCTTTGCTTCATTTTCTGCCTCATTTGCCAACTGGAGAACAAGTTCTTCACTAAAGACATGGCGATCTCTTGCCTTATCGCGCCGGTATGAGAGGGCTTCAAGCCTGGCCACGCCAAATGCCCAGGGTCTGAAGTTTTCGGGGGAATCCAACTGTTCAAACTTTCGCCAAAGCACTGCAGCCGTTCCCTGCATGACTTCTTTGGCATCTTCTAATGTGGGCACAAGTGAACGCACAAATCCCCGTAAAGAACTTTCCGTTTCAACATACAATTGAAGAAACTTGTCATGCTTTTCTTTTTCTTTTGGGTACATTTACATGGAATACTCCAAAAGAGGAAACATTTGCCTACTTAAAAGTAAATTCTACTCCCAGCCTTTCATGTAGGCAACAATGTCAGCCACATCCTGAGAGGTAAGGGCCAATTGTTCCGCCGAGAGCATAAGGGAACGTTTCATTCTCTTTGAGCTTTTTACTTTGGATTGGGGGATCATTTGAGTGAGTCCGCCTTGGGTAAGCACGATAGCGGGATCACCGCGAGATTCGGTAATTCCATGAATGACGCCTCCGTCTTTGAGAATATACTCTGTACCTTGAAAACCATGGGCAATGCCTTGAGATGGATTAATGATGGCATGAATAATCGCACTGGTTGATTGTTTAGCAGCCCAGCCCTCTAATCTTGGCCCATAATTGGCTCCAAGTCCGTTTACTTCATGGCACATGGTGCAGCGCATGATGGTGGTCTTTCCTTTGTGTGGGTCACCGTGTAGCTTGGCTATATCTCCAACTTTTAGTTTTGTTTTCTCGCTTGGTTCCGGGGTGCTGATTGATAAAAGCTCGGTACTTTCTGGATCGTAGATTCCAGAGCTTTTAAGCCGGTTTTTTAAATCGTATTGGTTCCATGCCGTAAGGCTCCGCCTTAAAATCCATTGAGTGATGGCCTGTTTGATTCTTGATTCTGTCTGACTCTTACCCAAAGCGAAGAGAGCATCGGGGGCATGGGGGTGGTTGATGAAGGCAATGGATTCTACAGCGAAGAGTCTGTCCTCAATGGAAAGCTTTTTGCTTTTTACTCTCACAATAAGGTCAGGAATAGCCTCGCTGGTTCCAAGGCGCCAAGTAATCCGTTCAAATGATTTATTCCACTTTTCGGCACTTTTCATATCGAGTGCATCGCGTAAGTGTTTCCATACCGCGGCTTCTTTGCCTGCAGCACCAAGCCCAATGGATTCGACATAGTTTTTATCGACCCCATTATACTTCTTAGCCACCTCTGCCAGGACAGGATTGGCAAGTTTGGCGGGATATGCCCTCATGGATAGAGCCACATCTCTTCGAACCCCTGGACTGGGATCTTTTGCCATCTTCAGGGCATGGGGGAAAAGTTTGCCGCCAGTCCGGCATAAGCTCCGGTATGCCACGAGTCTGTAAACAGAATTTTTTGACTCTAGGAGTTCCTTAACTTTTCTGACCCCAGCATCCCCGAGATGTGGGAGCAACCAAATCGCCCGTGCGGCGATGTACTGGTTATTGTGGTCCAGTAATTTGGCTACATTCGAGTAGGCTTTTGCCCCGGTTTGTTGCAATGCCTCAAAGCCAAGGAATCTGACATTCGGATTTGGGCTGAGCAGGGCATCCACCTGACCTGATATTGTAGATAGGTTTAATATCGGGGTGACGGATTGAAAATCTTTAGGAGCAATCCGGTAAATGGCACCGGAGGAGGATTCATCGCGGGTGGCGTGACCTCCGGATCCGGGATCATACCAATCTGCAACATAAACCGCACCGTCCGGGCCAATTGAAACATCAGAGGGACGAAAATGTACCCGCTCATCCCGCTCTTCTTCGCTTATACCGGATGACAAGCTCCGGGTGGTCAGGAAATTAAAACGATTCATGGAATAGGTTGCACCTTTGGGCTTGGGTTTGTATCCAAATACGGTGTTTCGGGAAGCTTCGCCGGAAAGGTAGGTACCAATCCACTCTTTTCCCAGTGCTCCATTCTCATAGAAAGTGACACCGGTTGGTCCGCCTGAACCATAGACATCACCAGCATCAAATGTGCCCGGGTCATCCTGCCTCCAATGAGCCCGCTGGATAGGTTGCCCGGGGCGTTTGTCTGCCTGCCATTTATGTTGTCCATCCAGGGAGTAATACCCGGCAGATCCAAATTCCAAGACATAGGAATTCCGGCAGCTCGAATAATCATCGTTATCGCTTTGATACATATCGCCCAGCGAATTTATGACCTGCTCGTAACTGTTACGGTAGCCGTGTCCGATAATTTCCGCGTGGGTACCACTTGGATTCATTCGCACACTGAAACCCGAACTCCAAACATAGCCATCATCGCTTTTGGCACCTTTAAGTTCATGGGTGGGGGTGTAGAAATATCTCTCACTGGCACCTCCACGATAATTGGAATTCATACGAAAGGTCATCCCAGAGTTATCAGTAAAAATTGCCCCACAATTCCCACTATTAAAATACCAATTTCCATCGGGTCCTGAGGTTACGGAGTGAAGGGAGTGGTCATGCTGGCGACCATTAAAGCCAGTGAGTAGAATTTCTTTTTTATCGACTTTGGGGTCAAACTTTAGATCCCGGTTTACATCCGTGAAAATCACAATATCTGGGGGCTGGGAGATAACAATTTGATTATCAAATACTGCAATTCCAAGGGGAGATTCCAGGTAGGGATCCTGGAGGAATACTTTGGACTGGTCGGCGGTGCCATCCTTGTTCGAATCGATCAGGACCATAATCCGGTCACCAGCATTTCTGCGAATTCCAAGTTTTTCGCGATAATTTACGCCTTCGGTAACCCATATTCTTCCCTGCGGGTCAATTGACATATTCGTGGGGTTATAAAACTTTGGGCTCTTGGCCCATAAGGTGACTTCCAAATCTGAACTGGTTAAAAATTTATCAACACCGACATGATTAGTTTTGACCACTGGGGGCCATGACATTGCTGACTTTTTAGGAGGTGCTGAAAAAATAATACCAGTACCTAAGCCGCCAATTACTAGACAGATGGAAAGGAATTTCATATGAGATGTAGCAGGAAGGGTTATTTTTTCTTTGGCTTTTTGGGTGTCCGTGGGGGCATTCTTCCATTGGGAGCAAGTGCCGGTTTTTTCCCAGGTTCCTGGACTAAAAGATCGGGTGTGGGTAATTCAATTTCCTCAGGATAATCAGGGCGGTTGAGGTTTTTATTGAGCATGGCCTTGGTCACATTTGAGGAAGGGACTCCTTCTTCGGGAACCTCAACCCGGGCAACCCAGGCGATGGTATTAAGAATTAATTTCCTGTAGTCGTTGATTGCCCAATTTCGGTGGTAGTGTCCACCTACAAACCCTGCACCTCTGGCTCCCTGAGTAGGGTCCGAGCACCATAGTAAGGCTTGAGGGCTACCCAGTTTTTGTTCCGCCTGTTTGTTCCAAAACTTCGAGCTGCCATACCGAATTATATTTTTTTCTGTGGGAATAGCAGTGGCGAGGGGATAACAGTGTTGACATTTTTTGCTGTCTGGAAAATTCAGGTTCCAGTAAAATTCATCGTAGGCTGTGAGTGAGCCAACACCCCGACCAACGGGGTGGTTTTTTCTTGGCTTGATATCAGCAACCCATGAGGGGTTCACCGAGAAATCATCATCATAATATCCCCCAATCCATGCATGGTAATAATTTTCAGCCACTTCTTTGGTGGGATGTACACCATAGTGCATGAACATGATGCCCATTCCCTTTTTAATCTTTTGATCGAGGAAGGCATATTTTTCTCCGAATTCACCTCCACCATCCGCGTAAATGATGCAGGCATCTACATCATTAAAGATAGACTCATCTTCCGGCCAACCGTACCAATGGACCTTGGCATTTACGGGAAGCCCACTTTTATTCAACGCATTTGCCAGTAAAATTGATCCTGCTTTGTATTCGTGGAACCCGTGACGGTGTTTGGTATCACCAGCGATGAAAAGAATGCTTTTCCTATCCCCGGTTGGATGATGCTTAGCTTGGACAGATAGGGTGCCGAACTGCGCTGTAAAAAGCACAAAGCAGAAAAATTTAGTCTTTGTGAGGAGGGCAGAAATGAGAGGTTTCATTCTGCTTTAATACAAATTTACATATTTAGCGCAATCCTAACTAAGTGGCTGAATGATTTTAAATTGATGAAGCTGTTCCAGCCGGAAAGATATTACGGAAATTAGCCAAGTTCCGTTCATATGGAAAATCTTCTACAATCCAGAGATTACGAAAGGAAACACCGGTGCCTTTGTGATCCTGGATCAGCAGAGGTCTTTTCCCATGTTTTTTATAGGGCCCGCCAACTTCTCCGTACACCCATACATCATTATGGATAAGGACACCGTTATGAAATGCAGTTACCCGAAGGGGGGCCTCGACTTTTCCCTGTGGGGAAAAAACAGGTGCTTTCATCAGAATGTCAAAAGATTGCCATTCTCCCGGTTTACGGGAAGAATTTACCCGTGGTGGGTGCTGGCCATAAATGGATCCACATGTACCGTCTGCAAAAGTAGGATTTTGGAAACTATTGACCACTTGCATTTCGTAGCCGGACATAAGAAAGATTCCCGAATTTCCATATAATTGTCCTTTCCAGTCCGGATTATCGGATGGGTCGAAACGAAATTCCAAATGGATTCGTGCATCTCCGTAAGCGTTAACAGTTGAATTATTCCCTTTCCCACGGGGCATGGTTCCTTGCTTGTTAAACTCCCAATTTGGATTGTTCCATTTGGAGGCATTCAGAACTGTGGCGTTCCTCGGAGCGGGCAGGGTGCATTTTTCCAAGGGCAGGGGAGAAACCACCGGGGGTAATGGGCGATTCTTATCATTTCTGTTCCAACTCGATCCGGTAAGCGACCATCCAACATTTCTTCCTGGTCGGGGTTCACGAACGGGTCGAGTTTGGTTGAGCGTGTAGTAGATGGTATCAAAATCCAGCATTTCGGCTTCAGTGTTTCTTTGCTCGGTAAAAGTAATGGCGTAGATTTTCTTTTGGCTCAAAGGGACATCAAAGGTAACTGTTTTCCGGTCTTTAGAAAGTTGATAATTACTCACCTTTAGCTCCTGTTGATCAACTGGGGGGGATCCATAGGTACTGTAGTAATGATACCCCCAACTTGAAACCTTTGGGGTCATCTTTTTACCAATTCTTTCGGTAAAGCGAACAGAGAAACCAGTCTTGGTTAAACTTGCAGACTTGATAGCAAAAGGGGTGGTTTGCTTATCCCATTCAACATATTGAATAGCGGTGCGCTTGCCCCCTTTACTAAACCACCCTCTTCCCACCTGGGCAGACCATAGGCGGCCCAGTGGATCGAAAGACATTTTGACCGGTCCGCTTTCCAAACCGCGTAGAAAATCTACGCACCATCCCTGGTACTCGCCGTTTACTTTCTCCACTCCACAGCGGAAATAATTGGACTGCCTCTGGTCTCCTACAAATATTTGCCCTTCAAAAGGCCCGAATTTTCCTTGGGTTGTATCCCAAATTGGACTACCTGGGGAATTGGCAATTTCCTCGCGAACTAACCAAACTGCTGGGGGTGTCCGAATTTTTTCAAAGTCCTGAGCTGTGAGAGACAGTACTTTATCCTTGGTGAAATCGGGACGCGCCGGGAGGGACGCTGGATGTCCGTAAAAATTTCCCTCTCGAACATGGTAAAGAGCACAGTCCGCTACCCAGTCTCCCTGGTTGTCTGTGATGAAAAGCTCATCATCGGGGCTCATGCCAATTCCGCATGGGGAACGGAATCCGCTAGCTAGGGGCTGAAAATGCCCCTTGCGGTCGGAACGGTAAACCCAGCCCCGCCAAGGTGCATTGTAGGACATATTACCGCCTCCTTTGCCAAATGGTTTTCCGTCTGGTACCGTAAATTCTCCCCGTGCTCCTAAATTTAAAGATGCATATTTTCTACCCAGTGAATCTACAACCGGACCGAAATGATATTCATGATATTCACCGGATATGCCAAATCCATCAGTAACACACTCATAGCGATCGCAAACCCCATCTTTATCCAAGTCAATAAGCTTGGTGAGTTCCGGTTTTTGGGCGACATAATAGGCATCTTCTTTTATGTCATAATAGATGCCATTTGGTTCCATGAGGTTTTCTGCAAACTTGGTCCATACTTTGCTTTTTCTTTCCCAAACTTCACCTTCCCAAGTACATATTGCCAAGGTGCCGTCTGGTTTATGACATAATCCTAGGACAGAAATTGAACCACGGGGTAGGGGAACTGATTGTACTTTATAACCGGCGGGTACCTGGGCATGTAAAATCGAGAAAGTTAAAATCAAAAAGAAAAGAGGAAACCGTTTCATATACTTATTTTGGATTTCTGGATTAGAAGGTGAGCTTGTAGGAGTTTTTACCTTCCGGGCTGATCTGGAAGTGCTTCTGTTTCCCATCCACCAGAGTGGCAATTTTTACGGAATCACCAATGGTCTCATAATGGAGCAGATTAAATTGTTTTCCTTCCAGTATGGTTTTTGCGACACCAGACAATTCCGTGCCTTTGATTTCTGATTGTTTTTGACTACGACTATCAAGGGAAGGAGTTTGATTGAGGAAAGCAGATTCCCATCCTTTGATGATTTTCCCACTGGCGGAATCATAGGCCAGCAAAACCTTATTGGGCAAAAGAAAGAGTAAGGTTCTAGGGGGTAACCCATCTATCCATTTACGAATAACCTTTGCCTCTTGGGCGGCACGGATAACTTTGGGGACATTTCCTTCCAAACTTTTTCCTGTAAGCATCCAATGTTTACCGTTCAGTTTTTGAAGCCTCGCGTAAAATCTCATTGAATGAGATGTCGGTTCTTCGTGAAGGATTTCCAAATCATGGATCCCGGCAGATAATTCAAAGTCTAGATTGATACCGGTTGATTTATCTTGTTTGGTGTTTCTGTAAAGTACTTCATTTCCGTTTACCCAGATAGATGTACGACCAGTTCCTCCTGTGTTGAAGCGATATTTACCGGGTGATGAAATATAGAGCTTTGATTGGCCGCGAAGAACCCCGTCAAACATTCTTTCCACATAGTAAAAATTTTCCGGTAATCGCTTTTGCGAAGCTGATTCTATTGAGTCAAAGAGATCGGGGTGAAGTCTTTTACCCTCGAAATAATCCCGGGGATAGGTGGAGCGGAGAGTTTCCCGGTTTCCCTCTTGTTTATCTACAATGAATGCAGTGAGCGATGAAAGATCCTTTTCTGAATAAACCAATTCATAAGCAATCATTTCGGTACCAGTAATGCCTTTGGCTATACTCCGGTAGATGGAATCAAAAGAGTCTCCATTTTTCCAATACGAATCAATAAGGTTAGGACCAATTCCACCATCCAAATTAGGACCGTGGCAATTCACACAAATTTGGCTGTAGATCTCACGGCCACGTTCAATACTGCCATAAGTTACCTGAATGGCACAAAGTAGAAGGCTTAGATGTTTAAATTTTATGAATAACATACAGGGTGGAATTTTGCTCGGTACCTAGAGGAGTTTATATAAAAACTTATTATAAAAGTATTGTGATTGCACTTCAAGTCACTCCAAAATTTCTACGATTTGCCAAATGATTTTATCAATCTATCTTATTTTCTTGGACTGATAAAAAAAAACCATACAGCTAGTCCCATGAACCGAAGAAAATTTTTAGCGACTAGTTCCTGTACCCTTGCCCTAAGCCAGGTGCTTTCAGCCAAGTCATATTCACTGAAGGGCCGAATAAAAAAAGCGGTGAAGTTTGGTACTGAGCCAAACGAGAAACAGATGATGAAACTTAAAGATCTTGGCTTTGACGGAATTGAAGGAAATGGTCCGGGCTTACAGGTTGGGGCGATGAGAAACGCATGCGCTAAGTTTAACCTCCCTATGCACGGCTTGGTCTACAGCAAGCATTGGCATACCAGGTTGTCGGACCCAAGCCCTGAGGTTCGTGAACAAAGCCGGGTGGGGCTTGCCCAATCGATGAGAGAAGCACAGGCAGTTGGTGGCACTTCGGTATTGTTGGTCCCGGGTAAAGTGGGTGGAGCGAATGAAACGCACCAACATGTGTGGGATCGCTCGATCGAGCAGATCAAGAAACTTCTCCCTCTCGCCGATGAATTAAAAATACACATTTTAATTGAAACGGTATGGAATGGATTTTGTTACAAACCCGAGCAGTTTAGGGATTATATCGATGCCATCGACAGCCAATGGGTGAAGGCGTACTACGATATAGGAAATATGCAAAAATATGGCCCCAGTCATAAATGGATTAAAATACTGGGGGAACGAACCCGTAAACTGGATGTGAAAGATTGGGGTTCCAAAAACGGGTTTTGTCCACTTGGGCAGGGAGATGTGGACTGGAAAAAGGTCCGACACGAACTTGAAAAAATTGATTTTAATGGTTGGGCAACACGGGAAGGGAGTGATGGGGGAGTTGAAAATACCGCCCGGTTAATGAACGAATTACTCGATTTGTAGATAATCTTATTTTGCTGAGAAGCAAAGCTCCAGTCGTTCATATCCATTCATCCGTTGATAATCCTTCGTCTTTTCGGTTTTCGATTCGAAAGAAAGGAGAGAAATATTTGAAATTTTTTGGGTAAGAACTCGAATGAAGTTTCTCATCAGTAAGCGAGCATGGGGTGCACCAAGGCAGTTATGGGGTCCATTACCAAAAGCAATATGTGGATTCGGCTTTCGCTCAATCTTGATTTGTTCGGGATTTTGAAAGACTGTATCGTCAAAATTAGCTGAAGCCCAGTTTAGTGAAATTAGTTGATTGGCTTTGACCAGAACTCCGTGGACATTTGAGTCGACGGGACATTTTCTTCCAATGTGCGTCAAGGGGGTTGCAAATCGAATAAACTCCTCTCCCGCAAAATTGATTAGTTCTGGCTCTTTTCCAAGTCTCACAAGGTCCTGATTGTTTTCTGCAAAGTGAGCAAGGATGATGCAAAGTGTATTGATAACTGTATCCCGACCCCCAGCGAATGCTAAATTGGCGAAGCCGAGTTTTTCATCATCCGTCAGAGACCTACCCTGAAAACTGGCATCATTCAGAATTGAAAATAAATTATCATCTCCCCATTCCGATGATTTGCGGAAAGCGGTTTTGCAATAATTTTCCATTTCGCGACCTTTGGATGAACCGTCTCCCTCACGAAGGACATGGACTCCCCATTTGATCCAGAGTTCAGATTCTTCTTCTGGCACATTCAGTAAAAGAGCGAGGGCTCGAGATTGTAGGGGTAGGGCAAAATCATGAATAGCATCAAAGGAGTTAGTTTCCATGCATGGGATGACAACTGCTTCAATAATTTCGGTGATTCGTTGTTGATAATCCGGTTGATTGGGTCGATTGAAAATTGGTTCCACAATCTTGCGATACTCAGTGTGTTCAGGGGGATCGGATTCAATGGGAAACTGACGAACACTACGCAGTTTTTCTTCTCTCGGAATAGGTACTCGAAAAGGTGCATTTGAGCTAAAAGTCTCGTGGTTGCGTGCAGCTTTTCGCACATCCTTTAGACCGAGGATCATAGCGACTGGATCATTGTCGAATTCGGTTTCCAGAACTGGACCCTCCGACCGTTTTTTCTTAAACGGATCGCGATAAGGGCACTCTGACATCTCTAAATTAGAAAGGAGCGACTTCTACAATCAACCCGTCCAATTTTTCAGACATTTCAACCTGACAGCTTAGTCGACTTCTTTCATCGGTATCACTTTCCAGGTCAATTAGGTCTTGCTCAGCTTCCGTTGCCCTTCCGGTCTTGTCTAACCATTCTGGTTTAACCCGTATGTGACAGGTTGCACAGGAACAGCAACCACTGCAGGCACCCTCGATGCCCTCGATGTCGTGCTCACGGGCAATTTCCATTAAATTACCAATAGCGCCGTCAACGGCAACCTCTTCTCCACTGGGTGTAATGTAAGTAACCTTAGCCATATGATTCTTGAATACTAACAATTAACGAAAAGACAATCCCTTAAGGATTATAGGCTTGGTGCTTATAACCAATTTCACCAAGTAATTTCATTAAAGTTCTACCGTAACGAATGTATATTTCCCCTGGGTCATCATCCGTTTGATTCTCGGAGTCAGCGTTATGAAAAACCGCGGCTAAGTGAGGCTCAATGGAGATACCTCCCTGATACCCGGTTTTGTGTAAATCCGTCAAGATTTCCTTAACACACCCATGCCCTTGCCCCGGGTACACATAGACTTCCTTATGATTATTTTCAGCCGAAGGATTTAGGCAGTCCTTGATGTGAATATAATCGATGAATTCTTTGACATTCTGATAAAATTCCAGAGGGTCTTGCCAGGGCTGACCTTCTTTCGAGCGGTCTCGGTTAAAGGCTGGGTTTGCGGTATCGAAGACTAATTTCATGCCTGGTACTGCCTCAACGAGCTCTAGGGTATGTTGCCAACTCATTCCGCCATAATTCATGCAATTTTCATGAAGGGTGGTGATCCCTGCCGAAGAAAAAGAATCGACCACTAAACGAAGCCGGCGAATTCGCTCTTCTACGAGTTGGTCTTCCTGCTCCAATACTTTATAACTCATGATTCGAACATACTTGGCTCCCAACTTTGTCATTCGCGGGATGGCCCGAGCTATTTCCTGTTCAGTGATGGCAAAGTCATCCCTTACATCCTTGCCCCAGTTTCCAATCGCTGAGCCAAAGGCATTGATAAATACGCCAGAACCATCAAGGGCTTCGCACACTTGATCAAACTCACTTTCACTGATGTCGTGAATGTTTTGACCGTTTATAAATCGGGACTCAATCGCATTCCAGCCCAATTCCTGAGTCGCTTGAATTTGCCCTTCTATATCTTTTGCCGCCTCGTCTGCAATACCCGTTAAGTACATAGCTGATTACTTGTTAAAGGTTTACCTTAATTCCGCTCTTTTTAATGGATTCATAGATGGCACAGATCAGGCTGACCGCCCGCTTTCCCTCGTGTCCATCGACCGCTGGTTTTTTTCTTCGGCGTAAGGCATCCAGGGCATCTTCGAAATTTCTTTGGTGCCATTGAAAATCAATAGCCTTGGGGTCTGCAGATCCAGCTCCCGAGCTGTCTTCATAGATACCATGCTGGTTGAGCACTGCTTCATCTTCCTGCCGGGGATTCTTTAAGTCCCATATACTGAATTTATCATCAACCATCATAATAGACCCTTGGTCCCCACAGATGTGAATTGATGCGGGTAAACCGCTGTTGGAAAAACAGGCAGTGGATGCCTGAATCACCCCTCTCGCTCCCGATTGAAATTCAACAATGGCAACAGCAACATCCTCAACCTCAATATTCGCATGGGCCTCCAATCCCCCTGATGCTGTCACTGCTTTTACATCTCCCATGAGGTGGAGCATTAAGTCGATGGTATGGATGGACTGATTCATGAGAGCCCCCCCTCCATCCAAATCCCAGGTCCCCCTCCATGCCCCGCTGTCATAGTATTCTTGGGGGCGCCACCACTTAATCGCTGTGTCGCACAGTACAATGTTCCCAAGCCTTCCCCCATCGATTGCCTTTTTAAAAATTGCAGTGGAATCATTAAATCGACGAGGGAAAATTCCTGAGAGTGAGACCCCATTATCCTCGCAGACCTGAATCATCTGATCAATGCGGTGAGGTGAGATTTCAAGAGGCTTTTCGCAGATAATATGCTTGCCTGCGTTAGCAGCCGCCCTGGTATGTTCCAGGTGTACTCCGCTTACGGACCCTATGGTCACGACATCCAAGTCCTTATGGGCTAAAAAGAGATCAAGGTCAGAGTAGCCAGTGCACGAGTATTTCTTGGAAAAAGAATCAGCTTTTGATTGGTTTCTGGCAAAGGCGGCAACCAATTCGACTCCCTCCATCGCCTGCAACGCCTGAGCGTGAAAATCGGCAATTACCCCGGCGCCTATGATTCCAACCTTAAATGAATTTGTTGTCATTTTGAAAAAGTAAAGCGTAGCTACAGTTCTAAAAGGCGGAGATTACGAAAGCGGTAAACCTGCCCTTTTTCCCCATGATGTTGGATGGCGATAAACCCCTTTGAATCGGTGCTGTCTTTAAGGTCGGTGGTTTGCACCCCATTTACCCAAATCTGAAGATGATCTCCCTGGCATTTAATTTTGTACTTATTCCATTCATTCCGTTTAAGGGCATTCTTATGGTCCTCTTTCCAGTTTTTTTCATTGTATTTGTTTAGAACAGGTTTTTTTGGGTGAATCCAACCCCTTCTGCCTTCATCATAAAGACCGCCAGACCACCTCCTGTCAGAGCCGTCCACTTCGGCCTGGTAGCCAAACATCGAGCCGTTTTCCTTTTTCTGGGACCGAAAAAGAATACCGGAGTTGGCTTTGCCTTTGGGCAGCTTAATTTCAGCAGTCATGATAAAATCTGAAAACTTCTCATTGTAGGCAAAAAAGAATTTCCTGTCGGCCACCAGCTCGATGACACCATTTTTCACACTGGCAGTTCCGTGAGGGTAAGGGTTATGCCAACCATCTAGGTTTTGTCCGTTAAATAAATCAAGCCACTTTGCTTGCTCGCCTTGCAGGTTTAGATTAGCCAGCAGAAATAAAAGGGAGAAAGAAAGGAACTGTTGTATTTTTGAAGTCTTCATGTCTGTCATTTTAAAGATAAAAAAAGGTAATTAATAAGTATATTTGACGTTTGGCTTAACTCGTGTAAAGCCTTAATGGAAATTCTTATTATTTTTATGAAAGTTTTACTCACTACTACTTCATTTCAGGACATCCCGGGTGCACACCATCAACTTCTTGCAGATGCGGGACTGGAACTGGTGACGGAACGGGGTCCTCTTTCCGAATCACAAATGCTCGAATTGGTGGGCGATTTTGACGCTATTCTTTGTGGGGATGATGAAATTACAGGCTCTGTAATAGATCAAGCTTTGCCCAAGTTAAAGGTGATCTCAAAATATGGAATTGGCTTGGATAAAATCGATACCGAATATGTCAGTGCCCAAAATATTCCCCTCACTTTTTGTCCCGGAGTTAACCATACAACTGTGGCTGAACATACCTTTGCCCTGATGCTCGCTCTCTTTCGCAAAATTGTTGAAGAAGCAAACTATGTCGCCTCAGGCCAGTGGGTTCGGGTAACGGGAAATGAAATAATGGGAAAAGCAATATCCATTGTCGGCCTTGGACGAATAGGAAAGGAAGTGGCGGTAAGAGCCGAAGCTTTTGGTATGAAAATATTTGCTTTTGATCTCTATTGGGATGAAGAGTTTGCCAAAAAGTATTCGATTCACAGGTGTGATTCAATTACCGATTGTCTAGCATCTGGGGATGTGGTCAGTTTACATGTCAATCTTACCGATGAGACCAGGGATTTGATTAACCAATCAAGCCTTCATGCCATGAAGAGAGGCGTCATTATACTCAACTGTGCAAGGGGAGAACTTGTAAACACTGCAGACCTTCTGCAATCTTTAGATTCCGGTCAAGTTGCGGGGTATGGGGCGGATGTATTGGATCAGGAGCCCCCTTCACCCGATCACCCCCTGCTTAAGGCACCAAACACTGTGATCACTCCGCATATCGGTTCCCGTACCTACGAGTCGGTGCAACGACAGGCCACCATGGCCGCAAATAACCTCATTCTTGCCCTCCAAGGCAAACCCCCTTTGGCGCAGGCAAATAAGGCTCCGCTTACTGCCTACATGAAAGAGCTATGAGTGTCACCGAAGACCCGTTTTATATTGTTCCAGAGGAACATCACAGAAAGCTCGTTTGTGATGCTTACCGGCACCGAGGTTTTGATGAGCTTGAATGTGAGGCAGCTGCCAAATTTGCTGCTTACGCAACTACCCACGGTATACGCACCCACAATGCCCTTAAAGCCCTTCACCTCGATGATCTTTTTGGTTCGAAAGCCGGCGGATGTAAACCCTCCGCTGTAATTTCTAAGAAGACAAGTAGGTTTGCCTCATCGGAGGTCTGGGACTGCCAGTTTAAATTAGGGCAAGCCACTGCCTATGAAGCGATGGAACGTTGCATAGAACTCGCGGATAAGTATGGAATTGGTCAAGTCTCAGTCGATCGTGCTTTCCATTACCTATGGGGTGGGGGATATGTGATGGATGCAGCCAAGAAAGGATACATCGCTTACACCAATTGCACCTCATCTATAACCGAAGTTGTCCCCTTCATGGGAAGCGATCCCACCCTCGGAACTAATCCACACTCTTGGGGGTTCCCAACTACGGATGCGATCGGTTTTCCTGTTGTGATTGACTGGGCCACATCGGTTATTGCCATGGGCCGGGTTCAGCAGCTCAAGCGGGAAGGTAAAAGTCTCCCGCTAGGAGCAGCGGTGGACCAAGCTGGACAAGAAACAACGGACCCCAATCAGGTCGCTGCACTCAAACCCTTTGGTGCCCATAAGGGATACGGCCTTTCATTGATTAACGAGATTACAGCCGGCTTGATCGGGGCCTCAAAGCCAACCCTGCGAAGTCATCACTTGGAAGATGGGGACAAGCATACCACCAATTTTTATTTTCAAGTAATCCACCCGGATGCTATTAGTTCCGAAAGTTTTGCTTTTGGTCGCACGCAGGGAGAAAATGTGAAGGTTGTCCTGGATGATATTTTGTCAGGAGGAAATAAAAACTGTATTCTACCCGGGCAAATAGAAGCTGAATTTGCCAAGCGGAGTGCCAAAGCAAATGGCCTTCTTTTTTCCGAAAATGAAATCCTGGAATTTAACCAAATTGCGGAAGCATGCGGGGCGTCTCTTTGGCCACTTGCAGATTTCCCCAGGGAATCCAACTAAACTTTTTCTTATGAGCTTATCTATCCGCCCCCAATCTGAATGTAAATATGACCTCGTCTCCCTGGGAGAAATTATGCTGCGGTTAGACCCCGGGGAAGGTCGCATTCGTACAGCCCGTCAATTTCAAGCCTGGGAAGGTGGAGGGGAATACAATGTTGCCCGTGGACTGCGTCGGTGTTTCGGTCTTACCACTGCAGTAGTTTCGGCATTTGCCGATAATGAGATTGGTCGTCTCATCGAAGACTTTATTCTTCAGGGAGGCGTGGATACTTCCCTGATCAAATGGGTTGCTTACGATGGCTTGGGGCGGAATGTGCGCAATGGGCTAAACTTTACCGAAAGGGGTTATGGAATACGGGGTGCGGTCGGTGTGCCGGACCGGGGTATTACCGCATCCAGTCAGATAAAACCCGGTGATTTTGATTGGGAGGATATTTTTGGAAGACAAGGGGTTCGTTGGTTTCACACCGGTGGTATTTTTGCCGCCCTTTCGGAATCCACCGCGGAGGTTACCGCGGAAGCTGTGCAGGCTGCCCATAAATATGGCACCGTTGTATCATATGACTTAAATTACCGCCCATCATTATGGAAATCCATTGGAGGAATAGAAAAAGCCCAGGAAGTGAATCGGGCGATTGCTCGCAGTGTGGATGTAATGATTGGGAATGAGGAGGATTTTACTGCGTGCCTGGGTTTTGAGGTCGAGGGTGTCGATGAAAATATCTCTACGATCGAGGTGGACAAATTTAAGAAAATGATCAAGCAGGTGATCGCTGAATTTCCAAATTTTAAAGCGACGGCAACGACTTTGCGAAGCGTCAAAACTGCAACGCTCAATGACTGGGGTGCCATCTGTTGGGAGAATGGAAACTTTTATGAAGCCGTACATCGGCCTGAGCTTGAGATTTTAGACCGAGTGGGAGGAGGCGACAGCTTTGCATCAGGCCTAATTTATGGATTCCTTCAGGGCCATAATGGAGATAAGGCAGTGAATTATGGTGCCGCCCACGGAGCCTTAGCGATGACTACGCCCGGGGATACATCTATGGCAACTTTGGCGGAAGTGGAAAAAGTAATGACCGGGGGTGGTGCCCGCGTAATCCGCTAAGCGTAAGAGGAGTTATCTATGAATGATTTATTTACTATTTCAGATAAGGTTATTGTGGTTACCGGTGCCACGGGTGTACTTGCAGGCGGTGCTGCCCAGTATCTGCAAAAAAATGGGGCCAAAGTAGTTTATATAGGCCGGAACCAGGAAAGGGTAGACCAAGCATTGGAGTCGGCCCGCACAATATCGGCAGACTGTATCGGCCTTGTCTGCGATGTTCTGGATGAAAAGGGTTTGCAGACCGCTTTCGGTAAGGTGTTGGCCCAGTTCGGTCGTATCGATGCCTTAATCAATGGGGCAGGAGGAAATATGCCCGGGGCAACGATTGGCCCTGATCAAGAAATTTTCGATCTAGATATAGACGACTACGGTAAGGTCATGGACTTAAACCTAAAAGGTACAGTTCTACCCACCCTCATTTTCGGGAAAGCTTTTCAAAAACAAGGATACGGGTGTGTAATTAATTTTTCATCGATGTCATCTCCCCAGGCACTGACCCGGGTGTTAGGGTATTCTAACGCCAAGGCAGCGATCGATAATTTCACTCGGTGGATGGCGACTGAAATGGCTATAAAATATGGAGATAAAGTAAGGGTAAATGCCGTGGCCCCCGGTTTTTTTATTTCAAAGCAAAATAAAGCACTCCTCACAAATGAGGATGGTAGTTTTACGGATCGTGGCCAGCAAGTGATCAACAAAACACCGTTTCGCCGCTTTGGCAAACAGGAGGAAATCTACGGCTCCATTCACTTTTTACTTTCAGATGCCTCTGCTTTTGTAACCGGTACGGTTGTGGCTGTGGATGGAGGGTTTTCTAGTTTTTGTGGTGTATAATTGAATCATTTTTTGTAATCATATAAAGATTCTATGATGCAAGCTCGCTATTATTCTACTTTAGAACTGGCTAAGAAAACTGGTACCTCCAGGCAGGTTATTTCAGCAATTATTAATGATAACTGGAAGCAAAAAAGAATATCTCAAGCCACTTATGACCGTATCACCCAAGCCATGGATGAAATTGGCTTTGTTCCCAACCGCACTGCGATTTCTTTACGGAAGAAAAACCAGGGAAGGGTAGGCTTATTATGCCATGGCCCCTTGTATTCCCATACCCTTTCTGCTTTAGAGAAATTAAATCACTATTTTTTAGGATCTGATCAAACCCTGCAAATGCATGTGAGCGCAGAGGGAAGTTTAACAGACGCTATCCGGGAACTTATGGGGCATAGAGTTGACACTATTGTGATTTTTATAAGCCCCATGCTGGATAATTTTGGTGTCAAGGACTTGGAAAATGAAAACCTGCACAAGTTATTACGGGTGGTTCCTCACATTATTTATAACTTTCCCTTTGATATCCCTGATCAAAAGTTAGAAGCTAAATTTCTTTCCCTGGGCAGTCACCTTATCGGGTTTTCGAGAAATCATATCTATCTAGCCTTTCTGAGGTACCTTCAAGAGCAAAACCTTACTCGAATTCTGATTGATGAAAAGATTTTTGCCCTCTTAGAGCATAGCCCTCAAACCACTGAAATTTGTAAATTATTAGCCAGGATGCAATCGTATCCAAATCCACAAAGCGGCAAATTGAATGAAAATATCTTCCGACTGGGAGAGCAACTGGCACTCGACCTTTTACCTTATCTTACGAAAGAAAAGTTTGATTACCTAATTACTTCTTCGGACGGAATCGCCCAAGGTGCTGCAGCTGTGTTTGAACAGCGAGGTATCCGAGTGGGAAAAGATATTCATATATTAGGGTTTGATAAAATAGATTCACTTAAATATCTGAAGCACGAGATTGCCACGATTGAAGTTCCCGTAGATAAAATGTTTACAAAATTAATTGAACTGCTTGAAGGGATTCCATTGGAAAATAAAGCTTACCGCTCCCACCCTAAGCTTCACCTGCCCTAATGTGTACAGTTATTGGATTCGATGAAGCGAAATAAACAGCAGCAAATAAGATTTTTTTATTTGTTGCTTTAATCGAGCAAACTTGTCTTTTATAATGGTATAGAAGATGTCTCTTTACTCCCATCACTTTACAAAAAAAAACATCGTTTTATTCTCAGTTTTTTTTTATTGGTCCAGCTCTTTTCTTCCTTTTGCCTTTTCAGAAGAGCAAACAGTTTCTTCTATTTCCGAAAATTCGGACGATCCAATTCTGACGACAAATGTATCCCCGGAACCTGAAGAGGAAACTTTCAAACCTGTATCTTGGGAATTTACTGGAGTTTCCAGGTTTTCTCCTCATGAACTTAATGAGTTGGTCAGAGATTTTATTGGAAAACCTATTACATTTAGCGGACTCTCTAATGTAACTGCTACTATTGAGAAGCATTATGAACTACATGGTCATATTGCACGTGCCGTTATTCCGCCACAAGATATAACCAGCGGGATGGTTAAAATTGAGGTAGTGGAAGGACGGTTTGGGCAAATAATATTTGATCCAACAGGTTCTACCTCAGTGAGAAAATCTATCGTTTTATCCCTTCTTCAAAGTGAAATTAATCCTGGCCAATTATACAAATCAGAAGATTTTGATCGTAGACTCTTGGTTGCCGATGATTTACCTGGCGTTAGTCTAACAGGCTTTCTGCAATCCAGTAAAGAACCAGGTCACGTTGATCTAGTTGTGAAAAGTTCCAAGGAACCGGCTTACATTGCTGACCTTGCCGCAGATAACGCAAACTCCCGTTCTTTAGGTTCAGAAAAGGTGTCTTTTTCTGGTATGCTGGTTAGTCCTTTCAAGTTTGGTGAGACTTTCGCATTGCAAACCCTTAAGAGCAAGGGGAGTCGCTATGGTCGGTTCAGTTTTGGGTTTCCATTGGGGGCACGCGGTTGGAAGATGAACTTGAATGTCAGCCGTATGAATTACTCCGTTGTAGCCCCGGAGTTAAAGGCTTTGGATATATCGGGCAAGGTTAATGAAGAGGGCCTTAATCTTCGTTATCCAATTATCCGAAGCCGGAATGGCAATCTATATTCTACTTTTAGTTTCGATCACCGCGAATACAGCACCACGGTTGGAGGAGTTGTTCAAAAAGAATATTCGATCGACAATGGAAAGGTTGCATTTTCGGCTAACTTCTTTGATAAATTTTTAAAAGGAGGTGCTAACAGTGCGAGTTTGTCCTTCACTCATGGCAAGGCTGAAGGTTTTAATGTGAGTAAAAATTACCATACTCTGCTTAATTACACCGTCACGCGCCAGCAATCATTCACTGAAAAGCTTAGCTTATACCTTTCTTTTACAGGTCAATATGGCTTAGATATTGCATCCTCAAATGCTCAGCAAATTACACTGGGTTCATCGGTGAGTGAGCAGGAATATCTGGATAGTGCTGAGAATTTCAGCCTTGGTGGGTTGTCTGGTGTTCGGGCATATCCCTCGGGTGAAGCTTCGGGACCACAAGGACAAAAAATAGGCGTAGAACTTCGCTATCTTGCTGCTAAGTCACTAATTATCAAGCCTTTCTATGATTGGGGTATGGTTGAGGAAAGAGCACCCACATCGCTTGGTCCAACAGAATACGAAATATCGGGTGCCGGGGTGAGTACTTCATGGAGTACCCCCCTCGGTTTCAGTTTGCAGACCACCTATGCCCGGAGAATCGGATCCAATCCAAATCCTGATCCCAATACGGGTTTCGATTCAGATGGTACATTGGAAAAGAATCGCTTGTGGATTGTGCTTGCACGAACCTTCTAGTTCATTAATTTTTAAATGCTTCTTAATATAACACGCGCGTGAGGAATATTTTGTTAATGGTTTTCAGGTCATGCACCAGCTGCTTTGCTTGTGTGGTACTTATTCTTGCCAAATTTCATGGAGGCTTTCGTTTTTTAGCCATTAGTATTGTCATTCTGCTAGGGGTACAGGTCAAGGTAGCCTTGTCACAAGCAATCCCTTTCAATGCCCTTCCTTCTGGTAGTCAGATTCAGGCTGGTGGTGCACATATTGATATTTCCGGTGCAAATATGCTGATTAATCAATCATCTCAACGGGCTGTGATTGACTGGAAATCCTTTAATGTAGGAAAGGATGCATCTATCCATTTCAATCAGCCTAATTCTGCAGCCGCTACTTTGAACCGGATAACAGGGGCAAACCCCAGCCAAATCTTGGGTCGAATTCAGGCACCAGGCCAAGTTTTTATTTCCAACGGAAATGGCGTTTATTTTGGCCGTTCTGCATCTGTTGATGTTGGCAGCCTGGTTGCCACAACCATGAACATTGATATCGAAGACTTTATGAACGGACAACTTCGCTTTTTGCAGGGTAAAGGTTCAGGGGAGGTGGTAAATGAAGGCGAACTACGGGCTAAGTTTGAGGGTTTTATTGCCTTGCTTGCCCCGGAGGTTCGAAATCAAGGCCTTATTTTTGCTGAGAAAGGAACCGTGGCTTTAGCATCCGGTGAGATGGTGGAATTGGAATTGGACCCATATGGCAAACTATCCGGCATTCGAGTCACACCTGGCGAATGGGAAGCACTCATAGAGAATAACAGTGCAATTGAGGCTGAAGAAGGTTTGGTTATTTTGTCTGCCCAAGCCGTTCGGTTTTTGCGGGGTGGCTTGATTCGTAATACGGGTTCAATCAAGGCAACCGGCATGAAGAGGGTGGGTGGCAGGTTGATTCTCACGAGCGGAGAGAATGGAACTGTTGAAAATGCTGGCTTACTTGATGTTTCCTCGATTCACGGTAAGGGAGGAAGGGTGAGCTTGGAGGGTGAATCCATTATTTTGGAAACAGACTCCGTGATAGATGCTACAGGTTCGATTGGAGGAGGTGAAGTTTTGATTGGTGGTGACTGGCAGGGCGGTACCAATGACGAATTGCGTATATTTGATGATCCAGATGCCATGCTACAAGCCGAGAATGTTTTCATGGCTGAAGGGGCTCGAATTGATGCCAGTGCCAGTTCCAATGGGGATGGAGGAAAAGTGGTTTTATGGTCTGATGTTTTGAATCCAAATTCTTTTACCACCGTGCTTGGAGAAATTTATGCCCAAGGGGGCCCAAAACAGGGAGATGGAGGATTGGTTGAAACCTCCGGTCGTATTCTGAATATCAATCAAGCCAAAGTTTCCACCATTGCCACTGCTGGTAGTACCGGATTATGGCTTTTGGATCCTGGAAACATCAATATTACGGATTCCGGCACTTCGGATACCGATTCATTACCTAGTTTCCCCGTGGGGATCGATACGGATATTCACCCAACATCCATCGTAAACGCTCTCGGATCAAGTAATGTAAGTATCCAGACTGGTTCTGGAAATTATGACCTGACCATAAACTCCGCTATTTCCTATTCCGGCAGTAATAATTTAACCTTGGAGGCAGGGCAGGATGTGTTGATCAACGCAGCGGTTGATATTGACTCCGGAGATTTAACAATCACGAGTGGAAGAGACCTAAGTGTTGGTGCGAACCTTACCTCGGCAACTTTTACTGCCACAGTCGGTCAGGATGCAACTGTAAGTCATTCGATTAATTCTGGTGCAGGTACGTTAACCATAAACGCTGATAACGATATTTCGCTTTCGGCTAACCTGACTACCACCAACACTACGAATTCAGCGATTTTATTAAATGCCGGCAAAAACGACACTGCAGGTTCATCTTCAGGGGGAGATATTTCAATTTCCGAAACACCTTCGGTTTCAGTTGGAGGATCAGGGCGGGCAATTTTCCACACGGGAAGCATAACAGGATCCACTGGGCTAAAGACTTTGATCGGTTCGGGTTCTGGGCGATTTCGTTATAATAGTGATGAATCCGCTACCAATTATTCGGAATCCTTATCCACAGGGCAATATGCCATTTATCGCGAGCAACCAGCCTCAACTATAACCCCATCTAGCACCACACTTACTTACGGTGGATCAACCCCCACTATTTCTGCATCGGGTTTGCAAAATGGAGACACTCTTACTGCGTCCATTGAAGACGAGTCTTACACCGATCACGGCGGTGATGAAACTAAATATTTAGATGTTAAAGGAGAAGTTGATGCTGTCAGTGGAGATTTTCAGGTGCAAAGCTATTCGATTTCAGAGAATCTATCAGCACTGGGTTACAATGTAACCAATACTCAGTCTATTACCGTGAATCAAAAGCAAGTCTCCTTAACAGCCACAAAAACCTATGACGGAAGCAATGTTTTAGACGGTAGTGAAGTGACAATTGGTAACTTGGTTAACAATGAATCCATTTCTTACTCTGGTGCAACGGTTTACAATAAGCATGTAGAGGCTGTTGAAAGTCAGCGTTACATTTACGCGATTACGCTAACAAACGGTACACTCGATAACGATTCCAGTGTTGCAACCAAAGCTCAAAATTACAAACTTCCGAATCTCAACCGTAGTAACGCTCCGGTAACTACTAATGTTGCGACACTTACTGTGTCTATTAATAATTCTTCCCATGCATCTCCATCTGCCGGGCTTTCAAAAACTTACGACGGTTTAAATAGTGGAGCGGATGACTTTGATGCAGAATATACATTCACTGGTCTGGTTTCAGGTGATACTTCTGCGGACTTGAGCTTTTCAGATGCCAATTATAATTCAGCTGATGTTGCGAGTGCGAATACCCTTACGCTAACTGGTTTGACCATCAATAATATTACTGGTTCTCAAAACTCTTATCCTTCAGATTATGTTCTGGCTTCGACAACAGCAACCGTTGATGCTTCTATCACTCAGGCAAATTTAACAATTACTGCCAATGATTCCTTTAAATTTTTAAATGGAACGGACCCTTCCGGCTTTGCCGGAGTTAGTTATTCTGGGTTTGTGCCAGGAGAGGATTTATCTGTTTTGTCAGGAAGTGTTTCCCTTTCTCGAAGTGCTGGGGAGGTTGCGACCACCTACGCC